>Ga0209006_10000408_pt1 | contig 41995 bp, 40 predicted proteins | sample JacPin_JW_Ref_O2_FD_188567 | JGI IMG/M metagenome (GOLD analysis project Ga0209006, IMG submission 188567) | Forest soil microbial communities from Algoma, Ontario, Canada - Jack Pine, Ontario site 1_JW_Ref_O2 (SPAdes) (version 2) | ecosystem: Environmental > Terrestrial > Soil > Boreal... | reverse complement strand
CGGACCGGTCTCCGCCTCGCCGTCTCCGACGACGCAGGCGACGACGAGATTCGGGTTGTCGAACACCGCCCCGAACGAATGGCTGAGCGAATAGCCCAATTCGCCGCCCTCGTGGATCGAACCCGGACATTCCGGCGAGGCGTGGCTTGGAATTCCCCCGGGAAAGGAGAACTGGACAAATAGTCTGCGAAGGCCGGCCTCGTCCTGGCTGATGTCGGGATAGATCTCGCTGTAAGTTCCCTCGAGGTAGGTATTGCCCACCACGGCGGGCCCGCCATGCCCGGGCCCGGAGACGTAGATCATGTCGAGGTCGTATTTTTTTATGACCCGGTTCAAGTGCGCGTAGATGAAATTCTGCCCGGGCGTCGTGCCCCAATGTCCCAGCAGCATGTGCTTCACATCCGCGAGCGTCAGCGGTCGCTTCAGCAGCGGGTTGTCGTAGAGATAGATTTGCCCCACAGACAAATAGTTGGCAGCTCGCCAGTAGGAGTCGATCCTTTGGAGCAATTCTGCCGAAAGAGTGTTTGTCTTCATGGCGTTTCCGACTTTCCGCTGAGTCCAAGAATTTCATAGACAGATCGTGCGATCACCAGTTCTTCGTCCGTGCGAATGACACGCACCGTGACCCGGCCGCCCGGCTGAGAGATCACGTCGCCATCCGCAGCGTTGCGATCGTCGTCGATCTCGATTCCGAGGAAACGGAGCCCTTCGCATATTCGCGCGCGGACTTTCGGCGCGTTCTCTCCGATGCCGCCGGCGAACACGAGCGTATCCAATCCGCCCAACGCCGCCGCGAACGCTCCTATGCATTTCTTGATTTGATAACAGAACAACGCGACAGCCTCGGCAGCACGCACATCGTGCGCCTCGCTGTCGAGCAGATCGCGCATATCGGAACTGGTCTCCGAGACGCCAAGCAGCCCGGAATGGAAATTGACCATTTCATTGAATCGCATGGCGTCGAGACCCTCGGTGCGCGACAAATACCAAAACAATCCGGGATCGAGATCACCGGACCGGGTGCTCATGGGCACCCCAGCGACCGGGGTGAACCCCATGCTGGTGTCCATTGGCTTGCCGTCACGCACCGCCGCCAGACTCGCGCCGTTGCCGAGATGGGCCAGGATAACCCGGCCTTGCGCCACTTCCGATCCAGCCACGCGCGCCAGTTCTCCCATTAAAAACTCGTACGACAATCCGTGAAAGCCATATCGCCGCACGCCCTGCGCCTCATAGCGGCGCGGGATAGGCAATAATCGAGCGACGCGCGGCAGGTCATAGTGAAAGGCCGTGTCGAAACACGCCACCTGCGGCAGGTCGGGAAATCGACGACGAACCGCCTCGATCAACATGATCTCCTCCGGTAGATGCTCGGGATCGAACGGACTGAGTCGGCTCAACTCCTCGATCATTTCCGGGGTGATGCGCCGCGGCTGGCTATAGGTGGGGCCGCCGTGGACCACGCGATGCCCGACTCCGGTCAATGCCTCTTGCCCTGAGCGCTCGACAATCCAATCCATCAAAGCGCCCACAGCCGCGGTGTGGTCCGGCGCCGCCACGAGTCGTGAAAAATCGTCCGCCCCCTTCAGGCCCTTAACGCGCAAGGTGGCCTCCGGCTGCCCGATGCGCTCAATGACGCCCTCCAAAAGCCTTTGCGGTGGTTCACCGGCCCCGAATAATGCGAACTTGATGCTCGACGAGCCGCCATTGATTGTCAGGGTGCGCGGGCTGGCTGGTTTCATGGGCGACTCGTCGATCATTCTGCAATCCGATCAATTTCGGCGCCGCGCGACGCGAGTGCCAGCGAAAATTGCAGCGCTCCGTACCGCAACGATCACCGCAGATCACTCCGATTGGCCAGCGCTGAACCGGTCTGTCTCCATGATCCGCCCGGGTTCACGCTGCGGCGAGAAAGATATTGATCGCACGTCGACTCTCATCCGGGACGTCATTGTCTATCGCGTGGAGACTTCTCGTCCGCGACCAACCTAGCCAGGAGAGTACCGGGTTCGACCACGGCATTCGCCGCGGCGACGATCGTCAAGCGACCACCCGCCAGCGCGGTGATTTCGTGGCGGGCGTCTTCGATTCGAACCTCTGCGATTCGATCGCCGACGGCGACAATCGCCCCGTCGGCGAAAAACCAACGCTCCACGATGCCCTCGGGCAATATGCTAGATGCCCACAACGCCTCATCGACCCTTACATCAGCCATCACGCTCTCCTCCGAAGGCTTAGATGACCGTAATCTGTCTAGCCGGTTCAGACATTGATCCAGGTCAATCCTTTCGGGGATGCGAAAAATTTTGCGCTATAGGGCGGTGGACCGGCGTTATTGTCGCCAGAGCGCACGACGTCACCCATACATGGCGAATCCGGCGAGAACTCACATCACCGCTTGGGGAGCCGCAGTCGGCGATTCGCCTAACGACAGCCTACGGGGGAACTATGGCGATCGGGAAGGTGACACGAAGGGTAAGGATCTTAGTTAGAGATTAGAATCCCGATAATAGCTGAGGCGCAACCGAGAATGAACGCCGCTGCTGTCCACCAAGCAACGTTTGGATCAATCTCTCCTTTGCTGGAATCACGCCAATGGTTCGCAGCTTTGAACCCCATAAGGATCGCGCTGATGGCCAACGCAACAACCAACCACTTCATTTGTCGCCCTTAAGCTGCGAGCACGTTGCTTTCTCGCAATATGCACTTCCTCATGATCGCCGTGCATATTTAGTGTGGATGCCGACGCGGCCTCATCGCCAACGAGCCGTATTCTCTTTGAACAATGGCCGCTTTGATAGAGATCAAGCAGGTCGGTGGATTCGATGCCCGCGACCACACTGACGTCGAGTCCTCGTGTCCGGAGCCTTTTCCCCACTTCGATCGCGTGTCTAGCCGCGCGTTAAATCCAGTCAATTGCTTAGCTAATACCGGCCGAATCCTGGCCTATTCCACGGAGCAAATGGGATTCTGTCGCGCCAGCTGTTTGATCGAGATCAAGGAATAGGCGCCGACGAGCTGCTACTTCAGTCAGCCGACTTTCAAAACGGAAGCCGCCGTAACGTCACAGGCGCGGTTGCCGAGGCGTTCCAAGCTCGACCCGACAGGTATCCGATAGTGAGCAATAACGACGCTGAAACTCCGGTTGCGCCCGGACCTACGAGCAATATCGAAGTCAGACACGGCGACGTGCTTGCGCCTGTCGAGAAGGCGCTCGTTCCCGTGCATCGCACGACGCCGGTTGCGTCAGAACGCCCTTCTGCGACGCGCGGAAGGTCGCGATGGAAAGCGTTGGCGTTGCTGGGGCTCGTTGTCATCGGCGCCGGCGGCGGCGGCGCCTATTGGTGGTATTCGCACCAGGGCAGTCTCCCCATTGGGATCGTATCCGGCAATGGTAGGATCGAGGCGGACGAGATCGACATCGATACCAAGTTCGCCGGGCGTATCGCCGAAATGCTGGCCGACGAAGGCGACATGGTCAAAGCCGGCCAGGTTGTCGCCCGCATGGACACCCAGGACCTCGCGGCCTCGCTGCGAAAGTCCCAGGCACAGGTCCAGGAAGCGCAGCAGAGCCTTGATGAGGCGCGCGCCGGGGTCGAGCAGCAGAAGACCCAGGTGACGCTGGCGCAGCAAGAGTTCGATCGCACCAACACGCTGGTCGCACGCGGCTTCGCCACGAACGAACTGCTCGATCAGCGCCGGCAAGCCCTCAATGGCGCCAATGCTGCGCTCAATGCTGCAAACGATCGCGTCGGGGAAGCCGAGCGAGCGCGCGACGCCGCCACTCACGATGTCGAACTCTACAGAGTCAACATAGCCGACAATACGCTTGTCGCGCCGCGAGAGGGCCGCCTTCAATACCGCATTGCCAATATTGGCGAGGTGCTTCCGGCGGGCGGTAGGGTCTTCACGATGCTCGATGTCGCCTATGTTTATATGGACGTCTATCTTCCGACCGCGGAGGCCGGCAAGGTGAAAATCGGCGCGGACGCCCGCATCGTGCTCGACGCTAGGCCCGATCTCGCGATCCCGGCGAGGGCTTCGTTCATCGCCACCCAGGCGCAGTTCACCCCAAAGACGGTGGAAACCAAGGACGAGCGGGATAAGCTGATGTTCCGGGTCAGGGTGAAGATCGATCCCGAGCGGTTGCGCGCGCACGCCGATGCGGTGAGAGGCGGTTTGCCTGGCATTGCCTATGTTCAGCTCGATCCGTCGGTTGCGTGGCCCCCAAGGCTGCTGGGTAAACCCGCGCCGTGACCGCAGTCGAGGGTTTCGTCGCGCGGATTGAGGGCGTCACCCAGCGCTATGGCGCCGCGGTCGCGCTCGACGCGGTTACGATCGATATTCCGGCCGGCTGCATGGTCGGATTCATCGGACCGGACGGAGTTGGAAAATCATCACTGCTCAGCATCGTTGCTGGCGCGAGGAAGGTCCAGTTTGGAAATGTGTCCGTCCTCAATGGTGATATGAGGGATTCGGCGCATCGGGCCGCGATCTGCCCTCGCATAGCCTATATGCCGCAAGGATTAGGCAAGAATCTATATGCAGACCTCAGCGTCCGTGAGAACATCGAGTTTTTCGGCCGCCTGTTCGGGCAATCCCGCTCCGAACGGGACGTCAGAATCGCGGACTTGCTTCAGAGCACCGGTCTGGCGCCCTTCTCCGACCGTCCAGCGAAGAAATTGTCTGGCGGCATGCGCCAGAAACTCGGCCTTTGTTGCTGCCTTATCCACGATCCTGACCTCCTGATCCTTGACGAACCGACTACCGGCGTCGATCCGCTCTCGCGCCGCCAATTCTGGGAGTTGATCGACCGGATACGTTTCCGCCGCCGCGGCATGAGCGTGCTGGTCGCCACAGCTTATATGGAAGAAGCAGAGCGGTTTGACTGGCTGGCGGCTATGAACGCCGGCAAAGTGCTGGCGACTGGATCTCCGGCCGAACTTAAGACGAGCACCGGCGCGGCGACGCTCGAGGACGCGTTCATTGCGTTGCTTCCAGAACGACAGCGCAGCGGCCACTACCAGCTCGAGATACCGCCCCGTCGCATCTTCGACGGCGCCCCCGTCATCGCCGCTCATGATCTCACCTGCCGTTTTGGCGATTTCACGGCGGTCGACCGCGTGAGCTTCACCATCGAGCGGGGCGAGATTTTCGGTTTCCTCGGCTCAAACGGCTGCGGCAAGACGACAACAATGAAAATGTTGACCGGCTTGCTGCCTCCGAGCGAAGGCCAGGCACTCCTGTTCGGAGAGCCCCTCAAAGCAGGCGACATGAGTTCGCGCTATCGCGTCGGCTACATGTCGCAATCGTTTTCTCTCTATACCGAACTGACAGTCAGGCAGAATCTCGATCTTCATGGGCATCTGTTCCACCTGCCGTCAGAGAAGGCGAAGGCGCGTATCGCCGAACTGGTCGGATGGTTTGGCCTTGAGGACTATCTCGATCAGCGCACCTTGGATCTGCCATTGGGGATTCGCCAACGGCTCTCGTTGGCTGTCGCCATCGTTCACGAGCCCGAGATTCTCATCCTTGATGAGCCGACGTCAGGCGTCGATCCCTTGGCGCGAGACCGGTTCTGGGAAGCGCTGATCGATCTTTCGCGCAATCAGGGCGTGACCATATTTGTCTCGACGCACTTCATGAACGAGGCCGCGCGCTGCGATCGGATATCCCTGATGGATTCGGGTCGTGCGCTCGCAACCGGCACGCCGGCGGAGATCATCAAGGCCCGTGGGGTCACCACGCTTGAGGACGCCTTCATCTCTTATCTCGAGGAGGCGACCGGATCGCACGCGTTCGCGCCCGAGAATCGCGCCCCGCCAAATGCAACCGGCAGCCTTATGCGACCGGCAACCGCGCGGCGCTCCTCTTTCAGCCTGCGACGCCTGTTGGCCTATACGATCCGCGAGACCCTCGAACTCCTGCGCGATCCGATTCGGCTCGGTTTCAGCCTGCTGGGCACGACGCTACTGATGCTCGTGTTCGGATTTGGTGTCTCGACAGATGTCAACAATCTCTCCTTCGCCGTACTCGACCACGATCAGAGTCCCGAAAGCCGCGCCTATTTGGAAGAACTCAGAGGCTCAAGTTATTTCGTGGAGAAGCCGCCGTTGGGCGACTATGCCGAGCTTGAAAATCGCCTCAAGAGCGGAAGCATCAAGTCCGCCGTCGAAATCCCGCCTGGCTTCGGCCGCGACATCAAGCGCGGACGTCCCGTCTGGGTTGGCGCGTGGGTGGATGGCGCCATGCCGTTCCGCGCGGAGACCATCCGCGGGTATCTCCAAGGCATGCATGCGCTGTATCTAACCGATCCGGCGGTGAAGACAACCGCGCCCACCGCGCCCTTGCCTGCCGATATCGAGCTCAGGTTTAAATACAACCAGGATTTCGACAGCGTCTACGCGATGGTGCCCTCGAACATATCTCTTCTGCTCGCGCTATTTCCCGCGATTCTGATGGCTCTCGCCATCGTTCGAGAGAAAGAGCTCGGGTCGATCACCAATCTTTATGTCACCCCCGTCACTCGGATCGAATTTTTGGTCGGCAAGCAGCTGCCTTACATCGGCGTCGCGATGGTCAATTTTGCGCTGATGTTCCTGATGGCGCTGTTCGTCTTCCAGGTTCCGCTCAAGGGAAGCTTTCCGACGCTGCTCTTGGGGGTGCTGATCTATGTCGCGGCAATGACCGCCTACGGTATGTTGATTTCGGCGTTCACGAGCACCCAGATCGCCGCGCTCTTCGGCACCGCCATTTTGACCGTGCTGCCCGCAACGCAGTTCGCCGGGATGATGACGCCGGTTTCCTCGCTGGCCGGAGCGGCTCAGATCGTGGGTCGGGGATTCCCGATGACCTATTTCGTGCCGATCAGCGTTGGCGCCTTCACCAAGGGGTTGGGCTTTCTGGATCTCAGCCCCAATCTTGCGGCTCTGGCGGTTTTCATCCCGGTTTTGATCACGCTGAACGTCCTTCTGTTGCGCAAGCAGGAACGGTAAGGGGTCTGGCCGATGCGCAAAGCTGCAAACATATATTGGCTCGGCATCAAGGAATTGCGCAGTTTCCTGCACGATTTCGTCCTTTTGGGGCTGGTGGTTTATTCATTTTCCTTGGCTGTGGTGATGCAGGCGCGCAGCAATTCGCAGGAGCTGCATAACGCTTCGATCGCCATCGTCGACGAGGACCACTCCGAGCTCTCGCGCAGGATAGCCCATGCCTTCTTGCCGCCTCTATTCCAGCCGCCACAACTCATCGCAGAGCCTGACATCGTCCCTCTGATGAACAAGGGGAGATACACTTTCGTCGTCGATATCCCTCCGAATTTCCAGCGTGACGTTCTAGGCGGACGCAAACCAGGCCTCCAGATCGACGTCGACGCCACCGCGATGGTGCAGGCGGGCCTCGGTTCGGGCTATGCCCAGCAGATTGTCACCATCGAGATAGCGGACTTCCTCTCCCATTCAGAAGGCGTGCCGCTATCGACAGTCAATCTCGATGTTGTCGTCGCCTTCAACCCGAACATCACCACCGCGTGGTTCACCAGTGTGATGGGGATCATCAACAACGTCACCATGTTGGCAATCATTCTGTGCGGAGCGGCGATTGTCCGGGAACGCGAGCACGGAACGATGGACCATCTCCTGGTCATGCCGCTGACGCCGTTCGAGATCGCGATGTCCAAAGTCTGGGCGAACGGCCTCGTTATCGCGGCCGCGGTCGGCCTTTGCCTCTACCTCGTCGTGCGCTTGATGCTTGGGATTCCTATTGCTGGCTCAATACCCCTTTTTATGGTCGGCGTGGTGATCTACCTGTTTTTCGCAACTGCGATCGGCATCTTTCTGGGAACAGTGGCGCAGTCCATGCCGCAGCTAGGGCTGCTCTTCATGTTGGTCTATCTGCCGATGAACATGCTCTCCGGCAGCAATACGCCACTTGAGAGCATGCCGGCCTGGCTCGCGACGGTGATGCAGGCGTCGCCGTCAACACATTTCGTATCGTTTGCGCAGTCGATTCTCTATCGCGGCGCTGGAATCGACGTGGTCTGGCCGGAGTTCCTTACGGTCGCACTGATTGGCGGTCTGTTTTTCGGCCTCGCAATTCTGCGCTTCCGGTCTACCGCCGCGCAGGCGGCGTAGGGCGGGTCTCGAGCCTCGCAGACCGACCTCACTTCATTTCCGAGAATCTCGACGCAAAATCACTGCTCTCCGATGAGCCGCTTTAACGGAACCGGCGCTATCCTCTGTAACCGCCCTCCCGAGAAAGCGCTGCGTAGTTTCCGAGTTTGCCATTGCGGCGTGCTCGCCGGGTATCGTCGCATCGCCAGAATCGCCGTCACAAACCCCACCCAATTGATCATCCATCATTGGGCGTGACGGTTCGTGTGGTCGCGCTTCTTAAACGAATATTGGCAGGGTCGCACAATATGGAACCTCGGCAGCCCACTAATTTTATGAATAACCTGCCAGTTGATGTAGATCAAAGCGTCGAATGCTGTCTGCGGCCTATCGTCTATCTTGGCTTTGCGAATTGACCTACTTGCTAGGAGACGGACCGTGACTTATTCGACCTTGATGGGCATTTGGAGCTTGGACATTGCTGCGACGTCCTGCTGTCTGTCGCAGGCACTCTCGCGGATCGCTTCCACGCCCGTGTTAGGCATTGCGGCATGCCAAACCATGAAATTCGTTCCGGCGAGGACCACGTCTCCACGGACATTTTCGAACAAGATCTGGAAATCCTGAAAGAAGAGGGCGAGGCCGCCAAAGCGGAATTCCGAAATGCGCTTGGGACTCGTGTCAAGTCTCTTCAGTGGCGCTCCAGGATCGCGTCCGGCGCCCTCTCCGATCACCTCGCTCACGAAGCTCGGAGCGCCGACCTCGTCATCACGAGCATCGCGTTCTTCGATTTTTTTCGCCGCGTCATTGCGGGTGAGTGGATAGCGGCGGACGAGCGGTCTGGTTGCGACACCCTGCGCCGCAAAACGGGCGACCGAACTGAAGCAAACTCCGCGACGACGACCGCCGACCACCGCGCCGGCGATCCCGCCGCTCCTTAGCGAGGGAGCATATTATGAGCGATCGACTTATTCGTCGGCCCAGTTTTGTTGAGATGTTTACTCCCAAGCTGGTGACCGTCCTGCGCGAGGGCTACGGCCTACGTGATTTGCAGACAGATGCGATTGCCGGGCTCACAGTCGCGATCGTGGCGCTGCCTTTGTCGATGGCAATCGCGATCGCCTGCGGTCTTAGTCCCGATCGAGGGCTCTACACGGCAATCATCGGCGGTTTTATAGTCTCGGCACTCGGCGGCAGCCGTTTTCAAATCGGCGGCCCAGCCGGCGCGTTCATCGTGTTGATTTACTCGATCGTGCAACGCCAGGGCTACGACGGCTTGGTGCTCGCGACGATGATGGCGGGCGCCATCATGCTCTTCGTCGGTTTCATGCGCTGGGGAACCTATATCAAATATATACCCTACCCCGTGACGGTCGGCTTCACGACCGGCATTGCGACCATCATTTTCGCCAGCCAGATTAAAGAACTCCTTGGCCTCGATGTCGCCAGGGAACCCGCGGAGCTGGTGCCTAAGCTCGAAGCCCTTGGGGCGGCGATCGGAACGATACATCCGGCGACTGTCATCCTGTCTCTTTTGGCCATCGCTATTATTCTCGGCATGAGGCGTTTGCGGCCAGGCTGGCCTGGTATGTTGATTGCCGCTGCGGTCTGCGCCGCTCTGACCGGACTGCTGCACCTTGACGTGGCGACGATAGGGTCCCGGTTTGGCGGAGTGCCGCAAAGCCTTCCGGCCCCTGTGCTGCCGGTCTTCGATCTCGCGAAAATGCGGGCGCTGCTGCCGGATGCGTTCTCGATCGCATTGCTCGGCTCAATCGAATCCCTACTCTCGGCCGTCGTCGCAGACTGCATGAGCGGGCGACGCCACCGCTCGAACTGCGAACTCGTGGCGCAAGGCGTCGCCAATATCGCCGCGGTCATTTTTGGCGGCATGCCGGTAACGGGCACGATTGCGCGCACCGCGACCAACGTTCGCACGGGCGCCAAGGGACCGATTTCGGGCATACTGCATGCCATTTATGTCCTGCTATTCATGCTGGTGGCAGCACCCCTGGCCTCCTATATCCCGCTTGCAGCGCTCGGCGCGGTCCTGGCCGTGGTTTCTTGGAACATGGCGGAGAAAGCGGAATTTGCGGCGCTGATTAGATCGTCGAAAGGCGACGCGCTCGTGCTCCTGTCGACGTTCCTGCTTACCATTTTCGAGAACTTAACCTTGGGCATCGCGGTCGGCGTCACGCTCGGCGCTTTTCTGTTCTTGCACCGCATGGCGGAATCGATCGAAGTCCAGAATGGCGGCACATTCTCCGGCGAGGACCAAGCCGATGATTACGACGGGAAGCGCACGGCTTACGACGCCAAGGCGGCGTCCGACGCTGATTTCATGGTCTACAAAATCAGCGGCGCATTCTTCTTTGGAGCGACGTCGACCGTCAGCGCCGCCCTTGCTGAAATCGGAAAATACCCCGGCACATTCGTATTCGACTTTACAGACGTTCCCCTGATCGACACCACGGCAGCAAAAGCGCTTGAAAGCTTCGTGCATAAACTACGGCGTGCGGACACCCATGTCTATATTGCCGGAGCGCGTTCCGGCGTTCGTCGCACGCTGCTTGCGTCCGGGTTGCATGATCCGGAGGTTCTTTACACGAGCACGGTCGATGACGCGCGCGCGCGTGTGCAAACCATGCGCGTCGTAACGCACCTTTCTGTCGACTCTAGGAGTCAAGACCTCGTAGCGCGGCGCGATCCTTCATTCGGATCTGGCGGGCGGTGGTAAGCTCGATGAAGGCATCTCGTTCCAATTGTGACAAAGTTCGCGATACCGTCTCCATCGTGAGCCCCAAATAGTCCGCGATATCTTGGCGCGTCATCGCCAGGGTGATCACCTTAGCGTCAGGCGCTTTCTCGAACAGCTCAATGAGGAAGGCCGCGACTTTCTCGACGGCATTTCTGCGCCCCAGCGAAAGCGAATGCTCCTGGGCCCGCGCCAGATTCTTCATCGCATGTGCAAAAAAGTTGACGCGAAAGAGCTTGATCATTCGCCGCCAGCGTCTCAAGGCCCCGACGACGGTAAGAGATGACAGTGCAATCGCTGACAGCTTCGGCGCACAGGCTATGAGCGTCTCCCACCTCAAGGCCGAACACTTCGCCGGCGACATAGAAAGCGTCTATCTGGCGCCTACCGTCGCTGAGGAATTAGCAGGTCCAAACAACGCCAGACACGAGCTTGAAAAAAACATCGGCGGAGCCGCCTTCGCTGTAAATGTCCCGATCCTGGGCAAAATGCAGCACTGGCCCAATCGCGCGCAATGCGCCTCCGGCGTCGGGGGCGCCCGCAGCCGTCGATTTCGTCCAAGGATCAGATGCCGGCATGCGGCGAGCTGTCGTCGCCGATATATCTACCGAGAAGGCGAGCTGTGTCATCGTGAACTCCGTCGTCAAAGGATGTTCCAAAACGACCGAGGCCGAGGGGGTGCGAGACTGTGATGCGATCGCGCCCCGCTGTTGAGCTCTCTTCGACAAGTCTCATCGATAGACGAGGACCGGGATCGCGGAATGTGTCAGCACTTTCAAGGTCTCGCTCCCGAGAAGGACAGCGGCGACGCCGCGTCTTCCATGCGAAGCCATTGCGATCAGATCGCAGCCTCTCTCTGCCGCAGTGTCGATAATGGCTTGATAAGGGTGCGTGCTTTCCATCTGCATGAATTCACAAGGCACATGCAGCGCCTTAGCCTTCGCTTCCGCTTCGGCAAGACAGCGCACCGCATACTCCTTTGAATTGCGCGCGAATTCTGCGCACATGTGTTCGAGTTGATCGCCCCGGCCAGGGAACAGATGAAGCGGTTCAGTAATCGTGAGAATAGTGGCCTTCGCTCTCACATCCCTCGCGAAAGACAACCCCTTTTCAAGGGCGGCGGTCGATAAGGATGAGCCGTCGGTTGGAATCAGAATATGGCTGTACATCGGAATCTCCAGATCCTTGGTGGGCCATTGGAATTCCGCCAGCCAGGCATAGCTTGGCTGGCGGATCGCTGTCGATCAGATTATGACGATGTCGTTCACGACATCGGTGACGCCGGGCGCTGCCCACGCGGTGGCCGCCGCGACTTGCCGCTCGTGCCATGAGCGGACGGTTCCGGAGAGGCGAACCTCTCCCTCATCGGCGCTGACGTTGATCGTCTTCGGGTCGAAAAACCACGAACGATGCAGGGCGTGTATGATGTCGTCGCTGATATTCGACGTGTTGACCTTTGGATTGATTTTGATCTGGTTGGATGTGCCGACGACGCCATATAACCCGCGAACATCGTGCTCGGCGGCTTGTCTCTGATATTGCCAATCGACTTGGCCGGTTAGTGTAATGCGGCCTTTCTCGACCTTCACCTTGACGGCGTCGTTGGGAACCGACACGTCCCACGCCAGGCGACCCAAGGCGGCGGCAGCGATTTCTTCGTCGGTCTTTTTTGTGGCGAAGGGAAGCCGGACTTCGATCTCCTCGGCCAAGGCTTTCACGCCCTTCACCCGCCTCGCGGTCGCCTCGGCGGCCAGCTTCTCGGCAAAACTTCCCACATGACCCGAGAGGGTCACGACACCGGCGTTCGCCGCAACGCCGATATGAGCGGCCGTGACGCTCGGTTCCCATTTCAATTCCGCAAGGACGGCCTGTTGCAGCTGGTTGTCGCTAGACATGATGCCTCCAAATACTGTGAAGAGGTTGTTCGGCCGCACCGCGCGGCGCATTCCAACGCCTCAAATTGTGTATGATCGTCTTGAAGGTAGTGTGCATTGATACGGATCAAATGGATTGGATCGCGATGTCGACACCACCTCGCTGTTGAGCCGCTGCGTGCTCCACTAAACGCCTATGGCGATGCCGACACGCCCGTATTGGGCTGCGGTGTGGCGTGTGTGGTCGACAAATCGCATCTCACATCCCTTCGGAAATCGCATCGGTAGAATCCAGGCTATCTCACAGTCGCGGGGACTTCGCGGCGTGATGCGGATCAGTTCCAACCTGGGAATTGCGCCGCATCTGCCTACCTCTTGGTCCGGGGGGCTCGGACTTTTGGCGCGCGGTGATGCGTGCGGCCAACGATCTGCTCGGCTGCATCTCGGCCGTGCCAATGCAGTAGGCGCCTTCACCGCCAGATCGATGATCGAATCTTGGCCGAGGTTCCCAACGCAACCGTGAAACGCAGCGGACTGTCCGTCGGTTTAACAGCGGTGTCGCGCCAACATCGAGCGCGGCTCAGCTCCCTTGATCCATATCAAAGCAGTGTGCGCTCCGGACGATCATTGTTTCCTGGAAGCGTCGGAGTGTTGAGCGTCATGGCGCCCGGCGGCGCTTTTCATCGGTAACCCCGGAGGATTCAATGTTTAATGATAGCCAGTTGCAACAAGCCGTTCTCGCGGAATTGAAATGGGAGCCAAGCGTGACCGCCGCTCATATTGGCGTCACAGCGAGAGGCGGCGTCGTGGCCCTGACGGGTCACGTGGAAAGCTACGTGGAAAAACATGCGGCCGAGACGGCAGCCGGCCGCGTTAAAGGCGTCAAGGCAGTCGCCGAAGAGATCGAGGTCCGGCTTCCTCTCGAGAAAAAGCGCGGAGACGAGGAAATTGCGGCAGCGGCGCTCGGCCGTCTCTCGTGGGATGTGTCGGTCCCACGTGACGCCGTCAAAATTAAGGTCGAAAAGGGTTGGATCACCCTCACCGGGGAAGTCGATTGGCACTACCAGACGCAGGCTGCAGAACAGGATGTTCGCGGCTTGCTCGGCGTTCTCGGCGTTTCCAACCAGACCACCATCAAGTCGAGGATCGACGTGTCGACCCTCAGCGACGACATCACGCACGCGTTACATCGCTCCGTGTTTTTCGATCCCAAGGAAGTCACGGTGAGCGCACAGGGCGGAAAGGTCACGCTTACCGGGACCGTTCACTCTTGGCATGACCGGCAAGTGGCGGCGTCGACCGCGTGGGCTGCGCCCGGCGCAACCGCGGTAGAGAACCACATCTCCATCATGTGATGAAACGAACTGCCGCTGGTCCGACGAAAGGGCCAGCGGATCGAAGCGCAAAGCGCGTGAACTTGATGCCAACCCGTCCACGCACCAAAAGCGCAACATCCACCACAATAGTCGTGACAATTTATGGACCAACTGTGCATCGGGAGGCTGGGATATGTTCAGCGTAAAATGGCTTGAGCGCAGTAAAGAAAGCAATCCCGTTGAGTTTGAAAATAGCATCCTCACCGAGTTGGACAGGGTTGTCTCTTCGTCGCAAGGGGGGGGGACTCCTCGGTATAAGGCTGCGACACATCGCAAAGCCTCCAGATGGCTTCATCGTGGTCGATGACAATGGAAATGAGGTGAGGCGCTGGTTCGCAGCCCCCGCTCCAAATAGCTAAGACGTCGAGCCATTCGTCACCTCGCCTCTTTTTCGCTGCACATCGACTATCTTTCTGATCGACCAAGAGCGACCTGCGCTAGGCGGCTATCACAAGAGGGCGGCGAAATCGTCAAAACGGCGCCCCCTGCGTGGCCGCGCTGGATCATTCCGTTGTATCGAAACGAACTCAAACGCCGCCGTTTACCAGAGGGAAAGCGGCCTTGTTGCGCGTGAATTCATCAAAGGGGACTTCGCTCATTCTGCGAGATCGCCCGACGTGCCCGCCTGTTGGCTTCCCTCGACCTCGAAAAAGTACTCGGCAACGATCCCGGCATCCGTCCGAAAAGTGGCCTTTATCCTCATTTTCGGTTCTCCTTGATCAAACAGCTTTGGAATCTTAGGCGAGCTTCTGACTAAACGAGGTCGAAGATGAGCAGGAGCGAGACGCTGCTGCCTTGACCTAAATCAATTTCGAAGAGCCCTCAGAAGAACTTGGCCGAAGTGACCGTCAACTCGGTTTTCGCTGGAAGGCCACTGGCCTGTGTCCGACCCCTATTCTTCCTTTCGGGAGCGATCACGAACCGATCGAGGTCGCAACCAAGCCGCCATGGTGTATGGTGCCGGACGCCGGCAAGTCCGGATGCGGCGCGCACCACATCGATCTGGATGTCTGATCCCAGCCTCCGAAAAGGCATGAATGGCCACGCGAGTCCGCCATAATTCTTCAGCAATTCTCGACGACGAAGAGGACTGTTTGCTTGCCGTCGAGGCTGCGGGCATCGGAACCTGGCAATGGAATCTTGCGACTAACGCCGTGGCCTTGTCACCCCGCGCGCGCGCGCTCATTGGGGTCGCTGGCGCCTCTATCGATTATTCGGAGTTTCTTGCAGGGGTCTATCCAGATGATCGGGACGCCGTAGATCAATCGCTTCATCGCTGTCGCTACGAACACAAAGAGCACGACATCGACTTTCGCCCCTTGCCGATTGGCGACAAGTTTTGCTGGCTTCGCATGCGGGGAAGGGTTTCGTTCTCAGAAGGCGGCGCGGTCGAGGTTCGCGGCGTTCTCATCGACATCATCCGGCGAAAGGCGGGAGAGGAAGCGAACAGCCGTTTGGCGGCGATCGTCGCCTCATCTGATGACGCCATCGTGGGGAAAACACTCAAGGGGATCGTCACCGACTGGAATCGCGGCGCAGAGACAATCTTCGGTTATGAAGCCGCCGAGATCATCGGAAAGTCTATCTCGATGCTGCTGCCGCCGGGGCAAGAAGCGGAGACGTCTGCGATTCTCGACCGGATCAGGCGCGGAGAAAGGGTGGAGAATTCTGAAACGCGGCGTCGCCGGAAGAATGGCGAGATCATCGACGTTTCGGTGACTGTATCCCCCGTTTGGGACGGCTCCGGCCGTCTTTTAGGAGCTTCAAAGGTCGCCCGTGAAATCACGGCGACAAGGCGCTCGCAGACCGCACTCGCCGAGCGCGAGGCCCATTTGCAGTCCGTCCTCGATACGGTCCCCGACGCAATGGTCGTCATCGACACACTTGGGATCATGCAGTCCTTCAGCGCAACGGCCGAACGGCTTTTCGGCTACACGGCCGAGGAGGCAGTTGGACAAAACGTCAGCATCCTGATGCCGTCCCCTTATCGTCCGCAGCACGACGGCTACCTGACCCGATATCTCACAACAGGGGAGCGGCGCATAATCGGGATTGGCCGGCTCGTCGTGGGGCAGCGCAAGGACGGTTCAACCTTTCCCATGGAGCTGTCGGTTGGCGAGATGCGCTCTGGCGAGCGTCGCTTTTTTACAGGATTCGTGCGTGATCTCACCGAACGCCAGCAGACTCAGCAGCGTCTGCATGATTTGCAGGCAGAGCTAATCCATATGTCGCGGTTCACTGCGCTGGGAGAAATGGCCTCCATGCTGGCGCACGAACTCAACCAACCCCTAACCGCTGTGGCCAATTATTTGAACGGCGGCCGACGGCTTCTTGACGGCGGCAATAGCGAAAACCTTCCGATGGTCCGGGAGGCGATCGAGCGCGCTTCCGAGCAGGCTTTGCGCGCGGGACAAATCATACGGCGACTGCGCGAGTTCGTTTCCCGCGGCGAAAGTGAGCGCCGGGTCGAGAACTTGGCTAAACTGATCGAGGAAGCAAGCGCGCTCGCTTTGGTCGGCGCCAAGGAGACCGGGGTCAGGGTATCGTTCCAGTTCGATCCGAATGTGGCCTTTGTCCTTGCCGACAAGATCCAGGTGCAACAGGTGCTGCACAACCTGATGCGCAACGCGATAGAAGCGATGCAAGAGATGACCAGGCGGGAATTGACGGTCCACACCCGTCAATTGGACAATGAGACCGTACAGGTGGACGTGTCGGACACTGGACCGGGCATCGCGCCGGAGATTGCAGAACAGCTTTTTCAGCCCTTCATCACAACCAAACGGCAGGGCATGGGCGTCGGCCTGTCGATTTCACGAACGATCATCGAGGCTCATGGCGGTCGTCTTTGGACCGAACCTAATCCGGGCGGTGGCGCAATCTTTCGATTGACCCTCAAGGCGATCGAAGTAGAGGAGCTCGATGATGGCGACTAGCGCCGTGGTGCACCTTATCGACGACGACGATGGCGTACGCCAATCGCTGGCGTTCTTACTTACTACCGCAGGACTGGCCGTACGGGTTTATGAGTCGGCGGTCGTGTTTCTCGAAGCGCTCGGCACTCTTCAGCCGGGGTGCATTGTTACCGACGTCCGAATGCCCGGGATCGACGGGTTGCAATTGCAGCGACGGTTGAAAGCCCTCAGCGTACACTTGCCCGTTATCGTCATAACCGGGCACGCCGACGTTCCACTCGCCGTGGAGGCGATGAAGGCAGGCGCCATAGATTTTATCGAAAAGCCATTCGACGATGAAGCGCTCCTGTCGGCGATACGGGTCGCTCTTGATCTCTATGACCATACAGGACGGCGCGAGTTGGAGATCGCGCAGATTCAAGCAAAATTGCAGTCGCTCTCTGATAGAGAACGAGAGGTGCTCGAAGGATTGTTGGCAGGGCGGCCCAACAAAACGATCGCTTATGACCTCAGTCTGAGCCCTCGAACCGTGGAAGTGCATCGAGCGAACGTCATGACCAAGATGGGAGCGAGCAGCCTTTCCAGCCTGGTGCGCATGGCGCTGGTGGCGCAGGTGCTGCCCGCGGCTTGAAGACGCGGCGCCGGGCAGATTATGCGCCCAATCCTGTTCGATATTGCGCTATGTCAAGGCGTCGAGCGCCCAGGCTTCTAAAGATTCCTCTTTGTTCAACCCAAAAGCGACCGAAGTCGGCTCCTGGGGGTGCTTCAATCATGACTGGGGAAAAGGACATCGTCTTCGTTGTGGACGACGACCTGGCAGTGCGCGAATCGCTTAAATTCTCGCTTGAGCTCGAAGGCCTGATTGTGCGCGTCTGCGCGACCGGCGCGGAGCTATTGCGGCATGCCGATTTGCCTCAAGCGCGCTGCCTCGTTTTAGACGCCCAGATGCCGCTCACCGACACCTTTGAGATTATTGACGTTTTGACCACGCTAAGGGCGGGGCTCCCCGTCATTCTCCTCACGAGCCGCGCCACGGCCGCTCTCCGGCTCCGCGCGACCGCGGCTGGAGTTCGTTTTATTCTCGAAAAGCCGTTGTTGGACAATTCGCTCCTCGCTCGAATTCAAGACGTCCTTAGCGATAACCGGCAGGCGATGCCTCTGCCTGGTTAAGCGGGGTCGGCGATCCCCGATCGAACGATACCAATAGCTTGCGGACAACCCCGGAGGTAATCGCGCGGATTGCCGATTTTTGCTCCTATCGGCTTTTGCGGAGCGAAACGAAATGCAAGAGCGCCACTACGTAGAATCCCTGAGGACCTAAACGAATATTCCGCCGAACCCGCGACGGCTACAGAACGAGGGTATCCTTTCACTGCGGAGATTCTCGATGACACGGCTTGCCTTTTCAGCAGATCACGCAGGGTCGGCAGCTCGCGACATGTTGGCCCGCGGACCCTGGGCGAATGCGTCTACCGATGGCAGCTTCGTCCCCGGGGGAGGCCTCCGTGCCATCGGACCTGTGATGCATTTTGCGCAGGATCGAGACATCTACGGCGAAGGCGATGACGCCGACGTTTTTTTCAAGGTCGTGTCGGGAGTTGTTCGCACCTGCAAATTTCTTAGCGATGGCCGGCGCCAGATAGATTCCTTCCATGTCGCTGGAGACGTGTTCGGCCTCGAAGCGGGAGCGGAGCGCAGCCTTTGCGCGGAAGCCGTCTGTGATTGCACCGTCATTTCTTATCGCCGTCGTGGCCTCGAGATGCTGGCCGCGGATGACGAAAGTCTGTCGCGCCAGCTTTTCTCATACGCGATGCGAAGCCTGGCGCGGGCCCAAGAGCACTCGCTGTTGCTCGGACGCAGAAGCGCGGTTGAAAAGGTCGCAGCGTTCCTCATCGGGTGGGCTGAGTATGCGCCGGAAAGCAAGGTCATCTCCCTTGCGATGACGCGGCAGGATATCGCCGACTATTTGGGACTGACGATGGAAACTGTCTCGCGGACGCTGTCGCAATTGGAGCGCGACGCGCTCATCGAGATTCCCACCGCGCGACAGATCCGGATGAAAAATCTTACCGCACTGCGGAATCTCAATTAATCATACTGGACGCCCAGACCGAAACCTGGGGCATCAAGGTAAGCATTGTCGAGATCAGAACCGTCCAGCTCACGGAGAACATGGTGTGCGCGATCGCTGACCTCCCAAGGAGGTCTCTCTGCCCGTATAGGTTTTGGATACAAGAAACTGAACGCTTTAGTTGACTGCGCGCGCGCCCGATCGGCAGAATTCAACAAGTGTGATCCGAGAAGCGATTGCGGGATCTCGAGAGCCCGCAGGAGAGCGCGATCTGGAGTTGCACCTACATGACCGAGCTTGCCCTATATCCCTTACTTTTCGCACCTATTTTTCAATATCGACTCTGGGGCGGAAGGCGTCTCGCGGATTGGATGGGCACCTCGCTGCCGGGCGCCGACACGATCGGGGAAGCATGGGTGTTAAGCGATCGGGACGACTTTCCCAGCCGTGTGGCCGAGGGCCCACTCAAAGGATGCACGATCGCCGAATTGATGGAGCGGTCCGCCGGCCTGATCCTTGGCAAATTGACGCCGCAGTTCAAACGATTTCCACTTTTGCTGAAATTTCTCGACGTGCACGAGATGCTATCCGTTCAAGTTCATCCTTCCGACGGGAACTTGGAACTCATTCCGGAGGGCGAGACCGGGAAGACCGAGGCATGGGTAGTCCTGGAGGCTGGAGTGGAAAGTCGCATATACACCGGCCTGAAGACTGGCACGACGGCACAAAATCTGCGTCAGCTCTCAAAACAAACGGTCGACAATTGCCTCGCCAGCTTCTCCCCACGCTGTGGTCAGGGTGTTCTGATCGAAGCAGGCGTCGTTCACTCGCTCGGCGATGGCGTCTTGGTATTTGAAGTCCAGGAAAACAGCGATGTGACCTTTCGCCTTTATGATTGGGAACACATTGATCCCGAGACCGGGCGTCCGCGCGCGTTGCAGGTCGACAAGGCGTTGGCCTGTGTCGATCTGATGCAAGGATCGGTGATTGCGGTAGACCCTGTGATTGAATCGACGCGACCAGTTATGCGCGAGCGGCTTTTCGACAATTCCCACTTTCGGCTATGGCGTCTTCAAAGCGCCGCGCCATTCATCGTCGGCGTTGCGGAGCAGCCACGAATTCTGGTGTGCATCGAAGGCGGCGGCAACGTCGAATTCGGGGGCGCGGACTTTGGAATGCGACAAGGCGGCGTGCTGCTGCTGCCGGCGTCTTTGGGGGCCTGTCGTTTTCGCCCTGATCGGTCCGTGACGCTACTGGAAATCGCTGTCCCGGAGTTTTCGTGAAGAGCCTTATCATATTCGATCTCGACGGGACGCTCGCCGAAAGCAAATCGGCACTCGACACGGAGATGGCGGCGCTTCTCGGTCGCCTGCTTGAAGTCGTCAAGGTCGCCATTATTTCTGGTGGCGCATGGCCGCAATATGAGAAACAGGTGCTTTCGCATTTACCTCGGGGCGACAATTTGAAAAATCTTTCATTGCTCCCGACTTGCGGGACCAAATTCTATCGGTTCGAGGGAGCTTGGCGATCAATCTATTCCGAAGACTTCAGCATCGACGAGAAACGGAGCATCATTGGCGCACTGAACAAAGCACTCGATCAGTCGGGGTTCAGAGCAGAGAAACATTGGGGAGACTTGATCGAAGACAGGGGCGGTCAGATTACATTTTCCGCACTGGGTCAGGACGCTCCGCTCGATGAAAAGAAAAAATGGGACCCCAACTTTGAAAAACGCGAGAAGATCGCCGCAATTCTCGAACCCTTGATCCCCGGCTTTTCTGTTCGATTGGGCGGCGCGACATCGATCGACGTCACACGGCCCGGCATTGATAAGGCCTACGGCGTCAAAAAACTTCATGAGACGCTGGGCGTCGCTATTCACGATATGGTTTTCGTCGGTGACGCTATCTTTCCGGGTGGAAATGACTATCCCGCAAAACAAGCAGGTGTGGCGTCTATCGAGGTCCGCGATCCCCACGAAACCAAACGGGTGATCGAGGCCATTATCGCGTGTTTGGAAGGCGAAGACGATAGATGACAGACTTCAATCTGAAGCGGATCGGCATGATTATGGAGCCGAAGGCGGGGGACCCGAATGAAGCGGAGGGCGTGCTTAATCCTGCAGCGATTCGTGGTCGGGATGGGCAGCTTTACCTCTTTCCTCGTCTGGTGGCGCGCGGCAACTATTCTCGGATCGGAATCGCCCGCGTACTGTTCGACCGCTACGGGGATCCCCGAGAGGTCGAGCGCATGGGCGTCGCCCTAGAGCCGGAGGCCGACTATGAGCTGTCAGAGAATGGCGGGGGCTGCGAAGACCCTCGCGTGACCTACGTCGAGCCATTGCAGCAGTATGTGATGACTTACACCGCATTTTCGCGTCGTGGCCCACGGATCGCGGTCGCCGTTTCCGACGATCTGTTTCATTGGCGTCGAATAGGCCTCGCCACCTTTCACCCCTATCGGGGCATCCCATTTGATGGCGTGGATAATAAGGACGCCAGCCTATTTCCAATCCTGATTCCCGACGCTCTGGGCCGGCCAGGCATCGCGCTCGTTCACCGCCCGCTATTCCCTGGAACCCGTCCAGAAGAGAAGGCGCTCCATTCGGCTTTGGACAGTCAGGATATCGATAGAGAATTCATCTGGATCTCATATAGCCGCGTCGGCGCGAAAGGCGAAGAACATCACCTGAATGAATTTGTGGCGCATCATAAATTGGCCTGCCCGATAGCAGACTGGGAACGCCTCAAGATTGGCGGCGGCGCGCCCCCAGTCATATGTCGTCACGGCTGGCTGTTCATATATCACGGCGTTCACAATATTGCCGCGTCGACTCCAACCGGGTTCAAGCTCTGTTATTCCGCCGGCGCGATGGTGCTATCTAGGGAGCATCCCAACAAAATTATCTACCGCTCTCAGGAACCTATCCTGGCGCCAGAAGGGCCACTGGAGTGTCACGGGACGGTCGATGATGTCGTGTTTCCCAGCGGCATCGATCGTCGCGTCGATATCGGCGCTGCCGACCGATTCGACGTCTATTATGGCATGGCGGATGATCGGATCGGCGTCGCGCGTATGGAGGTGCCTGTGACGCTACCTCGGAGCGAGCAACTCGTAAGGCGCTCTAGCTAAACGGTGGCGTTCTCGGCGGAGAGCGGACGCGCGGAGCGTCAACCGCGGGCGGATCACATCGATCTGGCAAGCGAGAGGCTCACAGCCTTCTTTTTGTTCCCGATTTGCTCGGCAATCCCTGTTTCGCCGCCGGGGCGCGCCTCTATAGTGATCTGATGGATATTGCCCTTGGCGACACGATCGGTTTGCTCTGCATCGCACTCCTTGTCGTAACGCACCCTTCTGTCGGCTCTAGGAGTTAAGACTCCGCAGGGCGGTGCGATCCTTCATACGGATCTCGCGGGCGGTGGTAAGTTCAATGAAAGCGCCTCGTTCCAATTGTGACAAGGTCCGCGACACCGTTTCCATCGTGAGCCCCAAATAGTCGGCGATATCCTGGCGCGTCATCGCCAAGGTGATCACCTTGGCGTCCGGCGCATTCTCGAACAGCTCCATGAGGAAGGCGGCGACTTTCTCGACAGCGTTCCTGCGCCCCAGCGACAGCGAATGCTGCTGGGCCCGCGCCAGGTTCTTCATGGCATGTGAAAAAAGCTGATGCGAAAGCGCTTGGTCATTCGCCGCCAGCGCTTCAAGCCCCCGACGACGGTAACAGATGACGGTGCAGTTATTGACGGCCTCGGCGCACAGGCTATGAGCGTCTCCCGCCTCAAGGCCGAAGACCTCGCCGGCGACATAGAAGGAATCGATCTGACGCCTGCCGTCGTTGAGGAATTTGCAGGTGCGAACGACGCCAGACACGAGCTTGAAAAAGACATCGGCGGTGTCGCCTTCACTGTAGATGTCCCGATCTTGGGCAAAATGCAGCACCGGGCCAATCCCACGCAGTGCTCCTCCGGTCTCGGAACTACCCGCCGCAGTCGCCTTCGTCCGGGGATCAGATGTTGGCATGTGGCGAGCGATCGGCGCCGATATGTCTACCGAGAAGGCGGGCTGTGTCATCGAGAACTCCGTTGTTAAAGGATGTTCTCCTTGCTAACGATCCCTGCCCTGACCGTAAATTGGTTTAGGTCCTCAGGGATTCTACGTAACGCCGCCAGCACATTTAGATCGGCGCGACCAACTTAACTTGGCAGCCAAAGCTTAGAACGTCGTGGATCCTTGCCACGAGCGAACCGTTCAACAGCGGCTTTTCGAGGATGAATTTGGCGCCAGATGCCGTTGCGCGGCGGCGGAATGCCTCTGTTGCGTAGCTCGTGAGGAGAATAACGGGAGGTTTTGCGCCCCGAGTGGCCAGAATGTCCAAAACTTCAAAGCCATCCATTAGCGGCATCTTGCACTCCATGACGAGGCAACCCGCTTGAGGCAAATCAGGATGCCGCAGCAATTCCGCCCCGCTGCCACAAAGTCGCGCCACCAATCCCTCAAGCTCCAGCGCAAATTTGAGAGATTCGCGGACCGCTAGGTCGTCGTCGACCACAAAAACGATGTGCTGCCCTTCAGTCATTGAGGATTCATAGGACCGCCGGAATATTGCGCCTTGATGTAACGCAAGTTCGAACGCGATTGGAGAGAGAGTGACCCCGCAGGATCAAGATATTGCCTAACTGGCGGTATTCCGCGCGACGAGCGACATGCGCACGAGGCCGGAAAGGCTGCTGGCCCCCATCTTGGCCATGACGTTCGCTCGATGCACCTCCACGGTTCGCGGGCTCAGACTGAGGTCAAAGGCAATTGTCTTATTCGGACTCCCAGCCAATAGTCCCTCGAAGACCTCCCGTTCCCCCGGCGAAAGCGATTGCAGTTTGGTTTGTATCTGCACGCCCGCTGTCTCCCGTCGCCCCGTGTGGTCATAGTCGTCAAGGGCAATCCGGATAGCAGAAAGCATTGCATCATCACCAAACGGCTTCTCGATGAAATCCACGGCGCCCGCCTTCATCGCCTCTACCGCGAGCGAGACATCGGCATGGCCTGTGATGATAATCATCGGCAAGCGCACGCCCAGCGCTTGCAAACGCTGCTGCAATTGCAATCCGTCGATTCCAGGCATGCGAACGTCGCTGACGATGCAGCCCGGTTGCAGGGTGCCGAGCGCCTCAATGAACGCGGATGCAGATTCATAGACCCGCACCGCCATGCCCGCCGAGGCGAGCAGGAATGCAAGAGATTGCCGAACGCCGTCGTCATCGTCGATCAGATGCACCACGCCATCAGTCGCCATCGACAACCTCCTTTCCCTCAATAGTCTTGAGGGTCAACCGAAACACGGTTCCGCCTCCGGTATTGGGCTCAGCCCATAGGCGCCCCCCGTGAGATTCGACGATCGTCCGTGAAATCGACAGCCCCACGCCCATGCCTTGACGCTTGGTGGTTACGAAGGGTTGAAAAAGCTGTTCGGCAATTTCGGGCGCAATGCCCGAGCCCGTATCCGACACATCGACTCGCACGGTTTCATGGTCAAGTAGGAGTGTAGAGACAGTCAATTCGCGCCGGGAGGTCTCCTGCATCGCCTCCACGGCATTGCGCATCAGATTGTGCAGGACCTGTTGAACCTGAATCTTGTCCGCGAGAACGAACGCCACGCGCGTATCGAAATCGAAAGACATCCGCACTCCGGCCTCTTTGGCGCCAACCAGTGCGAGTGCGCTCGCTTCCTCAATGAGCTTGACCAGGTTCTCGACCCGACGCTCGCTTTCGCCGCGCGAAACGAACTCACGCAACCGGCGGATGATCTGTCCGGCGCGAAGCGCCTGCTCCGCGGCCCTCTCCACGGCCTCGCGAACCATGGGAATGTTGCCGGTCTGTCCCCCTTCCAGAAGCCGTCGGCCGCCATTCAGGTAATTCGCCACTGCGGTGAGGGGTTGGTTGAGTTCGTGCGCCAACATCGAGGCCATCTCGCCGAGCGCGGTGAATCGCGAGATATGAATGAGTTCCGCCTGCAGATCATGGAGCCGCTGCCGGGTCTGCTGACGTTCCGTGATGTCGCGCAACACCTTCGACGCTCCGAGCAAGCGACCCGAACTGTCCCAGACCGGGGAGACGGTGACCGACACGTCGATGATTTCCCCGTCCTTTCTGCGTCGACGCGTCTCGAAATGCTCGACCCGTTCACCCCGCTTGATCCGCTCAAGAATAGCGGCTGTCTCTTTCTCGTGGCCCGGAGGCAATGTGAGAGAGATCGACTTCCCTATAATTTCGTCGGCGCTATAACCCAGGATCGTCTCGGCGCCGCGATTCCAGTCGGTCACCACGCCGTCCAGCGTTTTTCCGACGATAGCGTCGTTCGAGGAGGCCACGATCGCTGCCAAACGGCTGTTCGCCTCCTCCGCGGTCTTTCGCCGCATCATGTCGAGAAGAACCCCTCGAACCTCCGCGCCATGAGCGCGAAGGTTGCGAGGCCGCCCGCGCATACATAGCCACCGCGCCTCGCCTACGGTCGCCAAAGCGCGAAAGTCGATATCGTATTCTCCGCCGTTTGTGCGGCAGTGACGAAAGGCTTGAGCGACAAGGTCTCGATCGTCGGGATGAATTAGCGACAGAAAGTCGGAGAGTCCCATAGACTCGCGGGACACGCCGACAAGCTCGCGAGAACGAAATGAGAGGTGGATGCCGCTCGCCGCGATATCCCAATGCCAGGTTCCGATGCCTGCCGCTTCGATCGCGAGCATGCAGTCATCCTCGCCGTCACTAACAGACGTGGAACCATCCCAACGATCTATGGCGATCATGCCGCTTAACGCACGGGGAAGCGGATTGTTCCTTCGGGAGGACGCGTCTCACGCCACGCACCCTTTTGACCCAGATCAATGCGCAAACTGCTCGCCCGCGCTGGACTGCAGTGGCGCCTGAGACTTGCGCCGCTCCGGGCGCAAGGATGGACCCGCAAGAAATCGCCCCGCGGAGCAGTTTATAAATGTCAGCTTGTGAAAGAGATCAATATGAAGATTAAGGCCACCTTTCGAACCGACGATCTAATATTCGCCGAATATTTCTTTGATGTGGATGGAGCCCCTCCGGTAGGCACGTCGGGTGATCTGGCTGAGCGAGCAAAAGCTGCGTTCGATGAATTCACTCGAAACGAAGCTTCGTTTCCGCTCGTCAGCGGCGGGGCTCGAGTTTGATACTACAGACTAAGTCGATTGCGCGAGGACCGACGGCGAACGCCGAGCGGGGGTCGGGTCGAGCGAGAGTAAATTGGGCATGAAACGCCGCTAATGCGAGCGTCGCCAGCGAAGCACGGCACTGTGAATATCGCCCAAAAAACGGCTCAATCTGCCTTATGGCGTTCTGAGCATCTCCTCTGACCCGCGTTCCTGAATCTGAGTCGGCCCGATCCGCGCGGCATAAGCGTCGATAGCGCCGTAAAGCTTCGGGAGAGCAGAGGCCTCGGCGCCGCTTTGTTCCAATAAAATCCGACAATCGCTCGCTACTTCGCGCATTTCTTTTGCGGCTATGCGAGCATGTTGACCAAAGACGACGTCCGCGATTCTCGATGCGAAAAAGCGTCGCCAGTAGCCAATAGCGAACCGACGAGGCAACCAGGCAAATAGCACCTTCAGCGGAAAAGGCGTTACCGGCAGCCCGAGCGCCCGAACGGCAGCGAACCCCTCACGCACCCCCTTCGTCATGAGGCTCAGCGTAGCATCGTCTTTAGACAATCGCCCACAATCGCCTCCTGACAGGTAGATTGCGCCGCAGACAGCCGTGACGAAAAAGGCGTGTGTCTTCAGCCACGCGTCCATGTCAGAGGATATTTTCGTTGAAAATCCCGCCCCTCGGAACGCTGCTGCGAGCTCGCGAAGCCGGGAGGTTCGCCGTCCGCCAATTTCGCCTATCGTTGTTGGTTGTTGCGCGATCAACGCATAGCGCACTATGTGTCCGTCTCGGGTCCCGCCCGCCCCGGGAAAGCCAAGCAGCACCCGCTCCTCACCAAAAGTATTGACGAGGTCGTGCGAGCCATTCGGGTTGTTCAGCATGAAGAGAACGGTGGCAATGTGCCGACTAGCCAGCAAGTCGTGTTTTACGCTGTCTAGCTGATCGCGACGCACTGCAACAAACACGGCGTCGTATCGATCGTCGGGATTAAGAGCTTCCGTGGTATCCACCTGGGTTATCGAACGATGGCCGCTGACGACATCCTCAAGCACCAAGCCATAATTGCGGATATCTCTGAGACGAGCCCCGCGCGCGAGCACGGTGACGCGGCGACCGCTTTCCCGCAGTCTGGCCGCATACAGCGTGCCGATAACACCCGCGCCATATATGAGAATGTTCACAGCATCGTCTCAGCGTGTTTATGCCTCAGAACAGCCTATCGGCCTCTTAGACCTTTCCGCTCATCCGTCGTCCGTTGGCCCTTCGCAGGGCCAACGGCGTTCTCGCCACTACATGATGGCGATGTCGTTCTCGACGGCAGTTGCGCCAGGCGCCGCCCACGCAGTGGCCGCGGCCACCTGCCTGTCGTGCCAGGAATGAACGGTCCCGGTGAGCTTCACTTTTCCACCCTGCGCGCTCACCGTGACTTCCTTGGGATCGAAAAACACGGAGCGATGCAGAGCATGCGTGATGTCGTCGCTGAGATTCGAAACATTGATTCTCGGCTTGATTGTGGTCTGGTTAGAGACCCCGACGACGCCGAACAGTCCGCGAACATCCTGCTCGGCCGCCTCTTTCTGATAGTGCCAGTCGACCGCCCCCGTCAGCGTAATCCAACCCTTCTCGACCTTCACCTTGACGGCGTCCGGAGGAACCGACACGTCCCAGGAGAAACGCTCCAGTGCCGCCGCGGCGATTTCTTCGTCGCCCCGCTTCGTGTCGAAGGGAAGCCGGACTTCGATTTCCTCGGCCACCGCCTTAACGCCCTTCACGCGGCTAGCCGCGGTCTCGGCGGCATGCTTCTCCATAAAGCTCTCGACGTGCCCCGTAAGCGCCACGACGCCGCCATTCGCCGTCACGCCGATATGCGCGGCGGTGATGCTCGGCTCCCATTTCAGTTCGGCCAAAACGGCTTGCTGCAACTGATTATCATTCAACATTGAATCCTCCGAGGTCTCCGATGAGAGGCGTTGCCGGTCGCCAAGACAGCGACCACGTGCAACCCTTCGACCGGACAATGACCCACTCGAACGCTGGGCGCCTTGACTTGAATCAAGAGATTGGCTTCGCGCTACTCGTTCGGCTCGGCGCCGCTTTTCAATGTTAACCGACAAGGTGCCGTGGGCGCCTTCTCAAACGAATTGGAGCCGGGCAAGCGCATTTCGCACACGACGACTTTCGCGCACATTGCCCGCGCGAAACGCGTAACGGCATTAGATTTGGGGACGCATAAGGTCGGCTGACTTCAGAAAGCGCCGCGCATAAGCCACAAGTTCCTGGTCCGAAGGGTGATCCGCCGACTCGACCCCCTCGATCTTGATCATCATCTCAGGATGAGAATGCTTGATGTGCTTGACGAGTTCGTTTTTCTCGCTCGCTGGTCCGACGACGAGGATGGCGCCGGCGTCGGCGACCGACCTGGCGACTTCCTCAAGAAAATTCTGGTCCTCCGGCGCGTGGCCGCTGCCGATGACGTTCGCCTTGTGGTGGAGGTGGCGCACCGGATTCTCTGGGCCCACCACCAACTTGTCCACGTCAGTCGTGTTGAAGTGAAATACCCGCGCCTGCCTGTGGTCGATCCAGATGACGGCGTGATAATGGCCTTGCATTGTTTCCTCCATGGAGCCTGTCAAAATTAAAGGGCGGTTGATCAGCGACATCGTCGGACACGGCGGAATATTCTGGGCCGTCCGTTCCGGGGGCTTCCGAATGCGTCTTTGATTGGGTCGCCGCGAGGTTGAACTGTTGGATTGACCAAAGGTTGCCTTTCGATAGGTGGCGATGGCGCTCTCAATAAGCCTCTGTTTGAAAGGTTAGGGCACGAGAACCGCGGCGCCTTCGAAGTGGCCCGTGCGAAGATCGGCGAGCGCCTCGTTGGCTCGAATAAGGGGATAACACGTCGTTTCGGCGACGATGCCGATCCGCGGCGCCAAGCGCAGAAACTCGAACCCGTCCTGTCGCGTGAGATTGGCGACCGACACGAGCTGTCGCTCCTCCCATAAAATACTATAAGGGAAGCTCGGAATGTCGCTCATATGGATGCCCGCGCAAACAACGCGCCCGCCCTTGCGGACCGCCTTCAACGCCAGAGGCACGAGATCGCCAACGGTCGCATAGATGATCGCGGCGTCGAGCGGTTCCGGCGGCGGTTCGTCGGAGCCGCCTGCCCATATCGCGCCGATTCGTCGAGCAAACGCCTGACCCGCGACATCTTCCGGGCGGGTGAAAGCGAACACCGCTCTGCCTTGCCACATCGCCACCTGCGCGACGATATGCGCCGCGGCGCCAAAACCGTAGAGTCCCAGCTTTTTGCCTTCACCGGCGATGGCGAGCGAACGCCAGCCGATCAGGCCGGCGCAAAGCAATGGAGCAAGCGACACGTCGCTGCCGACCTCGCCGAGCGGAAAGGCGTAGCGCGCGTCGACGATCGTCGCTGTCGCGAAGCCGCCATCGCGCGTATATCCTGTGAAGAGCGGACGATCGCACAAATTCTCGCGGCCACCGCTGCAATAGGGGCAGACGCCGCACGTATGGCCGAGCCATGGAATGCCGACACGTTCGCGGATGCTCAGCCCCTCAACGCCAGTCCCCATCGCGTCGACCCGGCCGACAATCTCATGGCCGGGAATGATCGGCAGCACTGGGTCTGGCAGTTCGCCGTCGACGACATGGAGATCCGTTCGGCAGACGCCGCAGGCGGCCACCTTCACCCGAATTTCACCCGGCCCTGGCGACCGATCCGGCAATTCTGTCCATTCTAAAGGGGCGCCGAGCACCCTAAGCACCATTGCATGCATGGCGGTCCTCGACTTCGATCCGCCCCGCCATCAATGCGAAACGAACGCGCATAAATCTGCCCGCAGGAGAAGATCGCGAGTCACGCCGCCAAGCACCCATTCGCGCAAACGGCTGTGGCCGTACGCGCCGGCGACGATAACGTCGGCGCCCCGTTCCTTGGCGATAGCATAGAGTTGGCTCGCGTCCTCGCCGGTCGAAAGGGACGCCGCGCCCTCCGCCTTAACGCCATGCCGTCCAAGCCAGACGACCACTTCCTCGAGATGTTTGCGAGCCAGAGCCAATCTGTCTTCGACTGCGATCTCCGCCAACGTCACATGAGCGGCTTTTTTCAATAGCGGCAAAGCGTCCAAAATGGCGCGCCTGGTTTCACGCGTGTCCTTCCAGGCGACCAACACCCGATCGAGCGCAAGAGCTTCAGCGCTTGGGGGAACGACCAACACGGGGCGCCCAACCTGCATGATGAGATCAGAGGTATTGACGAATCGCGGCGCATCGAAAAAGTCGCCGGAGGCAACGCCGGTAATGACGAGATCGGCGCTGCGCGCTTCGTGCGCGATGTGGCCAGACAGCGCGCCAAATTCGACCGTCGAACGCCACTCGACAGATCCGCCGCGAGTCTGAAGCGCGCCGCGGAATTCCGCTTCAGCGGCTTGACTGTCCTTTTTAAGATCCGCCAGATCCTGTTCAAAATAATCCGCGGAGACATAGCCCATTCCGTATACGACCTGCATCGGCTGACACGCCGCGATGCCGATGACATGGGCGCGAAAGCGCTCCGCCAGATCGCCTGCGATCGCCAACAACCCTGCGTTGGTCTTTCCAAGCTCTAGATTAACCATCAAGGTCAAATAACTCACAGCTTTCTCCCAACAGCATGCCGGTTTCACCACATCGGATCGAAAAATACCTGTCGCGACACATTGGCGCTTTGATCCACATCAAAGACCGAGCAATCGCAATCGTCTCGACCGACCGTGGCGGGATCGATGTGGATCAACGCCGAGCGGCGCACCTTGCGTATAAGCTCAGACCACGCCTCGCCGGAGCGCCAATGGCGGCGGAGCGCCAACTGAATAGGATTCCTTGATGCCCGCCAACTTTCAGCCGAACTCCGTCAAGAAATGCATGCCTGTTGGCGCTCCGCCAACGCCGCGTTCTTCGATCACGTCGGATTTGCGCGACGGATGGACATCCATGATTATGACGACCGTCGACGGCTGAGAAAGACCGAGTTAGGTGTCGAGGCGTAGCGAATTCGCATTTGACGGCCTGCGCCAAAAATAGAAAAAATCGCCAGAAACGAACATCGAGGATGATGTTGCTTCCTCCCTCCAACATTATTTCGAGCTGCTCACCAACGCGCAGACGCCCGGCTTCGGCGAGCGTGACAACGAGAGGCCGCCCCGAGGGACAGCCCAGCCTGCTCGCGGCCATCTGAACTCAAATTGCGCGCGCGCCAAGTACGGCAGGGGGCTCAGAGTTGAGAGCGGCGACGTGACTATGGACAATCGAAATTAGGGTGCCTGGGTTTGTATCAACGACCTTGATGATCCCGTGCAATTGCTTCGCGAGCGCGCTGACGATGCCGGTTCCCAAGCCAGACTTGGCCGACTGGGGGCCTTTCGGCATGCCGACGCCGTCGTCGCCTACCGACAGCGTCCAATCCTGCCCGTTCGAACGATAGTCGACACCGATTTTGCCCTTTCGATCGCCGGGAAAGGCATGCTTAAGCGCGTTGATCACCAGTTCAGTCACGATCAAGCCAAGACTCACTGACTCGTCGGCATCGGTGACGCTTTCGTCCGCGCTGACTTTCAACGAAAGCTGTTCGTGATCGCGGATCATAGAGGCGCCGATGCTCTTGCATAAGTCGGTGAAATAGGAGCGAAGTCCCACCTCACCGATGGTCGAGGCGGCGAGCTGCTGTTGCAAGGTGGCGATAGACATCACGCGGTGGTGCGCGTCATGCAGATGCGTTCGGATTTCGTCGGACTGCACCTTGCGAGCGCTTTGCATGAGTACGCTGGCGATAATCTGAAGGCTGTTGGCGACCCGATGCTGCAATTCCTGGAGCAGAACTGCTTTGTCCCGAATCAGGTCGTCCTTAACCTTTGCCGCCGCGCGGGCATCGGTCACATCGGACACCGCCACCAGAAGGCGAACGTTCTTGTCATCGCCATAGTCGAGCTTTTGAGCGTTAAGAACCAACCGGCGTGGCTCAAGACCCTTGCGATTGAGGTCCATTTCGTAGGCGTTGATGCTCGCGTTTCCAGCGGCCGTCGCGGTGAGCAGCGAGGCCAGCGCGGGCGCTTTCCATTCGCCGGCCCCAAGCTCAGAAAGCTGTCGGCCTTCAACAGCCACGGGGTCGATTTCGAAGGCGCTGCAAAAGGATCTGCTCGCCGCGATCAGACTGAGATCACCATTGAGAAGAAGAATCGGCGCATTCGAAGACGTAATCACCGCGAGCGCCAGATTAAGCGCGACTTCCGGGTGGGCCGGCGAGTGGGGGGGCATAGTGAACCGTTCTGAAGAACCGGAGGCTCGCGAAGAGAAAGCCGTGTCCCGGACAGTAATTAGCGCATCTGACTGGAGAATATCATCTAGGCTGGAGTTGCGACATGACCTGCCTCAACCCCCCCGTAAGATGCTCGGGTGAATAGGGTTTTGAGAAGAATATGCTATCGCTGGGCATATCCGTACACTGAAAATCGGGAAGTCCGGTGGCTACAATGACCATAATGGGCGGCCAACGCCCGCGAACGAAGTGAGCCAGCTTAATCCCGTCCATCGAGCCCGGCATGCTAACGTCCGTGAACAAAACTCGGATGTTATTGTGCAGCTCGAGCATAGAGATTGCTTCGTCCGCATCGCCGGCTTCATAAACTTCGAATCCGGCATCATGTATGACCGTGGCCGCGCCCATACGGATGAGCGCTTGATCCTCGACCACGAGAACCGCAAATGGCGATGTCGATTCCTGCATCATTGTCAAACTCGCGGAAGGACCAATGGTTCCTCGTCGGTTGCTCCTTTCGAGCAGGCACCCGAATCTGAGAGCCACCGCGCGTAAAACGCCGCATTAAGTTCGTATCCAGATGCCGCTCAGACGCCGCTAATCGCTATTCGCGGTGGCTCGCCGCAGTTACGGTCAGGTCTTCTCGAAAAATTGAGGCAAGGGCTGTCGAAAGCTCGCGACCGCGCGAAGGCGTCGACAAGAGCGGACGCTGCGTCGCCGCGGGCGACAGGCCGCCCTTCTATGCGATGCCGAGACGAGCGAACAGCGGGACTTTCACCAAATCGAGAGCGAGCGCGAAGGCGATAGCGCCGACCAGAACGCCCGCCACCACCAGCGCCGACAAGGGCGACATTGCGATCCCGCTGATAGCCAGGGTCGCGGCGATCAGAATGTCAGCGACTGACGACGCGGCAAGCCAGAAACTCGGGCGCGACGACCACAGCCGGCGCCGTTCGCGATTGGTATAGGTCGTAGCCTGGTTGCCAAAGACAATGACAACGAAAGCAAGCGTCCTCAGGGCGTCGATGTCGAAACCTATCCGGTAGGCGCCGAAAGCTAGGACGGATGTGCAGAAGATCAACTCGCCGATTCCCATGACGACGCCAGCAATCGTGAGATTGCCAATCTTCCAGGCGTTCGGCATGGGAGATGGGCGCACGTTGTCGGTCGTCAACGACATGCCGAGGAAATCGCCGGTGATCATGATGAGAACCATCAGCAAAGGCGTCAGGATCGCATGCCCCGTCATTATCAAGCCGGCCGCTAGAAAGAGCACCTGAACGACCTTCTTGGTGATGGAGTTCAGCGTATAGGTCAGGATGCGCTGGAATATCACGCGTCCTTCCTTGACCGCCGCGACGATGCCTCCCAGTCCAGGCTCGATGAGAACCATGCCGGCAGCCGATTTAGCGACGTCGGTCGCCGTCGAGACCGCGATTCCGATCTGCGCCTGACGCAGCGCCGGCGCATCATTGGCGCCGTCGCCGCACATGCCGACAGTATGGCCGCCAGCCTGGAACGCCTTGACCAGTTTGTATTTGTCCTCGGGAAGAACGCCGGCGAAGACCGCAAACGTCTCGGGCCGCACGCCGCCCGGGAGCGCCCCAGGCGGGCAGACCGCGCCGCTAAGCCCGACAGCCTGAGCGACAATGCCGGCGGTCGCAGGCGCGTCGCCTGTCACCATCACGGTACGCACGCCCAGTCCGTGTAGCTCCGCGACAAGCGCCGCCGAGTCCGTGCGAGGCGGGTCGCTAAGCGCGATGAGCCCCGCCAGCTTCATCGCCGCTGGCGGCCCGGCCGCGACGCCCAGCACCCTGAAACCCTTTCCCTCAAGCTCTTTGGCGGTCGCCGCGGCAGTTGGCGAAGGCTGCGCGCGGCCGACGATCGCGGCGAATGCACCCTTCGCCACCTGCTCTGCCCTACCCCCCGCCCCTGTCGCCTTCGCTCCGGACATTTTTGTCGCGGGGTCGAACGGCGTGAACTTGACCAATCGAGGGGCGTCGGCCGCGTCCTTGCCTTTTGCTGCCACGCGAATGGCCGCATCGACCGGGTCCTGTCCGCCATCCGAACTCGCCAGAGCGGCGAGCGTCAGGATATGCGCCTCATCAAAACCGGGCATTGGACGAACCTCGACCACAGTCAGCGCATTGCGGGTCAGCGTCCCCGTCTTGTCGGCGCACAAGACATCCATCGTCGCCGCTTCATCAACCGCTGACAGGCGGGTAGGAAGGACGCCGACCTTCGCCAGGGCCCGCGCGCCGAGCGCCGACGCGAGCGTGAAGGTCGCCGGCAACGCGACCGGTATGGACGCGAGCACCGCCGTCAGGACGAGGGAGACAACATCGGACAGCGGCATCTTTAGAAAAAAGGAATAGACGACAAGAATCGCGATCACGGCGCCATTGAATGTGGCAAGATTACGCACCACGCGCAGCACCGCCTTCTGCTGGGAACTGACGACATGGGCGGTGCGGACCAATTCCGCGGTGCGGCCGAACTTGGTGCGGGCGCCCGTCGCTGTCACCTCCGCCATTGCCTCGCCACGCCGCACCAGCGCCCCGGCGTAAGTCTCCAGACCCGCACCGGCTTCGATCGGCACGGATTCGCCCGTCAACATGGATTGATCGAGCAGGATTTCTCCACCGGTGAGACGCGCATCCGCGGGAACCACGCCGCCGAGCGAAAGCTTCACTACATCGCCCGGCGCCAGTTCAGCGGCCGGTATGGTCTTCCACACGCCGTCGCGCCGAACGGATGCGTTTAGCGCGAGCCGCGACTTCAGCGCGGCGAGGGTCGCCTGGGCGCGGCTCTCTTGGAGCAATCCGAGCGCGGCGTTGAATATGAGAAGACCGACAATAATCGCGGCCTCGACGTATTTGCCAAGCGCCAGTTGCAACACGATCGCGCCCTCGAGCATCCACGGGACGGGCGCCCAGAATTTCTCGATCGCCATGCGCCAAGGGTGCAACGCCGTATCGGGCATTGTATTGAGGCCGAACTTTTCCAACCGGCGGCGGGCTTCTTCGCTGGTCAGGCCCCCTTGCGACCCGACATCGGCGACGCTCGCCGGTTTGACAGCGGAAGCGATTGCCGCGGAATCCAGAATCGTCATGTTCGTCCTTAGCTCCTTCTTCGGATCATGGCGTTGGCGCGACGACAGCGATGAGGTCAACCGACGGATTGAACGGGTCGACCTTCTCTGTCGGGCGCCAAGCCCGTCCCCCCGGGCGCAAGCCCGAGGGATCAAAGGCCGGTCACCTATTTTGCGGGGACAAGCAGGTTGTCCGGCGCCGCCGCGTAAACGCCGATGTGCGCGTCAAGGCGCGTCGCCTTGGCGCTGCCGAGAACCGCTTTAGCCCGCGTCATTTCCTCCGCGGAACCGTGCGCCATCACCAGGAACCCGTCGGCTTTCACAGCGGCCTCGTAGGCGATCACGCTGTCCCTGGGGATACCGAGACTATAGAGCGCGGCGCCAAGCGCGCTCAGGCCACCGACCAGGACTGCGCTCTCGACGGCGGAGACCGCCATGGCGGCCAGATAGCCGAGCACGATGACATGCCCGACCACGGGAATGGTCATGAAAACACCGCCGAAGAACAGGCCCCAGAACCCGCCCCAGAACGCGCCGCGCGAACCCCAGAATTTGATGCGGTCGCCGGTATTGTAGAAGCCGACGACCTTTTCGTCGCTATGATAGCCCTTGCCTACGACGCTGAGATTTTTCATCTCGAAGCCGGCGGCGACTAGCTTTTTTATCGCGGCTTCCGCCGCATTGTGCTCCGAAAAGACCGCGATAATTGAATCAGCTTTTTGCATTTTATGCTCCTTGATGACCGGACCGTCGCTTCACAAAGGTTTCTGCGTCGCGTGTCTGGGACGGACGCCCAGGCAAGACGAAAGATTTCGATTCGAGGTCACCATCGAGTCGGCGCCGCAAATAGCCTAGGATTGGGAATCGGCTTTGTCTCAGCTTCTGGAGAGCCCGCGGGCCCGACGAGCTTTGGTGGAGGCTTTGACGCTTCGAAGCAACAATGTTCCGATCGGCCGTCAGGCGCTTTGATTTGGATCAATGATGCTCACGTGGCGAATGTTTCGCCGTCGATCGCGATTGTCCTTCAGATCCTAAGCAAAACCACGCTTCGACGTATTCTATCGCATGGCGATCCATGCTGCTCCGAAGCCGAGCAATAGCCAAGACAGCATTGGGTGAGCGAGCGCACGCGCGATGCTGCTTGTCGCTCTGTAGCCGAGACCATGAACAAAGGCGCCCGCGACGCCGAGCAGCAGGAACGGGAGTCCCTCATGAATTCGCGCTAGCGAAAAGCCGCGCAAAAGATATGGGTCAAGCATGAGCGCGAGGCTGATCGCGCCCGCGGCGACGAGGCTTATGGTCCGCGCCCAAGTGGCGGCGGTTGCCGTTGCGGCATCAGCGCGGATCTCTGTCATCATCACGCGTCTCGATCGGTCTGGTCTCGTGCAGCTCCAGCCACATCGCGTTGAGGATCGAGAAGGCGCCGGCAAAGCCAACGCCGAGAATCCAGGAAAAATACCACATCTGTCGTCCCCTTTTTAGTAGATGCTCGCGGAATTCTCGTCGACGTAAGCCAGCGTCACACGTCCGCGCAGGACGCGGTAAACCCATGCCGTGTATATGAGGACGATGGGCAGCAAGAGGAGCGTCGCGCCCAGCATGATGGCAAGCGTCAAACGGCTCGACGAGGCGTCCCATACGGTCAGGCTCGCTTTGGGGTCGAGCGATGAGGGCAACAGAAATGGGAAAATACTGAGGCCCGCCGTTGCAGTGACCGAGGCGACGCTCACCGCGCTGGCGACGAAGGCCAGTCCGTTGCGTGCGCCGCCCAGCAGGACGATCGTCAGCAGCGCGCCCGCGATGGCCAGGCACGGCGCGAGCATCATCCAGGGATAGGTCGAGTAGTTCGCCATCCAGGCGCCGGCCGTGCGCGCGACATCCTTCAGCAGCGGATTGGATGGGCCATCGTGCGCAACAACGCCCACAATCGCGTATCCGTCGATGCCGATCGCAACCCACACGCCGCCGATGAGGAATAGTGCGATCATCACAAGTGCGGCGCGACGAGCAAAGAACGCCGCTCTTGCCGCGATCGGCGGTCCGGCCTTTAGCGCGAGATAGGCGCCGCCATGCATCGCCAGCATGGCGACGCTAACAAGGCCGCAAAGAAGGGCGAAGGGGTTGAGCAGGCCAAACAGCGTCCCCTCGTAGGTCATGCGCATGGTATCGTCGAAACGAAACGGCGCGCCCTCAATGACATTGCCGAAGGCGACGCCGAAGATCAGCGACGGAACGAGGCCGCAGGCGAACAGCGCCCAGTCCCAGACGGAGCGCCAGGTTGGATGGGTTAGCTTGGAGCGGAATTTGAATGAAACGGGCCGCACGATGAGCGCGCATAGCGCCAGAAACATGGCGAGATAGAACCCGGAGAAGGCGACCGCGTAAAGCGTAGGCCACGCGGCGAAGATGGCGCCGCCGCCCAGGACAAGCCAAACCTGATTACCCTCCCAGACCGGTCCGACCGTGTTGATCGCGACGCGTCGCTCGGCATCCGTCCGGCCGACGAACGGCAAAAGCATGGCCGCTCCCAGGTCGAAGCCGTCCATGACAGCAAAACCAATCAGCAGGATTCCAAGCAGAGCCCACCAGATAAGGCGCAGCATTTCATAGTCGAGCATGGCGCGATCCTTTCAAGCTTATTCAGCGGCCGCGGGCGTGGCGATCGGCGATGGCCTGAACGACGGAGCAGGCCGTATCGGCGCTGGCCCAAGACGGATCGTCTTGGTCATTAAGTAGATGTCGACGACGAGAAGCGCGGAGTAGAAGGTGATGAAACCGACGAGCGTGGTCAGGACATTGCTCGCCGACAGGCTCGATACCGCCAGGAATGTTGGCAGCACGCCTTCAATGACCCAAGGCTGCCGACCGACCTCAGCGACATACCAGCCAAGCTCGCCCGCGATCCAGGGCAGAGGCAGCGCGCAAAGCGCGACCCACAGGAAAATGCGCGAGCTCTGCAGCCGCCGCGTCGAGGCGAGATAGAAGGCGACCGCAAAAAGCCCGATGAAGAACATGCCTAGCGCGACCATGACGCGGAAACTCCAGAAGAGCGGAGAAACCACGGGCACCGTGTTTTCCGCCGCCTCGGCGATCTGCACATCGGATGCATTGCCAATGTCTGGCCGCAGTTTCTTGAGCAGGAGGGCGTATCCGAGATCGTCGCCGTGCGTCGCCAGCACCGCACGCGTGTCCGCATCGCCGCGATTGGCGCGCACCTTCGCCAACGCCTCGTAGGCGATGAGGCCGGAGCGAATGCGCTCTTGCGCATGGGCGACGAGTTCATTGATTCCAGGCACTTCCGCGCTGAGCGAGCGCGTGTCGATGAGTCCAAGCATCCACGGAATGCGAATTTCGTAGTCGGTCGTGTGGGTGGCCTGGTTAGGCAGGCCGAAGACCGTGAAGGGAGCGGGCGCAGGCTCTGTGTTCCACATGGCTTCGATAGCCGCGATCTTCATCTTCTGGTTTTCGCCGGCGGTATAACCGCTCTCGTCCCCAAGCACGACAACCGACAGCGATGCGGCAAGGCCAAAGCTTGCGGCGACAGTCGCCGAGCGTTTAGCGATCTCGATGTGATGCCCGCGCAGCAGATAAAAGGCGCTGATGGCGAGCACGAAGATCGATCCGGTGACATAGCCGGCGCTGACGGTATGGACGAACTTAGCCTGGGCGACCGGATTGAAGATCACCGCCGAAAAGTCCGTGACCTCCATGCGCATCGTGTCCGGATTGAAGCGGGATCCGACCGGGTGCTGCATCCAGCCATTGGCGATGAGAATCCATAAGGCCGACAGATTGGAGCCGAGCGCGACGAGCCAGGTGACCGCGAGATGCGCGCCCTTCGAGAGCTTGTCCCAGCCGAAGAAGAAGAGGCCGATGAAGGTGGCCTCCAGGAAAAAGGCCATCAGGCCTTCTATGGCGAGCGGCGCGCCGAAGACATCGCCGACATAATGGCTGTAATAGGCCCAATTCATGCCGAACTGGAATTCCATCGTGATGCCCGTCGCCACGCCCATGGCGAAATTGATGCCGAACAGCAGGCCCCAGAATTTGGTCATCCGCCGCCATACCTCGCGCCCGGTCATGACGTAGACGCTCTCCATGACACCAAGCAAAACGGCAAGGCCGAGCGTCAGCGGGATGAACAAAAAATGATACATGGCCGTCAGGCCGAACTGCAGGCGCGAGAGTTGGACGACGTCCAGAGCGGCGGTCATGGCTCGGTCCCCATCTGTTTTTGGCCAATGTCGGTGGCGCCCATCAGGCGTGTTTCGATGCTGCCGGCGTCAATCCTAGGCAATTGCCTCGGGCCGAACACAAACAGCGCGGCCGCGATCACAATCGCCAGTTTGACGGTCATTGCGAGAATGAGGTCTTTGGAGAGCGGATGACTCGACATGACGCATAAATCAGGCGCCGAAACTGCTTGCGCCTTGATCTAGATCAAAGGTTGGGCTCGGCTGCGCCATATTCGCGGCCAGCACTAGCGTCCGAGGGAGGCGATACGAGTGGCGAAGAAGGGATCGCGTTGTCGCGGCTCAACGTTGATGCAGATCATGGCCACGAATGGGACCGGCGGGTACGTTGGCTTTGTGATTTGACCTACTCGCCAGCAGGAAAGCCGTGATCGCCGAGCCCTCGTTTGCGCTTCGGGAAGTTGGACAGCCGATATTGGACTATCGGCAATTCGACGCGACTGCCGGCCAGCCCGACATACCGTTCAAATCCGGCGAGGGATTTCGGTTCGCGTAGATTGGAAGCCAAGATGACCCCCCACGTGTCGACATTAGGTAGGTGCGCTGCCTTGGTTTCCATCCTGGCAACGGTCTATTTCTTCGGGGCTGCGATTGCAGCTCACTTAGTCAATACTCAGTATGATTTCTTGAGAGACTACATCAGCGACTACGCCGTAGGTCCATGGGGATGGATTTATGGGTCGGCATTTTGGGCGTCCTGCGTCGGGTGTATCGCACTCGCCGTCGCCCTGACCCAATCGGTTCCGCCCATCGCTCTGCCACGTACCGGCGTTGGCCTTCTGGTCATTGTGGGCATCACCTATGCGATAGATTCCGTCTTTCCGACGGACATACTTCCCCCAGGGGCGCCGCCGACGACGGTCGTCGGAACCATCCATCTGTTGGATGCCCTACTCGGTTGGGTGCTGTTCGCGGTTGGCGCTCTTTTGGTCTCGTCGGGCCTAAAGAACGCTCCCTATTGGCAAACTTGGCGCGCCCCTCTGATGAACCTGGCGTGGCTCTCGGTACTATTGCTCATCGTGCTCATAGCAGTCGTCATTTCCAAGGCGCCATTCGGCGGCCTCGCCGAGAAGGCGTTCATATTGGATCGCAATGTATGGGCGCTCCTCCTGGCAGTGCTGATCTTCAACTCCCAAAAGGCGCGATCGCAGGGGCGTATCTGGGCGACACCTGCCGAACGGGCAAGGTAATATATGCGTTCGCCGATGCCTAACTGTACTCGCGATGAGCCCGGGTGAAGCTTTAGGTCCTCTGACTGGAGTCCGCTCTCAAATTCGACCCAAGAGGACATCGGTCGCTTTGATCCAGATCAAGGCGGCTCAGCGCCCGAGCATTATGGTCGAGACCCATAAACTCACACTTTGCAAGAGGCTAACATGACGCCGTCGAACAAGACTGAACGCCGGGCAATCGTCGATACCCACCGGCATCCGTGGGGTAAAAAAATGCAAGCCAAAATTGAGGAGCGAGGCCTGCTCGACCCGAAACAAGGATTCCCGCAGACCAACGCTCTGGACTTGATGGCCTATCGCGAGGTTTTCGACCTGGACTACGCCATGCCTATCCAGCGCGAGGGCGGCATCACCCTCAGCCTCATGACCAACGGCGGCGAGTTGGAGTGGCTTGCGCGAGATCTGCTCCAACGCAGCACAGTCGAGGGTCTCAAGTTCTTTAACGACGAATACCTGGAGATCATGGATCGCTATCCCGGCGAGTTCGCACCGACGGCCAACGCACACGCACTCGAAGAGACCTGTCGGCCCGTTATTGAGGCGATGATCCGCCAGGGCGGCGCCAAGGCAATTGCGGTGGCGTCTAGCTATGGCGACGGCGCGGATCGCGTCTTCCTCGATAGCCCCAAGGCGGAATGGCTGTGGGAGTTTGCGGAAGCGAACGACATCGTCGTGCACATCCATCCGCCGATGCAGTCGATTGGGCATGAGTCGCTGATGCAATACCGCCTCAACGAGGCGGTGGGCCGCCCCTTCGACTCGACCGTTAACGGCGCCCGGATGATCGCCTCCGGCGTGTTCGATCGCCACCCGAAGCTGCAGGTGCTGATCGTCCACATGGGC
>Ga0209006_10000407_pt1 | contig 42083 bp, 29 predicted proteins | sample JacPin_JW_Ref_O2_FD_188567 | JGI IMG/M metagenome (GOLD analysis project Ga0209006, IMG submission 188567) | Forest soil microbial communities from Algoma, Ontario, Canada - Jack Pine, Ontario site 1_JW_Ref_O2 (SPAdes) (version 2) | ecosystem: Environmental > Terrestrial > Soil > Boreal... | reverse complement strand
CGATTTGGTCCAGTCCGGCTTCCCGATTTGGAAAACTGTTCGGAATTTCAACTGTTTACGCGGGTTCAAAGGATATGGCGCTTGCATCTCGCAGCCAACATTCGAGGCTGAAACGTCATCTTATGCATGCCTTTCGCTGCCACTCATAAACGAGGAAAATCAAATGCATTTGAAGAAGAACGCCGGCATAGTTTCCGCTCTGTGCATGACGGTTTTCTTGATGGTGCTATGCGGTTGCCGGGGATTGGTGGATGGTTCCGGCGATGGAAGTGTCCAGTCGGTCAATCATGTCATTTTCATGTTGCAGGAAAATCGCAGTTTCGACACCTACTTTGGCATGCTCAACCCCTACCGTCAGGCGAATGCCTTCAACATCGGCGACGACGGCAACACCTACAACGTAGACGGAATCGACGACAAGCTAAACCAATTCTCCAATTCAGATGACGAAGGCCAGTCGTTCTCTCTATTCAAATTGAAGACCACGTGCATTGACGATATGAGTTCCGCATGGCTGGAGAGTTACGGCGACGTCAGTCGCTATGACTTCACGGTCAACCGCTCCATGCTGATGGATGGTTTCGTTCATACCGCCGAAGGCTTCGCCAAGTCCGGTGCCGGCGATGGAGAATTCACCGATCTGGCGGGCCAGCGCGCCATGGGCTACTACGATCAGGACCTGCTCAATTATTACTACTACATGGCATCGCAGTTCGCGATCTCGGATCGCTGGTTCTCGCCGGTTTCTAGCAAGAGTACGCCCAACCGAATTGCGACCATGACCGGAGGAACAACGCAGGGCTTAGTCAACGATCCTTTCGTGGACGACGGCATCACCAGCCCGCTGAATATTGAAACAATTTTTCAGGAACTGGACCAGAACAACGTTTCGTGGAAAATCTATTACTCGATTACCGCTGGCGGGTGCACCGATGAGGATGGTGATTGCGGTACGGGTGTGCGGTCGAGCGATTATCCGGTGACGACCTTCTCCGACTTTGCTTATTCGAGTAAATACTTGTATGCCAATCCACAAAACGCCGCGTGCACTGCGCCAACCGTAGGCTCACAGAAAGCGGTTGGCGATGCGAGCAATGCTTTTTGCATCGACCCCACTCACATCGCACCCCTGTCGCAGTACCTCAGCGATGTCGCGAACAACACACTGCCCAGTTATGCATTCATCGAAACAGCTTACGGCGCCAGCGATGAACATCCCGGCTCCGGCCAGTCGATCCTCCAGGGCCAAAAGCAAGTCTCCAGCATCATCGATGCGCTGATGCAAAGCCCATCATGGGCAAGTTCGGTATTTTTTCTGAGCTATGACGAACCCGGAGGTCCTTTCGATCACGTCCCTCCTGTGCCCGGCCATTCCAACGACAATAGCGACAGCTCCCTGGGAACGATACCGGATATCGGAACCATCGCCGTGAACGCGGACAGCTATGAGCCATGCGTCCCTGCGGGCGGGACGCCAACTCTTCACTGCGATCTCACCCCGGGTGATCCGGGTGTAAGTCCGAACGACGCTCCCGCGCAACAAGGCTTCGCGGCGCAGCTTGGGTTCCGATTACCCAATCTGGTGATCTCGCCTTTCGCGCGAAGACACTACGTTTCTCATATCCCGATGGACCACACGGCGATCATCAAGTTTGTGGAGAGTCGTTTTATTAATTCAGGCGCGCACCTGACGAACCGTGATGCGGCGCAGCCCGATTTGCTGGACTTCTTCGATTTCACCGGCGTGCCGTGGTCAACCCCACCTGCGCCACCAACTCCAACCGCACCTCCAGGCGCGTGTACCCCACAAAGCATGTGACGTTCTGGCGGCAGCGCTGGCCATTCAGAAAATGCATTTGCTAAGCTCACACAGGGCCGCGGACCTTGCCGGACATACCGGACATGGCAAAACTTCGATTCGTCGCTCCAGCGGGGAGTTAAATCGATTTAACTAACCGGTTATTTGTTATCAACAAGTTACGGCGGCCCCAATCTTGGGCAGCGCCCTTTATCCCGATGAAAACACAGGGCGGACTTCTTGCAGGTAGCGAAGCGCGCGCGAGCTTCGCTAAGGCAGGAGCGGTTTGTGTATCTTTCATTACCGATTGGGCGAATTCACCGTCAGCGTTCGGGCCACATACCGGTTTCCATCAAACCGCGTAACCACGGTCACATCGGAGGCTTCGCGCAGATTGTCATTCGACGCGATCACCGACGGATCGAAGTAGATCTCATATGTTTTGTGATCGGTCGAAGAATCCAGAACCAGCAGCCCTAATCGAAGATCGAGCGAGGTGACGCGGCCGGCAAAGGTGAAGCTTGATCCCGGAACCGCGAGCACCGATAGTTCCTGGGCAACGTCGCCGCCATTCTGTTGCGGGCCGAACTTTACCGCGACCAGCGTTCCCGGCATGAGGTCGCTTGCGGAAACCGTTTGGTCACCATGAACGAGTCGGGTTTGCGGCGTCACCCGGATCTTCAGCGAACGCGGCGACAGGGCATCGCGTATTTCCAACTCGCCTTTGTCCGCGCGATAGCTGGTGATGGTTCCTTCGGTCTCGCCCGTGGAATTTGTAGTCTTCACGCGAATACTTCGGGCAAAGACGGTGCTTCCGTCGAGAATCGTATCCAGGTACACTCGATCCCCTTTTTGCAGCTCGGAAGCGGAGCCGTCGACGCCGTCATGATAAAAATGGGTGCGTGTATCGAACGCAATCTTCATCTTGCCGCCGCCGAAGATCTGCACGGTGATTTGATCCCGCACGCGGTCCAGTTTTTGCACGGTTCCTCCAATAAGACTCGCCTTGGCGCGAGGCAGGGGGGGCAGATCGGGCAAAAGACTGGCGGGATCGAGAGCGATATCCGGAACGTCGTTCGTGGGCGTAGCCCTCACCACGGTTGACACCACCGATTGCGACGGTGTTGCCTGCCCTGCGGCCACGGTTCCGAGAATCGATCCTGTAAGAATAGCGGTTGAAACGATGCTCGATAAGCGGGTCATAGCATCCTCTGTAGACAGTTTTCGACGCATCTTTGTGATGCCAAATCCAGCCATAAGGTAGTCGTTTCCGTACGAAAAATCGCATATTGGCCGCCAAACAATTGGCGACCCCCTGCATCATAAGTACGCCATTCAATAGCTTCAGCGACTGGTCCGGGAATTGACTGATCCGATCAATGCAGGGAAGGGGCTTCAAGGAATATGCTCTGGAAACGATGGGCTGTGACCGGGATCATGGCGACCGCGATGGCGGCGTGTCCGTGCGCTCGCGCTAAGGACTTGAAGATCACGCTGCCCAAGCGCAGTCACCTGACCCCAGTGCAGCGCCTGAACCGCGAGGGCGTGGAAGCGATTCACAAGCGCAGTTACGAGAAGGCGGAGACATTTTTTTATAAAGCCTATCTTCTGGATCCCGACGATCCTTTCACGCTCAACAATCTTGGTTACGTTTCAGAGTTGCAGGGGCAGGTGGACCGTGCGCAACGGTTCTACGGGCTGGCTGCGCAGCAAGCGTCCGACGCCGTGATCGCGCGCGCCAGTTCGCCGCGGGTTGAAGGACGCCCCATGAAGGATGCGCTGGCGGTAAATGACCTGCCCATTCAGATCAATCACGACAACGTGGAAGCGGTGCGGTTGCTCTCGCAGGGGCACGGCCCCGAGGCTGACTTGTTGCTTCAGAAATCGCTGAAAAACGATCCGCACAATATCTTCACGCTGAATAATATGGGAGTGGCAAAAGAGATGGAGGGGGAATCGCAGGCGGCGCTTCAATATTACGACGAGGCTGCGGCGATGTCCTCGGAGGCGGCCGCCGTTGTGACGCTGAATCGTGCATGGCGGGGAAAGCCGGTCGCTCAAATGGCGGCGCAGAACGCGAAGAGCCTGCGCGGCCGCATGCAGACGGAGGAGAGCCCGGAAGTGAAAGTAGCGGAGTTAAACATCCGCGGAGTTTCGGCTTTGAATCGCAACGATCTCACGGCCGCAGATCAGGATTTCCGCAAAGCTTATGCCCTCGATCCGAACAATGCATTTGCCGTCAATAATATCGGCTACTTGTCGGAGATAGAGGGGGACCGCGAGACTGCGCAGTTTTTCTACGAGAAGGCTGGAACAATCGGTCCCAACGTGACGGTCGGTTTGGCTACGCGGCAAGCGGCGGAAGGCCTGAAGCTGTCTCGGGTAACCTCCGACAGCGATGCGAAGGTTCAGGCCAAGGTCGTGCAGGAGCGCGATGTTCTGCGACATCAGCATGAGCCCATCCTGCTGCGCCGCCGCGATAACAGCATCGTGGAAGAGCCTTCCACTCCGCCGGCGGCTTCTTCGCCCCAGCAAATTCCGCCCTCGCGATAGGGTCTTGATTGAGATCCGAGCATCCGATGTGTCTAGATGCCGGCTGGGCAGGAGCGAAGCCTCAGAGGCTAAAGCCGCATCTTTAATTTGCTCTTTACGGCACGGCTAAAGCCGTGCCCTTCCCGAACCCATTTACGAGATCTTCTCGTAGCTGTGCTCCTGGAAGCGGTCGATGTCCGACTCGGGGTCGTAGGAGAAGTAGCGCACCAGATTCTTGAAGTAACGGAGCAAGGTATTCACGTTTGTCGCATACCAGCAGCAGCGAATCATATTGGGCGAGAATCCACAGATAAAACGGAAGCGGTCGTGTACCGACGAATCTCCGAGCATGGCCGCAGCCATGCGGTGATTGCCGTCCAGAATCGTCAAAGGCCCTGAGTCATTAATCCCAATCAAGAGTACCGCGGCATCAATCAAATTTTCCTGTACCGAGGAACTGAGATGGCGCAGCTTTCCGAAGAAGCTGTCCTCGGGCGAGGACGCCATCTGCGGCCGGATACGCTCCACCACATCGGTCAAATAAAAACTGCCTTGTGCGATGCGACGCCAATCGGCCCTCGGGAAAAAACGGACTCGGGCCAAGTCTGCGGCCGTCAACTCGACTTCGAACCACCGTGTGTCCGCCGGAAGCTCGCGCCACATGGCGCCGCGCCGCAGGAACAGCAAGGCTTGTCGTACAGCGTTCTCCCGCGAACTATCGAGATCGGGCTTCTTGACCAGATAGTCGAATTGCTGGCGGTACTCGTCGAACTCGGGATGGTGAAACTCGCTTCGCAAGAACTCTGCGATTACTTCTTCCTCCGTGAGACTGCGCATCATCCGGATGCTGCTGTAAACAGGGAGCGCCCGCGCCGTCCATCGGTTCCGCAGCAGCGGGATCGTCAGCACGATGAGCAGAACAACCATCAAAACCAATTGAACGAGAATGACCTGGCGAAGCGTCTGATGAAGAATGTAGATCCCCAACGCCATGGTGCCGCTGAAGGCCAGTTGAAGCCAGCTCGTATTGGCGATCTTGCGCGACATCTCGTAAGTGATGATCACGGAACTGAGCGAATACACTCCGGTAGTGATGGCATACAGAATCAGCAAGGGCGCCAACGCGCCGTAGGTGCCGAGTTCGAAGTGCGCGCCAAACAATGTCTTCCACAGAAAGCTGGGAATCATCCACAGGCCGAAAATCAAAACCGAGAGGATGAGGAAAACCAGCGCTAACGAAGTGATGAGGACCGGGCTGCCCTCTTGTTCTTTGCTGCCGGCGCGGGCCGAGACTGGAAACATGGTGTTCACCACCGACCACGCGCACATATTTACCAGCCGCCCCACGAGGGCAATGGCCGCGTAGAATCCGGCCTCGGCGGGCGGAAAGAAATGCTTTACCAGAACAATGTCGAAGTTGTTGATGACGGTCTGGCCGGAGAAGAAAACGATGGCCTGTAATCCTTCGCGAAACGAAATCGCGATGCTGCGAAAGCCGAGAAACCTTAAGCCGGGACTGGGGAGCGCGGCAAAGTAAGTGACAATCACCGCCAGAACGCTGGCGAAAACGGCGCCCTTCACGCCCGTGCCCAGCTCGATCAACAGAAACACCCCACCCAGCCGCACCAACCCTTCGAGCATGAAGTTCAGTGCGAGAGGCCCGAAGGCATGAATTCCTTGAATGTATCCTCGGCGCACTCCGAGCGGAATGTAGAATGCTGTGCCCAGGGCCAGCAGCGAGATCAAGACTGAATCGGGAAGATTCAGATAAGCGGTTAGCGGGCCCTTCAACAGAAACAACAGTAGCCCAATCCCAATGCCCGCTATCCACGAGCGCTGATGCAGGCTGGCAAAGACGGCGTCCCGTTCTTCCGGGCTTTCGCTCTTGGCGACATATTTAGCGCAGACGGCCTGAAACGAAAGCGTGATGCCGGACATCAGCATCAGGATCGTGTAAACCGCCGTTGCGTGAGCAAACCCCGTGGGACCCAGCAGCCGTGCTGTGACTACGTTGTAAACAAGGTTGGTAATTCCAACCAGCCCCGAGCCCGCGAGCAGCGTTAAACTCCCGCCGAGGAGTTGGGATTTCAGCGTCTTTTTCGGCGAAGATGCCGAGTTGGTCTTCTCGTCCTGAGCCGGGATTGCCGCGTCGTTATCGATTTTTAGCGATTCAGCCATGGACAAAGTGAGGCTCAAAATAGATTGAAGTGCACCACCGGAAGAACCGTGGTTCTGGTCGTTCCCGCGAAGTCGTAAAAAGTCTGTTGCTGAAGGCCAAAGGAAAATCGCATGGGATGCGGGACGGATACGCCGCCGGTAGCATCCTGCGCCAGTCCGCGAGCCGCCCTGGTGTAAGAGACGAGGAACTCGCTTTGCGCGTTGTCGTATTCGTGGTAGCCCTCACCGCGCGACAACACGAAGGATCCCTGCACGTTCCATCGCGGGCTGGCGCGAAACTCAAATCTCGCCCCCGGAAGCAGCGCCTGAGCGATCGCGTACTCGGATCCCTGCACACGCCATGATCGCAGATCCTCGGCGAGAATCGCCGCCGTGAGCCGGTTGCCGAACTTGTGCTGCAATCCGATATAGCTTGAGGTGTTGAAATACTCCTCCACTGTCGGATTAAACAACAAATCTCTCGCGGCATATCCGGCAAGCAGAGACGTATGACCCCAGGGCCGACCGACCGTGAATTCGAGGTTGGCCGATGCGTCTCGCGAGTTCAAATCCTGATCGATGAATGGTCCGGCCTCGCGAATCGCGCTGGCATTGATAGAAACCCAGTTGAAAAAGGAACTGGTCGATATGTAGAGAAACTGACGGAACAGATTCTGGCTCATGTAGACCGGCGAGATCGTGTCGCGCCGAACCGTGAATTGAAGTCCGCCATTGAAGGCGATCGAGTTCGCCCCGAGATGGAGAATCGGAGTGATCCCGCCATTCAGATACGTGTCGTAGGTGTTGCGGTCCTGAATGACGTTGACGCTGGGGAACAGGAAACGGCCGGCAGTAAGGCTTTCTCCGACGAAGCCAGAGATCACCGGAAAATTGCCGATATGAATTCGGTAGTGAGAATCCGCCAGACTCTGGTAAGAATGCCGCGGCGGTGGCAGCAGCGCGGGGTTCGTAACGTGCAGGATCTTCGCATCCAGCGTATAGACGTTGAGATCTTCCAGAGCGGGCCCGAAGGAAGCCTCCGGCGACAAACTAATATTCTGGTTGATCGGACGCCCCTCTTCGCTGGCCAGTTCGAACTGCGCTGTCTGAGCGGTCGTCAAATCTTCCTGACCGGCAACTGTGCTGGCCTGGGCGAAATCTGTAAGAGCCTGCACCGTATCCTGCTGCTGACGGTGCAGATTCGCCGCCGCCATCATGTAGTCGTAGTCGTCGCGATAGTCGTCGGCGGAACCGAGATCGGCCAGAGCTTTTTCCGCCTGCCCCGTTTCTCCCTGGGCGAGATAGGTATTGGCCAATCCAATGTCTACAGTGCGAGGATTGGCTCCCGCCAGTCGCGCCTTATCGAAATAAGTTTCGGCGAGATCGAAGTCATGCATCGCCATGAAGATGCCGGCTGCTTCCACGATGTCATCGGGCGTCACTGGAGACGAGTCGATCCGCGCCTCGGCGAACCCCAGAGCAATCTGCCGGCGCGCGTCATCGAAGTGACCCTGCCGTAAGAAGACCTGCGCAATCGCCAGTCGAACGCCGATGCGGTCTCCGCCGGGAACGTCCAGGGCGCGAGAGAAGCGCTGCATTGCCGCGTCGCGGTCTCCTACAGCCAACAGCGCCCCGCCTGTGGCCATCAGAATATCGACCTGGTTACCGCCATACTGCTCGGCCAGTTGGATGTCGCGCATCATGTCGTCGCGCTGACCCTGCTTGGCATGGACCTGCGCTCGCAAGGCATAGACCCTGGGATCCGTGGGAGCAAGCTTCTGTGCTGTATCCAAAGCGGCGAGCGATTGCTGAAATCGGCGCATGTGAAACAAAATGTCGGCATAGGCCAACTGGATCGTCAAATCGTTCGGCGTTTCCTGGAGAGCGGCGCGATACTCCGGTTCGGCGCGAGAGAAGTCCTGTTCCTGTCGGAACGCTTCAGCGCGTGCCAAGTGCCACGTATGGGACTTGCCCAGCAACTTTTGCACTGCGTCCAACTGCGTGAGCGCAGCCTTGGGCCTGTGCACTTGCAGGTCGGCATAGGCCAACCCGAGGTGAGCCTCACCGTAATTCGGCTGCAACTGAAGCGCAGTCTGAAAGTCCTTGGCTGCCTTGCCTCCTTCGTGAAGATCGTTCAACACGAATCCACGATTCTCGTACCCGGTTGCCATCTTGGGGTCGCGTTGCAGGGCGCGGGTAAAGTCAGCCAGCGCTTCGCGCGATTGTCCGTTATGCGCATGAACATATCCGGCAATCAGCGGGAGGTCTTTGTCGTCGGGCAGAATCGAATCGTATTTGTTGACCAGCGCGAGAGCGTCGTCGTAGCGCCCCAGGTAGTAAAGATCGTAGCCCAAGTAAACTACGCCTTCGCGATCGTGTGGAAGTTTCTCGATGACCGCGTAACCGAGCTTCGCCGATTCGGCATAATCGCCCTTCAAGGTGAGGTAACGTTCGCGCTCTCGGCTGACCTGCGGGCTCTCGTTCATTTTGCCTTTGGCGCGATCCAGCCAGTGTTTTGCCAACTCCTGATTATGCGATTGCAGAGCTGCGTTGGCTCCTCCGGCAATGATCAGAGGATTGCTGTTCATCCGCTGATAGGCGCTCTCGTAATTTGTCTCGGCTGCGTGGAAGTTCCCTTCCGCCGTATACAAGTCTCCCAGCGCCATATACGGCGCATAGTCCTTGGGATGCGCCTTGATGGCGCGAGTGAAGTAGCTTTCCGCGAGCTGCGCATCGCCCTTGTCGCGGGCCAGATAACCCAGGGAAGACAGCGCAGTGCGGTTGTTCGAGTCCAACTCCAGAACCTTGGCAAATGTATCTGTCGCGGCGTCCTTCTGCGCAAGTTTCCATTGCAAACTCGCGTAGTTCAGAAGCGAGTTTACGTTTGTCGGTGCGAGAGCCAATGCGGCCTGTAAATCTTTGTTAGCGGCGTCCGTGTTGCCCATTCCCGCCTCGATGGCCGCGCGCAATCTCAGCATCTCCGGCTGTGATGGTGGGGGAACGTTCACCTGCCCGATTTCTGCCAGAGCTGCGTCGAGTTGTTGCTTCGCCCCTGCTTGATCGTCCTGCCGAACGTTGGCTTCGTAGAGATTGAGCCGGAGTTCGATTGGATACAGCGGCCCCTCCGAAACCTGCGGCGGCAAATTCTTCAACGCGAGATTGTACTCATTGCTCGCGTCCGCCGCCCGATCTTCGCCTTCGGCGATTGAACCTAGAATCGCGTGCAGCCGATAATTGTCAGGCTCGATCCGGCGAGCCTCATCCAGAAACGGCTGGGCTGCGTCGGCCTGACCCAGTGAAACCAACGCTTGCGCAGCGCTCAAGTTCAAACCAAGATTGCCCTTCGCGCTTTTCGCCAGGCGCGTGTAGAGCGCGGCGGCTTCCTGCGGCTTGCCCGCGAGCTGATAGGTGTATGCCAGTTCGGCCTGAACGTCCGTGTTCTTCGCGGGAATCGCTTGCAAAGCGGAAATCGCCGCGTCGTACTTCCCCTGGTCGCGATACTCCCCCGCAACGGCACGCAAGACTTCGGGATCGTTAGGAGCACGATTCTTGGCGCGATTCAGGTAGCGTGCCGACTCGTCGGGCTTTCCCAGATGGTCGTATGCGTGGGCAATCAACAAATCGGTGTGGGGCGACGCTTGCAAAACATCGGCGCGCTTCAGCAGTTCGAGCGCCTGCTCGGCATCGGTGTTTAAAAGAAGTTCACCCGCCAGTTGCAGGCTGTTCGCATCTTTCGGGTTCGCTTCCACCACACGCTGAAGCAGCTTTTCGGCCTCCGCATTGCGGCCCATCTTGGCGTAAGTTTGCGCCAACCCGGCGAGACCCCGAATTGAGTTGGGCTGAATCTTCAGCCCCCGATTGTAGGCGTCAATCGAGGCCGGATAGTGTCCTTCCAAACGGGCCGCATAGCCCAGCAGAAACCAGAGCTCAGGGTTTTGAGGCGCGGACTTCGCTGCGCGCTCGGCGTAAGCGACAGCGGCGGTATAGTCGTTTCGCTTGAGCGCATCTTGGGCGGCGCGCGCCTGGCGCGCTACGTCGATGCTGGACCCCCAGCCAAGATTAGAATCACTCTGGCCGGAACTATTTTGCGAAGTATCACTGGCCTGTTTTTGGCTGGGCGTAGCCGTGCCGCCGCTCTGACCGTTCACGTCGTAGGTCTGAGCGGAGAGACAACCAATAAAAGTAAGAATGCAAAAGCACGCGAGCGGATATCGGCTTTTCACGGTGTCACCACGCTATATATAAGTTTTTGGGCGTTACCTCCCGCATCCTCAATTAGTTTCTGCGGTGCCAATCAGATGCCATTCTGGCGGCTAGGGCTGCCGGGGAAAAACACGGCGAAATGGCGAAAATACCGTAAACCCTGGAGGCGTTTTATGAATCCAAGTGGTTCGCTAGGGACACTTGGAGCCGCTCACTCGTGACCACAACAGTTAAGAGTTACTCTCGCCCCATTCCGCTCATAGCCATCGTGTTAGTGGCGCTGGCCGTGCACGGGCCGCTGTTGCTGATGCAGCTTCCCTCGGGCTCGTTTGACGCGAATTTTCATATCTTTTTCGCCTCGCACTACGCCCATCACTGGTTCGATCCGTGGAACGAAAAGTGGTTTGCCGGCTTTTCGCAGACCACGTACCCTCCTCTGACCCACCAGTGGATCGCCCTGGTGTCGAATGTCGTCGGTTTGAAGATGGGCTACATGCTGGTGCAGTTGATCGGCGTACTGTTGCTGCCGGTGGGTGTTTACCGTTTTGCCAGAATTTGGGTGGAAGACCGCGCTGCCAGCTATGCCGCACTAGGGAGCATTTTTCTTGGAGCCCTGGCGTTCCTAGTTTATCAGGCGGGGCAATTGGCCACTGTGACCTCGGCAGCTCTGTACTTGAACGCGCTGCCTTATCTGTACGAATGGATTACCGAATCCGACGGCCGGTCTCTCGTTAAGGGAATCGCGATCAGTTTAGCCGCCGCCGCAGCTCACCACGTCACTTTAATTTTCGGTGTCGTGTTTTTCGCCGGTCCGGTTTTGTGGACGGCTTTTCTGGATGCGCGGGATGAGAGAGTGTCCGGCTCGGTCGCCGGCGTTTTGTCGCGGGCCGCGGTTTTTGCGGCTATCGTCGGCGTGGGCGTTGGCATTGTCCTGTTGCCTTACTGGCTTGCCATCATCCAGCATCCGATCCACCAGATTCCAATTCCTCACGACAGCCGCGCTAACTTTCTGCTCAATTCCATTACGGCAGTAAATTATTTTGTCATTCCATATGGAGTTTTGATTTTGGCGCTGCCTTTCATTCTCATTAAAGGAGCTTCTTCTCGCCGCCTGCGGCCTTTGCTGTTGGGCTTCTGGCTGGCGTTGATATTCGGGCTGGGCGGAACCACTCCGCTACCACGGTGGCTGCTCGGCCGCGCATATGAAATTCTGACTTTTGAGCGCTTCACCTTCTGGGCAACTTTGCTGGCGATGCCGCTGGTGGGAGTTCTCGCCGTCCAGTTGCTGGATCGCTTCCACGCCAAAGCGGCGGTCGGGCTTGCGCTGGCGGCAGTGGTGACCATCGGGGGTGCGCTGTGGTGGCTCAATGCTAATCCCTATCGCTCCACCACCTCGGCAAATGTCGATCCCGTGATCGCTTTTCTCAACCGCGACGGCCACGATTCTTACCGCTACATCACTCTGGGTTTCGGCAGCGAACTGGCGAAAGTCTCGACTTACACCGACGCCAGCAGCGTGGATGGGGACTACAATTCCGCCCGCCTGTTGCCCGAGATGACGCACTACGGATCGGCGCAGCTCACCAACGCGAAGTTCTACGGATCGGCTGGCATGGCCGCGCTGCGCGCCATGCTCGAACACTCCAGCCGCTATGGCTTGAAGTACATTTTTGTGCACGATTCGTATTACGAACCTCTGCTGACTTTCGTGGGATGGCGGAAAATCGAAACCTTTAACAATGGCGATATCACCGCCTGGTCGAAAGACGACGTGCCTCCCGCTCATCAAATCAAATCGGATGCGGTTCCTCCGGCTTGGCAAGGATTGTTGTGGGGCATCCTGCCGATCGGCGTAAGCGTGTTGGCGATCTTCCTGGAGTTCCTCTTGCCCGCCGTTCGGCGCGTCCCGATCATGGTTGAGGCTCCGGTGCAGGTGGAACGGGAACAGCACTTCGCCTTGTGAAGGGCGAGTCGCATTAGGGTGTCACGTTTTTGAGGTAAGCGTTCTTGAGGTAAACAATGAAAATTGCTCTTCCGCTCATTCTTGTCGGTGTAACGATACTCTTGATGGTCGTCGCTTTTGTGGGGCCCGGTCATGCGCGCGGTACGGTCGGCATCGCCGCCGGCTCCGCTCTTAGTGACCTGACCTCCAAGTCCGACACCCCGCAGCAGGCGCTCACGAATCTTATGGTCGAAGTCCAGCGGCGCCATTGGGATCGCGCATTTGCGGCCCTGTCAAAAACCAGCGGGTCCGACGAGCCATCGTTCATTCAGGATTGGATCGGCTCCGGCGGAAGCTTGCGCTCGTTTTCGAATCTTGAGGGCTTCGATCCTCGCCCGCTTCATATCACTAATGACGAAGCGCAAATGCGGGTCCGATTGCATTTCTCCACGCCGGTTGGCCCAATCGAGGATGTTCGCGACATTCATCTTGTGCGGGAAGGCGATATCTGGAAAGCGGTGTGGCCCAAGTTCCAGTCGCCCGCGGTTCCTGCGGAAGTGATTCCGGTAACGTACCTGCGTTGGGACCTGGTCACTGGAACCGCCGACGATCAGTGGGGATCGAAGAATGTGGATGGGCCGCGCGTCCGCATCATCTCGATGAACGCAGTCGATTCCGCCGAAGGCGCGGTGGTAATGGGCGAAGTGGTCAACGAAGATACGATTCCGGCGTTCGTGAATGTGAATTCGACATTAGTGGACGGAGCCGGCAATCCCATCGACGACGAAAGCAGCTTTGACAAAATCGATCACATCCTGCTGCCCAAGCAAGTCACGCCATATCGTATCGATTTTCCTGGGTTTTCTTTGAAAGATGTGAAGAACGTGCGCATGGATGTGAAGGCTGCGCTGGTCCCGGCGTCAGCCGATCCGGTGATCGGCGTGATGAACCAAAAGATCGATGCCGACGCTCAGGGTAAGAGTATTCTGCATGGCGATTTGTTCAACGAGAGCGGACAGACAGTCAACATTCCGCACGTGATCGCAAGCTTTTATGACGGCAACGGCAAAGTCGTTTGGGTCTCTGACGGCTATGTGGACCGCGCTCTGCTTCCGCAATCCTCGGAGCCTTTCGCGGTTGAAATTCCGCGGTCATTGGCGGGCAAGGTACACAATTTTCACGTTGTGGTGAACCAATACAGTTTGGGAAGGTCGTAACGATGCGCCGGAATTTCCCAATACGCGAATCGCGGATTGCATTGAGCGCGTGTCTGCTCGCGGCATCACTCTTAGGCGTATGCGCGGCCCAGGAGTTAACTGTTCCCGCCTCCGTCACTGCTGGGGAGGAGACGGTTATTTCGACCACCGGCAGCGGTACGGCCACTTTTTATCTTCTGGGCCCGGGTGTATCGCGCAAGAACGAAGTAAGCCTTGGGCAGGAAATCCATCTGCAAGCGCGAGACCTGCAAACCGCCGGCGATTATCTGGCCATCCTGTGCTCGGGCACTTGCCGGAGCGCAAGCTTCTACGTGAACGCCGCGAAGCCTGCCAGCGTTACGTTCCTGGTGCATCCGTCGCGTGTTCCCGTGGGACAAAGCGATGCGGTCAGCGGAGTCGCGTTCCCCTTCGATCAGTTCCACAATTTAGTGCTAACGCAAAAAGCGATTAATTTTCAGCTGACTGCCGGAAGTAGTTCGTTGTTATCGCAATCGGTGCGCACGCGAGATGGGGTCGCTTGGTTTCGCACGGCATCGGGCAAGGCGGCCGGAACTTTGCAGGTAGTCGCCTCTTTGGACGATCTTTCGGCAAAGCGCGCGGTGCAACAGGTTGCTTCCGATCCGTGCAATCTGCACATCCAAGGCCAGCGAACCGCCAACGGAATTCTGGTGGAAACCGAACCGGTTCACGACTGTGCTGGGAATCCGGTTCCCGACGGAACAATCGTTACGTTCACCGCTACCGAAGCCGGCGGCAAAGATACCGTGGACGCCCCCATCAAAAAAGGGATAGCCAAAGCCCAGATGGACGCAGCCGGCGCGGTTGTCGTCTCCGCCGCTTCCGGCGTGGTTATGGGTAATGAAGTCCGCATAGGAGCGCACTGATGCGCCGTAGAACCAACTGCATTTTCCGATTTCGAATTCTCGTCGTCGCGGCGACTTTGCTTGGGTCACTTTCTTTGAATTCGTACGCGGTAGATTCCTCGGCCCGAGTTCAGTTGAATATCGCGAAAGCCGCTCCTCGCGCGGTCGAGAGCCTGACGGAGCGGGGAATCCTCCGCGACTATAGTTTCGCCTGGAACAGCATGGCGCAAGCTCTGGAGTTCAACACCTTCGATCCTCTGGAGGGACCGTTCGCGGGCGAAGCTAAGAACTGGCTTAGAGACACGGTTGCCAGCCAGCAGCACTCCGGTGTCAGTCAGCAATACGTGAATCAGAATCACCAACTGGAAGCGGTCTTCTATGCTCCGGAAGGCGATGTCATGGAGTTGCACGATACGGCCGAGTATCAGCTTCAGGTTTCAGACGGTGGAAAGCTCATTCACGAGGAACACGTGGTTCTGCACTTTATAGTACTGATGACTCCTGCCGCAGACCGCTGGGTGATTCGACAATTACAAGCCGTACCGCAGTTCTGACGGGCGGACTCGGCAGCCTGTCCTCCAGCATATCCAACCCTCGCCTAGCCTGGATTCGGCGCCAACCGCGGCATTCCGCGCTGCATCCTATATCAGGCGTGGATTGTCGGAAATGCAACCCTGGTCGAGACAGCAGAAATTCCGCAGGAACGGAGCGATGAGTGTCGAAGACGTTGCTTAGCTTTTGCATAGCCTGTTTTGTGATGGCTGCCGGCTGCACAACTCCCGGCATTCATCACGCGCTACAAAACGCGCAGGCGCCGAGCTTGTCTCCGAAACTTCTGGCCGTCTATATGCCATGGTTCGGCGACCACACTCACATAGACGTTGGATATTCGAGCCAGGACCCCGGCGTTCTGCGCAAGCAGATTCAGCAGGCGCGTCACATGGGGATCTCGGCTTTCGTCGTCGACTGGTACGGTGAGGCCAATCCCTACTCAGATCACAACTTTGGCGTTTTGCAACAAGTGGCGAGCGAGAGCCACTTCCAGGTCGCCTTGCTCTACAACGAGGCATCGGATGAAGACGCGCAGGCCACCGATTCCGCAATCGCGGCTCTGGACAAGGCCTACAAAGATTATTTTGGGCCCACGGCAAAATACGGCTCAGCGTATCTCACCTACGAGGATCGGCCAGTTGTATTCATTTTTCCCAAGAGTGGGCACATCGATTGGAATCGCGTTCGCGAACATTGCAGCGGTTGGGACAAACCGCCGTTGCTCATCTACAAGGACCAGCCGGCGGCGCAATATGAAAATGATTTCGCCGGATCTTTCGCCTGGGTTCAGCCCGGCCCCGGCGGATGGGCCGCGGACGGTAGTAATTGGGGTGAGCAGTATCTCGGAAATTTCTACAAAACGATGAAGGACAAACATCCAGACAAGATCGCGATCGGCGGCGCTTGGCCCGCCTTTGACGATTCCGCGGCAAAATGGGGCCTGAATCGCCACATTCAAAGCAGATGCGGAAAGACCCTGGACGAAACTCTCAACTTCTATCAACGCTATAACGATGGCGCCAATTCGCCTCCTTTCGTGTTGATCGAGACCTGGAACGACTATGAAGAGGGAACCGCGGTGGAACGTCGCACGGAGGTCAATTGCGGAGGCAGCGGCACGAAGAACTCCGCTCAATCCACTTCGAATTAGGCCGGTAAGTCAGGCACAACTACAACCCCGACCCTGGCTTCTACATCGAAAGTGGGCCGGGTTTATTGCCGTTCCGTAACTCCACGACGACAGGGGCAGACCGATTTGCTTATGGATGGCGCACAACGATCCACAGGAAACATCGCTCTTCTTTCCCAACTATTATTGGGACTCGAACGCAATGAAAACGCGACGCCGTCGTCAATCGGTCCGGTTGCCGAGCCCGCCTACCGGGCGGAAATCGCCAGATCGATTTCTAGTTTTGGGCCGCAGGATTTCGAGGATCTCTGGACTCTCGCCACATCGCATCACGTGATCCTGCGCGCCTTTCCCGGCTTGTATCGTGTCATGCTGGCCGAGGGAAACGATGCATTCGCATGGGTGGAGCAGGCGATGGCGAAAGAGCGGGAACGAATTGATCACGCCTTGTCCTTTCTCGCTCCCATATGCGAGGCGCTGGCAGACGCCGGCGACGTCCTCGTGATCAAGTCTCTCGATCACTGGCCCGACCTGGGAAACGACCTTGATCTCTTCACCAATGCGGATGGAGCCGATGTAGTAGCCATCATGGCGAAGCGCTTTAACGCCAAGCTCGACGAAAGGAGCTGGGGCGACCGGCTGGCGAACAAATTTAATTTCATAGTTCCGAATCTGCCCGAACTCGTGGAAGTGCATGTCGGCCGCCTGGGCCAGACCGGTGAGCAGGTCGTGGTCACCGATTCTCTGGTTTCATGGTCTCGCACGGCGCAGTTTGGCCAGCACACCTTTCGTGTGCCAGCGCCGGAAAACCGGCTGATCATCAGCACGCTGCAACGAATGTACCGACACTTTTATCTGCGGCTTTGCGATATCGTGGACGCCGCCCGTTTGGTGGACTCCGGCACGATTGATTATGGCCGGCTTCGTTCGATTGCCCGCGCGGCAGGCTTGTGGGACGGCCTGGCAACGTATCTGAACATGGTGTCCGGCTACGTGAAATCCTATCGTGGAGAAGCACTTCCGCTACCCACGCTGGTTACCGATTCCGCCCGCTTTGGCGAAGAACAAATTCGCTTCAAAAAGAAGTTTTTGCGGATTCCGATTTTCCCGCAAGCTGCGGGATTATACGCTACGGAATGGACAAGGTTGTTGCTGAACGGCGAGTTTCAAAATACGTTGCGCTTAAGCTTGTTGCCGGGTTTAGCCGCTGCGGCGGCATTGGAATTCAAATTGACCGGCAGCGACAAGGGTATTTGGTAGTTCGGGAGTTGGTAACTTCCGGCGGTAACCTGGCGGATGCTAAGGACTTTACGGTATTGTCCGCTGAGACCCGAAAACCTATCGTAGATTGAATAGTTGTCGCGAAGTGAAAGGACGGGCCGATTGGTTCGAATTCTTGTAGTGGATGACAACCCGGCGGTACGTCACTATCTTCGCTCTCTGCTCGAGCAGCAGAGTACCTGGCACGTTTGCGACGAGGCCCGCACTGGCGGTGAAGCGCTGCAACGGGTAAAGAAGAACCCACCCGATATGATCCTTTTGGATTTTCAGATGCCCGATCTAAACGGGCTGGACGCCGCACGGCAGATATCGAGCCTCTTTCCCGAGATCCCGATCCTCATGGTCACCATTCATCTCTCGAAGCAATTGGAACAGGAAGCTCGTAAAGCCGGTATCCGCGGGGCCTGCGCGAAATCAGATGTAGGTTCGATCGTCGCGGCTGTCGATGCGCTGTTACATCAGGGAACCTATTTTCCTACAGCTGCGGTGGAGCACTAACCTTCAAGAGCATTAATTTTCTATTTCGCCTAATCCCGCTTACCGGGATGGAAATATCCGCATGAAGCAGTGCGCTTAGTGGCCAGGTTGCGGTGGGTAATAACCGCTTCTGGTCCGCACCGTGAGCTTGCCATATCCCGGGACATGCGCCTCCACAACAACGGACTGATATCCGGGTTGAGCGCTTTGGTTGCTCGGCCTGTAGGCGATCATGTACTGGCTGCGGATATCGTGCGCAACGGTTCGCGTGATGCTATCCACCTGATTCAAGGAGTCGGGAAAGTAAGCGACTCCTCCGGTCCCGGCGGCCAGCCCTTGCAGTGCGTCGCGGCCCGAGCTTTGCAATCCGCTGCCCAGCAGACCGATGGCATACAGCGTCGGGCCATTCGCCTGTTGTAACCGCTGAGCCGCTTCCTGCAATGTTTCCTGGCTCATGTTGTCCTGTCCGTCGGTAATTACCAACAGAACTCTCTTTTCCAGGCGAGGATTATTTTTGAGATGCACAGCCGAAGCCACAATCGCGTCATAAAGCGCCGTGCTTCCACTCGATGAAACCTGATGTAAGGCAGTCTGCAGCAGGTTCACGTTGGAAGTGAAATCCTGATCGAGATAGTAGTTCCGGCTGAAATTTACCACGAAAACTTCATCCTGCGGATTGCTGGCGCGAATCAGGTTCAGAACTGCGGCGTTCACCTGTTCCCGCTTATCGCGCATGGAACCGGAGTTATCAACCACGATGCCAATCGCTACCGGAACATCCTCCCGCCGGAAAGAAGTTATCTTTTGCGGCTTTCCTGCTTCGAGAACGGTGAACGCGGCCTGGTCCAAACCCGGAACCAAGTGCTGCTGTTCGTCGAACACCGTGGCGTGTAACACAACCTCTTCCACCTGCTTCTTGAAGACGAACATGCTTCCCTGGTCGTTGGCGGTTGGTTCCTGCGCGGTCGGTTGCTGGTCCTCCGGGGCGGGCTGAGAAGGGGTTGATTGCGCTGGCGGAGCTTGTCCTGTTGCGGATGCGCTGCCAGTGGCCGGTGGCGCAGGCGTGGCCGGCGAAGGACTCTGAGCAAAGACGCATGAAACTAAAATGGCAATCGTTGAAGCAGTCGTGAGCATGTACCACAAGATGCACTTATTACGCCTGAGAGCGGCAGAACGCATAGAAATTCCTCCGTGCGTTTGTTAGATGCTATCTTGGCGCCTCGAGCGGGGCGCAAACACACAACCTACACTCACGAACGCCGCCATCTAAAGTAAAACCCTGAGTGTCGGCGATGCGGAGGTACCGGCAGCGAGCAAAAGTTACATGGGCACAACCTTCGTTATGTCGAACAGAGCTCACTAAGATGTACGCCCGGAAACAATTACCGATTGGCAGTTCTCGTGCTTGAACAACAAGTCGTGACCGCACCTCCCGCGGGTCGGTTGCAACCGCGTGTGTCAGAAGCGCAACTATTCCACTGCAGGAATTGGTTGCGATGGATAACTCGCATCGGAACCTGATTGGTCCTAACTGGGGTGGAAGCTTTGGAAGCGCTTCGGATCCTTATCGCGGACGACCACGAACTGGCGCGAGACGGAATCCGCTCGCTCCTCGAAGACCACGCAGGCTGGGAGGTTTGCGGCGAAGCCAAAGATGGCCGCGAAGCTGTCACTTTCGCGAGCGCCCTGCGCCCTGATATCTGCCTGCTCGATATCGGGATGCCCAACCTGAACGGACTCGATGCGGCGCGACAAATCCTAGCGACGATTCCCGAAGCGCGCATCCTGATCCTCACTGTGCACGATTCAGAGCAGATGGTGCGCGAAGTTTTGGCCACAGGTGCGCGCGGCTTTCTTCTCAAATCTGACGCGGGCCGGGACTTGGTCGCCGCGGTGGAAGCTCTGGAGCAGCGGCAGACATTCTTCACATCGAAAGTAGCGCAGATGATGGTCGACGGCTACTTGCGTCCGAATGGCGACTCCACAATCTCGGGCAGTGGCCAGTATGTGCTTACCCCGCGCGAGCGCGAGGTGATTCAGCTCGTTGCCGAGGGCAAGACTACAAAAGAAATAGCAACTGCTCTCGGTCTCAGCGTAAAGACCGCGGAAACTCACCGCACAAATCTCATGCGCAAGCTCGACCTGCATTCGGTCGCAGATCTCACGCTCTATGCCGTCCGCAACGGAATTGTCCAAATCTATTAACGCTTCGCCCTGCTATTCCTTCGCCTAAAGCGAGATAGATTGACGAGTAGGGAGTTTGCCCGATTACTCCAATGTGAGGCTCGGCCTAAGGTTGAGTCTGAGTTGCTGGAGTTTAGGAGGGCGCAGTTCCTGTGCTTTGAGTTTCGAGCATAGCGACTCTTTCAGGCGTGGGACGAACCAGGTGATTATTTTTAGTGACCAGTACCTACAACAAAGACAAACCAAGGAGGAATGATAATGAATAAGGATCGCGTAGAAGGCAAAGTAAAGGACGTGGCCGGCCGGGTCGAACGCCAAGCGGGAGAATGGACCGGGGATACTGAACAGCAAGCCCACGGCGCCATGAAGCAGGCTGAGGGGAAAATACAGAACGCATGGGGCAAGGCGAAAGACGCGGTTAAGGAATCGGCGGATGAGGCAAAAGCTCGTAATGCCCAAAAGCACGCCGATGAATCAGTCGAAGCAGAGAAGGAAGAAGAAATTCGTTCGCGTAGAGCAAGCTAGTTTCCCTCCCCGTGACAGCAGAGGTAAGAGCGAGAGAAAATCTCGCTCTTACCCTAACTACCTTTCGTGTCCAATCCAATTGCAAGATCTGATGTAAGCTCGTCGCACGATAACCATTTTCTAAAAGCTGATCTTCAGGATTTGGCCGTTGTTGCCGACGAACCATCCGGCTTGGGGGTTAGCAAAAGCGCAACCCCAGTAGCCACTCGCGTTGGGCAGCGGGTACCAGGTTTGGCCTTCGTCGGGAGTCCAGGCGGCTTGACCAGAGTCGAAGTTTGGCGGCGCTTCGCCGGTCACCACCACGGTTCGATTGTTTTCAGCACTGCCGTTTTCCACGTTGGCAAAATGCATTCCGCCCGCATAGGCGAGACAGAAGATCGCTCCCTGGACCGGCGGCGCGTTGGTGAGAGACCAGGTTTGCCCGCCGTCGTCAGAGACGGCCATTTGCGCATTGTTGCTCGATGACAGGTCTCCTCCGCCGACAACGCCATCGAGCGGATTGCGGAAGGCGACGCTGAATCCGCCCGCCGAGGGTGAACTTGTCAGCGGAGTATCCGAGGCGTTCCAGGTGAAACCTCCGTCGTAGGTGTAGAGAATTCGCGAGATCGACGAACCGCCAGTCGTCACCCAGGCGTTGCTCGAGCCCTGAGTGGTGATGCAGGTTCCGCTGGAGGAAAAAGAAGCTTCACCGGGCAAAGGCGGCGGCATACGATTCGCGATGGACTGCCAGGTCTTGCCATTCGTGGTGAGCAGATCGGGAAATATTCCATTCTCCGAATCATCGTGCGCGACGCCATTGGTTGGGGTCCAGAAGGCGAAGCAATCGTAGAACGCGAGGGGCAGTTCGTTGGTGAATTCGGTGGACCATGTTGCGCCGCCATTGACGGTTTTATAAATCTGAAAATTCGTGGCGTAGTTGCCGATCGAGAGCAAATAAGCTGTACTGGCGCTGACGCCCTGCACGTCTCGGAACTGGAGCGCTTCGGCTCCCGGGACAACGCCGGAGGTCCAATGGTTGCCGCCATCGGTGGTGAGCGCGTAGGTGCCGCCGGTACCGGCGGCCCAGACTATTTGCGAATTCACTGCGCTGACAGCGATCAGCAGTTGGGTGGTGCCGCTGGTTTGCGGAGTGAGAGTGGGCTGGTGAACGGTTGCGGCTTGCGCGAAACCTTGAGAGAGCGCGAATGCGAAGGCAGCAGTAAGAACGGCTATCGGCGAAAGTCTTTTCATTAGGAGTCCCCACCAGACTGGATTTGCAGCGTGGAGGGAGTATAGGAACGTCGGCGGAGCGGTGTCAAACTTTTCAAAGCCACGGTTTTCTTAGGTCGCGATACGAGGCGATTCTTGTCTGCTCCCGGCATCTCTGGTCTGGGCATTCGAATCGGTGCTACCATCGCGTCCAACAAAATATATGATCCGCAAAATCATGGAAGTTCTGCGTGCGTTTCTCTGGATATCCCTTGGCGGCACTCTTACTCTGCTCACGTTCGCCCAGGCCGCGCCGCCCACCGCACCGATAATCGTGCTTCATGCCGCGCGGCTGCTGGACGTGAAGGAGGGACAGATTCTGCGGCCGGGCGAGGTTCTCGTGGAAGGACAGCGGATTGTGGAAGCTGGACCTTCAGTGAAGCGCCCGGCGGGGACGCAGGTGATTGATTTGGGCGATCGCACTCTGATGCCGGGGCTTATTGATGTGCATGTTCATCTGTTTCTTCACCCCGGGGCCGAGGATTTGCAGACGGTGCAGGAATCGGTGCCGCAACGGACGATCAACGCGGTGCTGGCCGCGCGCGACGATCTGATGGCAGGATTCACGGCGGAGCGAGACATGGGGACCGAGGGAGCGGGTTCGGCCGATGCCGCTGTGCGGGATGCGATTGATGCCGGGCGCATTCCCGGGCCGCGGATGCGAATCAGCGGGAACGCAATCAACATCCTCGGTGGCCACGAAGATGCGATTGGCTACAATCCGGCGCAGCACGTTTTGCCCAATGCGGATTATGCGAACAATGCTGATGAATTAGTTGTGGTGATGCGCCGGCAGTTTAAGGAAGGTGCTGATTTCATCAAGATTTATGAGACCGGGCCCGACCACGTGCACGACGGAAAGTTTTCGACCACCTATCAGTACAGCGAGGAGCAATTGGCCGCGGCGGTGAAAGAAGCCGCGCGCGTAGGAAAGCGGGTTGCGGTACACGCCACGGGCGAACCGGGAACTCTGTTTGCCGCGCAAGCTGGAGTAGTGACCATCGACCACGCCAACCAATTGGGCGACGAGACCATGCGGCTGATGCGCGAGAAGCAGATCTTTGCCGTGCCGACGTTCACCATCTTTGAATATTTCGCCGATCATGCGGCGACGCCTGCGCAGGGTGCGCGGGAAAGGCAGATGCTCGATTTACACGCGCAGGAATTCAAGAAGCAAATTGCGGCGGGCGTGCTTATGGCATGCGGTTCGGATGTCGGCCCATTTCCTCACGGCACTCAGGCACGCGAATTTGTGCTGATGGTCCAATATGGCATGGCCCCGGTGGCGGTGCTCCAGGCAGATTTATTGAATGGAGCCAAGGCACTGGGATGGGATGGACAGATCGGATCTCTCGAAGCCGGATATTTGGCGGATATCGTTGCCGTTCCTGGCGATCCGTTGCAGGATATTTCAGAATTGCAGAAGGTCAGTTTTGTGATGAAGGATGGCGTGATTTACAAGAAGTGATCGCTGCGCGTTTTATGCGCACAAAACAAAACGTCCCGGACTCTGTTTTGAGTCGTGGGACGTTTGCTGATCAGCCCTCCCCCAAGTGCTGCTCGAAAACTACTTTAAGCCGACCTCGGGTTTGGGGAAATGGCCCGCCAGTGCCAGACGTGGCACGAAAGAGCCAGAAGCCACCGAATGCAGAAAATGAGTTGGAGCGAGCACGGGTTCTGGCCTCGGGGGTATTGCCGCCCAGCCCTAGGACGAAGTGCTAAAGCGTTGCAACTCGTAACGCTCGACGATACCAGAGCGGTTTTCCGCTCCTACTTTGCGCAGAATGGAATGGACGTGATTCTTCACGGTTTGTTCCGCCAGATTTAGACGCATGGCTATCTCTTTATTAGTAAGGCGCTGGCTGAGCAGCTGAACCAGTTGCTGCTCCCTCCGGCTGAGGCCGTGCTCGGTTCCCCAAAAGATTGGGGGAGGCGGAGCCGTTTGCTCAGCGACCGAACGGAATAGGGCCATGGACAGAGAAGGCGGGCAGACAGCCTGGCCGGAAGCCACCGCTTTCACGGTAGTGGCTACATCCGCGGCCGAAGCATCCTTCAAGATATACCCCGCCACGCCTTCTCGCACGGCGGTCAGGAATGTGGCCTCGTCGGCATCCATGTCGATCATGACTACTCGCAGATCCGGGACGGCAGCCTGTAGCGTTGGGATCACCCTCGCGGCAAACAGATTGAGACCGCTGGAATCCAACAGGATAACGGAAGGGCGAGCGGCGATAATCTCCCTGTGTGTGGCTAGCGTATAAGAACCTGCTCCCACCACTACAATCTCGCCGCTCTTGGCGAAGAGCCGGACCAGAGTTTCGCGTAGCAGCCGGTTTTCAGCCAGGAGGAAAACTTCTACTGCCACCCTCTGCGAACCCATCGGAGAACTCCGTACTCCTTAACCACCGCTTAGCTCGGGTGGTGCCCCGTTCACTCCCGGCCACGCTCACGCCGGATGTCCGGCGGGAAAAACCCTCTAAGGTCCACCGACGACGCTTTCTCAACTCCCAAGAACGTCGAAACCGATCTTAGCTTGCGGCGAATGCTGGGGATTCATTCATCAACCCAACTGTCCGAACCCTATCGAAGCCAGAAAGTTCTGAACGAAACAGTGGAAATTGCAAAAAGAGATCGACGATGATCGAAAACGCCCAACCTTCTGTACTCGAATGTTAGAGATATTTTAGACTATTTGTAACCTTAGGGGCACGGTTTCTCCGCTCGCTTAAAGGTTCAGAGCCAGCACCAAGCTGCTCCGGCGAATCGACATTGCTGACGGAACCGGCTTTTCCTGAAAGCAGATTTGGTCCCAGCTACTTTCAGCGTTAGGTACTGATTTAGTACTAGCCAGTACCGATCGGTCAGGTGCGTGAGCATGCCGAATCCAAGTCATAATTTGGTTCCGGACCGCTTTTGAACCTTGCGGGTAACCGCAATTGTAATGTATGACTCTACAACAGGCTCGGAGAGGAAAAGTGAAGCGAGTCCGCGTACTGGTAGCAAACCGAACCCGATTGATGCGGGAACTGCTGATTGCCACGATTGCCGACCAACCCGACATTGAAATTGTTGGCGAGGTCGAGGCTGAAGGCGACTTGGCGGAGGTGGTCGAGCAGGTTCGCCCGGACGTGCTCATCGTGGCGATGGACGAGCCGGAAAAGCGGCTGGGTCAGTGTGGTTTTCTCTTGGGACGCTACCCGCACATGCGAATCCTGGCGCTGGCGCCGGAACAAAATCGCGCACTCTTTTACTGGGCCATTGTAGATATCCGAACAAAGCCTCTCGAGAGTTCGGAGGCCGGGATTTTGAGCGCAATGCGAGACTGTCCTCCGTTGGTGGGTTTGATTCAGAACTAGAACGACACGGTATCAGAGATACCATGTAGCAGTGAAGGTATCTATTTGAAAATGGAAGGGTTATCTCACAAGCGCCCTGTAAGTGAGGGGGCGGAGCTGCAGGAAGACGGGCTTACCCGGGATGCGATCATTGACGCTTCGGGAGCCCGATTACTCTCATTCGATCAGCGAGTCTGTCGCTGGTACGCTCTTTACACCTTTCCGCGCCATGAAAAACGGGTAGCGGAGCAAATTGAAAAACGCGAAATCTCATGTTTCCTGCCAGTCTACCGTTCTGTACGAAGGTGGAAGGACCGTCGCAAGGAGCTGGAACTGGCCCTGTTTCCGGGTTATGTTTTTGTCCGCGTCGCGATTCAGGATAAATTGGAAGTCTTGAAGATACCCGGTGTCGTGCGACTTGTAACCTTCAACGGACAACCAGCAGCACTTCCAGATAATGAGCTCGAGTCGCTCCGCCGGGGTCTCGCCGAACGCGTTCGCATGATGCCGCATCCCTACCTCCATGTCGGCCGTCGAATTCGCTTGAAAAGCGGGCCGATGGCTGGGCTGGAAGGCATCTTGCGCCGACGGAAAGACGGGCTTCGCCTGATAGTTTCCGTTGAGATATTGATGAGATCTGTCGCGGTCGAGGTCGACGAGGCAGACGTCGCGCCGTTTTGAGATTAAACTTGGGCGTTCAACAAAATCCCGGCTTCGATCGTTTTAGTGATTTCAGCTTGTCTGCCGCTGGTCTTAAGCGTCTGGATCCAACTCGAGGTATGATGCGTTCCCTATACAATTTCCAATGCCCCCGTTGTTTCGCAATTGCGGCTGCCAGTTTGCTGGCACTCTGTTCAACAAGTGGCTGGAGCCAACAAGCGCAGCAGCGTCTTTCTTACACTCCGAGCACTGCCATCGATCAGGATAAGTCTCGCGCCGAGCAGGCCGCCGAACAAATGGTCTCGCTGTCGGCGGACAAAATCATTTCGATTCTTCGCGATGAACCCGGCCTTTTGCTTCAGGTCAAGAAGATGCTTGTTCGCAAAGCTTTCGAACAAGGGAGGATACTCGACCCGAATGATCTGACCGACGACTCTTTGTTTCGGCTGGTGCAAGAAGACGCAACCATTCGAGTAATCGCGACACAGCAGATCGAGGAGCGGTCTTACGTCCGGGCCAAGCCTACACGGGACGAAATTGCCCGCAACCTGCCGTGTCAGTCGTTAAGCCTAAAGACTGAGGCTGCAGGGAAACAGCCTGACGCGTCGTCGACGGACACCAAGCGCATTTCCACCCAGGAAGAACTATACTGGCTGAAGCATGAGAGCGATCTCGATTGTTACTTGACCCAGTACCTCCCGAACGGCACCGCAAGCTCGCTGTACGAACAGCCGCAAACTAACCAGCAACGTTGGCAACAGCCCGCTGCCCAGTATCCGCAACAGCAATCTCCGCAACAGCAATTCTCGCAGCCGCAATCTCCACAACAATATCCACCATCACAGAACGCTCCTCAGCAATTGCCGAGTAACTCCCGCCCCCAGGTCGACATGACCCAGACGGAGCCTCCGCAAGGTTATTTCGGAACCGACACCGATCAGAGTGAAATGGCGGGCATTCAACCAGACGAGTTGCCAAGCCTGCTCAACGCGAGCCAAACGGGAGGCGGATTGTCCAGCTTCTCCAGGGGTGGTTTGAACATGGGGGGCGCAGGGGCAGGGGCCATGGGGTTGGGTGGATCGAGCCAGCTGGGGTCGGGCGTGGGTGGCGGATCACTCGGATCGATGCTGGGAGATCAAGGGATAGGATCGGGATTCCCTCGCGAATCGAGCACGGATAATGAGCGTCAGGTTCCGTTGCAACCTTATTACGTTCCCAAGAGACCTCAACAGCCAATGCTCAGGCACAGGCCGAACCCGTACGCAGATGTTCCTTCTCTTTACGATCTCTATGCGCAGTACTCCAGACGCTCAGTCCGTCTCGAGCGGTTTGGCGAGGATGTATTCCGTAATGGGACAGGGAATCTCCAGGAATTGCCAATGGATTTGCCTGCCGGTCCTGACTACATTGTCGGGCCGGGCGATGGTTTGACCATTAATCTTTCGGGAGGAATATCGCAACGCCTGCAGCGGGTGGTCGACCGTGAAGGCCGGGTCAACTTGCCGGAAGTAGGCGGAGTTGAAATTTCGGGACGCAATCTGGGCGATGTGCAACACCTGGTGCAAACGGTCCTTCGTGGGCAATTCCGGGGAGTAGAAGCTGATGTGTCGCTGTCGCGGATCCGCACCGTCCGTGTTTACGTGGTGGGCGACGTTGAGCGCCCCGGCGCCTACGATGTGAGCTCGCTTTCAACGCCGCTGAACGCTCTTTATCTTGCCGGCGGTCCGACTTCCGGTGGCTCATTGCGTATTTTACGCCACTATCGCGGCAAGACACTGGTTGAAGAAGTGGACACTTATGATCTGTTGCTGCACGGCATCCGCGGAGATATGCAAAGGCTGCAGGCGGGCGACACCCTCGAAGTTCCGCCCCTTGAAGGTGAAGTGACTGTGGCAGGCATGGTGCGGCGCCCAGCTGTGTACGAACTTCATGGCGAGAAAAACCTTGCAGAGATTTTAGATCTGGCGGGAGGTGTGCTGCCAACCGGAACGCTCCGTCATGTGGATGTAGAAAGAGTGGAGAGTCATGAGACCCGCACTATGCTGCGGCTGGACGTTCCGGAAACCGACAATGATACCAGCGTTGCCAAGGCGCTCGAAGATTTCAAGGTCCAGGACGGGGACAAAATCCGAATCACGCCCATCCTGCCGTACGCGGACAAGACGGTTTACCTGGATGGGTATGTTTCCCGCCCGGGCAAGTTTGCTTATCGCGACGGCATGAAAGTTACGGATCTAATCCGTTCCTACAAAGATCTGCTGCCCGAACCTTCCACCAGCCACGCGGAGATCATTCGCTTGAGTCAACCGGACTTCACGCCCGTGGTGTTGACTTTCAACCTGGGTGACGCGCTCGACGGCAAAGATCAGGACCTTGCGCTAAAGCCGTTCGACACAGTTCGGATCTTCAGCAAGTATGACTTCGAAGATCAGCCCGTCATCACGGTTACGGGAGAGGTCCGCGATCCCGGCGATCATCTGACGAACGGGACTGCGCATCTGCGCGACGCGGTTTATCTCGCAGGCGGAACGACGCCGGATGCACTACTCGACGACGCGCAAGTTTTCCGGCATAGCAGCGATGGCAAGTTCTCCGTTCTCAGCGTGAATCTGTCCAAGGCATTGGAGGGAAATGCGAACGACAACATTGAACTCCAGTCGAAAGATCGTGTCTTTATCCACCGCAACCTGAATAAACTCGACCCGCCAACAGTCACCATTGAAGGCGAAGTTGCTCGACCGGGGAAATATCCTCTCGGGGAAAACATGACCGCCGCCGGGTTGGTCCGATTGGCTGGAGGATTTAAGCGCTCCGCGTATACCGAACAGGCGGACCTAACGCAATACGAGTGGGAACAGGGAAGCAAACTTATCAGCGATCACATCACAGTGCCGATTGCAAAAGCCTTGCTGGGCGAGCCAGACTCTGACGTTCGGCTTCGAGATGGTGATGTGTTGACGATCGGCCAGGTGCCCGGGTTCCAGGATCTGGGAGCGACCATCCAGGTTAAAGGTGAAGTCGCGCATCCCGGTGGTTACGGCATTCAGCCCGGAGAGCGTCTGAGTTCGATCATTGCCCGGGCGGGAGGTTTGCTGCCCACCGCGTACCCATATGGTGCAATTTTTGAGCGAATCGAGTTGCGCGAAATTGAGGAAAAAAATCGCGCCGACCTGATTGAGCGGATTAAAGCGGAAGCCCGGGACGTGAAGATGGTGCCAGAAATGGAGGCGGACGATCAGGCACAAGCTAAAGCCACCATCCTGCAATACAAGAAGACGATCGATAACCTTGAGAACACGCCGCCAGCCGGGCGGCTGGTGATTCACATTTCATCGGACACCTCGCGCTGGGCCAATACATCTGCCGACGTTCAGGTGCGTGCCGGAGACACTATCTACATTCCCAAACGACCGGGAATGGTTCTGGTGGATGGCTCTGTCTATAACCCCACCGGAATCACGTACAAGCCGGGAAGAAATGCGGGCTGGTACTTAAAACAGGCCGGTGGGCCCACCGCCATGGCTAACAAGAAAGGTACATATGTGATTCGCGCAGACGGATCGATTCTGGGCGGCTCCGGGGGCATGTTTAGCGGTGGCGTGGAGAGTTCGGAGCTGCGCCCAGGCGACATGGTCGTCGTGCCGGAGCAGATTTATTCTTTCAGCAACAAGTTCAAATCGACTCTGACCGTGGCTCAGATCGCGTCTTCGATAGGCACCGCGATTGCCGTTGCGGCGTATTACTCGACGCATTGATGGCGATCGAATCACGATCAATGGGTAATTTACCCATGACGTGGGCTGAATGTTGATCGGGCAGGTACAGAGAAGGTGCTTACTGGGAATTTTATTGTTGTATTCCCTGAATACTTTGAGCCAAATAAGCGAGGCCACAGCGCCGCAGACACCTTCGTCGGCAAACCAGCCAAAACCCGATCAGTATCCAGCTCAAGGTTCTGCAGGGAAAGACGACCGTCCGGGGTGGCTGGAAGCTGGCGCCGATTCGGAAAACCGTTTAGTGTCTCCATTTCTGAAACATCTTGCAGGCGATCAGAAACAATTTTGGACGAGCCCATCGCACCTCCGTGTGAACGATCTGAAGTGGATCGTGCCGGGGGTTGCGGTTACTGCGGCATTTATAGCCAGCGATAGCTGGTGGTCCAAGCAGGTGCCCACAAGTCATATAGATACCAGCAAGAAAATCTCCGAGTACGGAACATATTCGTTCATCGGACTCAGTGGGGCATCTTTTCTCCTGGGCCAGATCAAGGGTGATGACCATTTATCAGAGGCGGGACTGCTCAGCGGCGAGGCCGCGCTGAACAGCGCGGCCGTGGCATATGCATTCAAGGCAATTAGCGAACGACAACGGCCTTTACAGGGAAATGGGCATGGCGATTTCTTCGTCGGTGGAGCTTCATTTCCTTCCGAGCACGCCGCCATCGCCTGGTCCGTGGCCAGCGTCTGGGCACACGAATACCCCGGCTGGTTCAGTCAGATGGCCGCCTACGGTCTGGCCTCCGCTGTGACTATAACCCGGGTGACCGCGAAGCAACACTTCCCATCTGACGCTGTGATCGGCAGCTTGATGGGCTGGTACTTTGGCCGCCAGGTGTACCGCGCTCATCACGATCCCGGCCTCGGCGGCTCGGGTTGGGGCGATGTTTTCGAAGAAAAATCCGGAGAGAAGGTCCGCAATCCAAACTACATGGCGTCGCCCTATGTCCCTTTGGACAGTTGGATCTATCCCGCCCTGGAACACCTCATCGCATTGGGTTACATCCAGTCGGAGATTTTGGGGATGCGTCCATGGACCCGAATGGCATGCGCTCATCTTCTGGCGGACGCCGAAGACAAGCTCCCAAATAACGGAATCGAAGGAGGAGATCCAAAACATTTTTACGCGGCTTTAGCTGCCGAATTCGAACCTGAGATCGCGCGGCTGGATGGAGCGGCTAACGTAGGAGCGCGCGTTGAATCCGTTTATAGCCGGATGACGGACATTTCCGGGACGCCGGTTCGCGACGGTTATCACTTCGGCCAAACCATTATCAACGATTACGGACGGCCGTATTGGGAGGGTTTCAACAATGTTACCGGTTTGACGGCGGATGCGGAAGCTGGTCCCATATCGTTTTATCTTCGCGGAGAATATCAGCACGCGCCGGCCATGCCTTCGGAGTCGCAGCAGACGTTGGCCGCGACTGCGGCGGCCGATATAACTCCGATTCTGGCCAACGGCACCGCCGCGGTAAACCGCTTCGAACTGCTCGACAGCATGGCGTCGGTCAATGTGAACAACCTCCAGATTTCCTTCGGCACGCAGAGCGCATGGCTGGGTCCGGGCGAATCCGGTGCGATGCTGATGAGCGACAATGCGGCGCCGTTTCCGATGGTGAAGGTTGACGACGTGATGCCGCACGAGGTACCCGGACTGTCGCGAATTCTCGGCCCCTTCCGAACCCAGTTCTTCATCGGGCAACTCTCCGGACAACGTTGGGAGTTCTGCAGCGCGCCGACATGTGTCACCAATCCTGGATATCCCGGGGTCGTTGGCCCAAATATTTCGCCCCAGCCCTTTATTCATGGGGAAAAAATCAGTTTTCAACCCTCTCGAAATTTTGAATTTGGGATGGGAGTCACGGCGATGTTCGGGGGGCCGGGTCTGCCGGTTACGTTCGGCAATTTTTTCCGAACGTACTATGCTCATTCGTCGAGCGCCACGAACAACCCAGGAAAACGGATTTCGTCGGCGGATTTTACCTACCGCGTACCTGGACTGAGGAACTGGTTGACTGTATACCTCGACTCGTTGGTGGTGGATGAGATCTCGCCCATCGGCTCGACCCGCGCCAGCGTCAACCCGGGTGTTTACTTGCCGCAGCTACCGAAAGTCCCGAAGATGCAGCTACGTGCCGAGGGGATCAATGAGTCCAGAGCCAGCGAGTTTGCGCCGGGTTTTGTGTATTACGATTTGCGCCGCTACCGGTCCGGCTATACCAACGACGGAAATCTGCTGGCAAGTTGGATTGGACGAGCTGGCCGCGGGGGACAGGGTTGGTTGACCTACTCGTTCTCTCCTCGAACGCGGGTTCAGCTAGGATACCGACTTCAGGATGTGTCCAAAGATTTTATCGGGGGTGGCCGGCTGGCCGACTATTCCGCAAGCGGAGACTTTACACCGTCTCGCAATCTGACGGTTTCTGGGTGGCTGCAATATGAGCAGTGGAGATTCCCGGTTCTTTCACCGGGCGGGCAATCGAATGTCACGGCCTCATTGCAGCTAACTTATTACCCCCACTGGCGCATCGGAAAGTGATGCCGCTCGTATAATTGATGCGTGCTTTCGCGAGCTTGGAAATTCTGTGCGCTGGCCCAGGATTCCACGGGCAGCGGTCGCATGTTTGATTTAACATTCTGGTTAAACGAGAGATTTATGGCGATCGAGCATATAGCGTAGATGAAACATCCCCTTCAAGAAATCGAAGAACCCGCGGAGATTAATCGCCGGGGTGGAAGCCAGGTTGAGCACCCGGCACAGCGGACGGTCGGCCGGGCTTGGCTGCTTTGGGAGAATCGCCGCTTTCTGTGGCGGTTCACGTTGTGCGGGCTTATTCTGGCAACCCTCATCGCATTTTCGCTGCGTAAATCGTATACATCGATCGCGCGGCTGATGCCTCCGGAAAAGCAATCCGGCTCATCGCCCCTGGCGATGATGGCTGCCATGTCGGGGAGCGGATCTGGGGGATCAGGATCGAGTTCAAGTTTGGGAGATGTGGCTAGCGATCTTCTGGGCACGAAAAGTGAAGGCGCGCTGGTGGTGGAGATGTTGCACGGCCGCACAGTGGAAGACGAGATCGTCCAACGATTTGATTTGCGCAAAGTTTATGGAGTTAAGTTCATGGAGGATGCGCGAAAGGCGCTCACGAGCCGCACAGAAATCGCCGAGGACAAGAAAAGTGGGGTGATCGTGGTTAGGGTGACCGACCCTGATCCTCGGCGGGCGGCGCAGATGACACAGGCCTATGTGGAAGCAGTAAATGACTTATTGGCTGAGGTGAGTACTTCTTCCGCCCGGCGGGAGCGAATTTTTATCGAAGCTCGGCTCAAGACAGTGAAGGAAGCGTTAGATACGGCGGAACATCGCTTTAGTGACTACGCCAGCAAGAACACGGCGATCGACATTCCAGAGCAAGGCAAGGCGATGGTCCAGGCCGCGGCAATATTGCAGGGGGAAATGATTGCTGCCCAATCTGAGGTCCAGGGTCTGTCGCAAATTTATACGGACAGCAATGTTCGCGTTCGTTCGGCGCGCGCCCGGGTCGCCGAACTGCAAAAGCAGCTTGAAAAAATGGGCGGCGACGACGCCAGTCTCGCCTCCAACCCAAAATCGCTGGGCGGCGGTTCCAGTTCCAACGAGATGTATCCTTCCATTCGCAAGCTGCCGTTGCTGGGGGTGCAGTGGGCAGATCTCTATCGCGAGACCAGAATCGAAGAAACAGTATTCGAATTGCTAACCGGGCAATACGAACTGGCCAAGATCCAGGAGGCAAAGGAAGTACCTTCGGTTCAAGCATTTGATGTCGGCGAAGTACCGGAGCGAAAATCTGGCCCTCCTCGCCTTTTGATCATGATGATCGGGGCCGTATTCTTTTTTGCGACGGGGGCGGCGTGGGTTCTTGGCTCGGCGGCTTGGCATCAAGTGAATCCCGATGACCCACGCAAGCAGTTCGCCGAGCATATAGGACGCGAGACTCTCGTCCCGCTGTGGCATTCAGCTGCACGCGTCTACGAACGGGTGGGAAGCAGGTTTCCTAATTGGCGACAAAACGGCCATGGTACACACGATGGGGAGAAGATCGACGTGGGAGAATCTAGGTAGTTCCCGTCCAATGTCCCCAGTTCCCATCTGCGATCAGGAGTGCGTGGATGAGATCTCACAAGTCTGACCTCAGTGAGTTCCCTGATGACGGCGATCATATGAAAAAAAGCATTCCGCAATGTTCAGCCAGCTAGACGCCAACAGCGTTATCCATCCTCGTCGGCACGGTCCGAGCGCTCTGGGCCGGGCCGATCTGATCGCAGCGTGCGGTTTCGCGATCGTGATCGCCTACCTAATCGCGACCGAGAACCTGAACTGGATGCCATTCGTTCTGGCTGGCGTGATTGGTCTGGTGGTTCTTTTAGTGCGGTGGCCCGATGGCGCGCTGGTTGGACTGCTAGTTGCAGGCTCCGTTCCGCGATGGTTCATGCCAGTTTCGACATGGAACGCGAAACCCGAACACCTCGTTGCGGCAGCATGCGGCGGTATCCTTCTGTTCCGCATCTGCGCCAAAATACATAGCTGGCAGCCGCTGGAAAAGCTTGATCTCTTGCTTTTGGCATTTCTGGCGATGAATTACGTGAGTTCTTTATTGTTTTCCCCCGAGCCTTCCTCGACTCTGCGCTGGGCTCTATTGCAGACCCTGGCGGCGTCTCCGTTTTTTCTGATCCGGCAACTGGTCGCAACGAAGGAGAAGTTCGTACGCGTTATGAATTGGTGGCTGTGGGTGGGAGCGATAGAAGCTACATTTGGAATTGTGTGCTATTTCTCGCACATATTGTTCGGAACAGGCGTCGGCGTAACCCTCTTTTTTTACATCGGATTCATACCAGGAGTGCATGGCTCTTTGTGGGAGCCGAATATCTTCGGCAGTTACTGCACCTGCTTTGCCGTGATGAACCTCTTCTATTACTTGGCTGATAAGAAAAAGAAAACATGGCACATGGCAGCGTTCGCGCTCTCCACTGTGGGCTTGCTGCTCAGCCTGGCGCGACAGGCTTGGGTCTGTTTGATTCTCGTTGGAGGCGCGGTTCTTCTCTATAATCTCCGCCGGGACAAGGCGCATAGTAAGAAGAAAATGCAGTGGAAACGATTGGCCTTTTCGATAGCTGGAGTACTTCTGGCCCTCGCGGTCGCCCTCACTGCCATGCGTGGCTTGTCGGACCGACTGACAACGCTTTCTGTGAGTGAAGCTGCGGAGGATCCAACCGTCGTGCGCCGCGCCGGACTGGTGGCGCTTGCTTTGCAGGACATTGAACAACATCCGATTGTGGGTATGGGCAGTAGCAGTTTTCAGTTGTTGTATCTGGGCGAAGATGACAGCTATCAAGGAGTAGGTCAGGCGTGGTTGGGCAGCTTATTCTTTCGAGTCGTACACGACACCGGAATCATCGGAATGGCTTTGCTCGGATGGTTCATCGTCAACTTGGGCCGTCGAGCCTGGCGCGTCCTTTCGGTGCACGATGCGACAAGCACCGCGGTTGGCGCATTGTTGGCGGGGGCAATCGTCATGGTTATTGCCTACCAGCTGACCGACGCCTCGACTCTTGCGTTTACCTGGATTCATCTGGGTTTGCTGGCTGCCGGCGTGCGCATTGCCGAAAAAAGTTCCGCCATTTCTGGTCTGAGTGTTCAGCGTCCACCGCGCAGTGCCGGTACTGTTCCACAAGCCACGATGTAGGTTGTAAAAAAAGAGTTCCCATGTAGGCTGGGAACCTCAATCTATGCGCATTGCAATGATCGGGATAAAAGCGATTCCCGCTCGCTTTGGCGGATTCGAAACCGCCGTCGATCAACTTTCGCGGGGCTTGGTAAAGCTGGGACATGGCGTTCGAGTCTACAACCGCTCCGGCATGTCCACGTTTTCCGAAAGCTCTTATGAGGGAGTGGAACTGGTCAATCTTCCCACCCTGAAATCGAAAAATCTCAGCACGATCGTGCATGCGTTCTTATGCACGCTGCATGTTTTATTTCATCGCGTGGATGTTGTGCATTACTTTACAACCGGTGTCACTTTGTTCGCCCCGCTTCCTCGGCTCTTCGGCATGAGAGTTGTATGCTCGGTGGACGGAACCGACTGGCAGCGGGCCAAGTGGGGGCGGTTTCCACGCTGGTATCTTCACTTTTCCGAGAAGTTGGCAGTCTTGTGTTGCCACGGGCTAATTTCCGATTCCAAGGATGTAATGCGCTACTATCAGCACAACTACGGCGCGGCGTCTTCCTGCATTGTGTACGGCACCTCGGAGCACCGCTCGCTGCACAAGGACGTATTGGACCAGTTCCAGCTAACGGAGAGGAGCTACGTCTTGTTTGTCGGGCGCCTGGTTCCTGAGAACAATGTTCACCACCTCATCCGCGCGTTCGAGAGGGTGTCTACCGACCGGAGGCTGGTGATCGTTGGCGACGATCCGTGGGAGAGAGAGTATGTGAGTTCACTGAAATCTTCCTCTGATCGGCGAATCATCTTTACGGGGGCAGTATACGGCGACGGGTATGCCCAGCTTCAAGAGAATGCCTACTTGTTCGTGCTGCCGGACGAAGTCGGAGGCACGCATCCGGCACTGGTCGAAGCCATGGGATATGGCAATTGCGTGCTGGTGAATGACACCGCCTCCAATCTGGAGGTTATAGCGGACAGCGGATTTCAGTACCGTGGAGCCGAGGGCGATATTGACTTGCAACGGAAAATGCAGGAACTTCTAGATGCCCCCGGCTTGGTTGCCGACTATCGAGTGCGGGCTCGGCAGCGGGCCGAGAGCCACTACCGGTGGGAAGACGTAGTCAAACAGCACGCGGACGTTTACCGTCGGCTCCTGGGCGACGGTGGCGCGGTTGAAACACAAGAATTCGCGCCACCCGCAGGGCTGGCGAAATAGGAAGAGAAATAGAAGTATAATGTCCAGCGCTTCCAGAGAGATGCACGAGCCGTTAGAGTTCTCTAGAAACTGGGATCAACCTTTTGAACTGGCTTGCAAACGCGTGCTAGATGCGGTTTTATCGGGGTGTTTGCTGGTGCTGGCCGCACCGCTGTTTCTAGCGCTTGGCCTCTTGGTCAAATTGACTTCGCCAGGCCCGGTCTTCTACCACTGGAAGGTGGTGGGCAAGAATGGCCGCCCATTCACTGGCTACAAGATCCGTTCCATGGTAATCAATGCTGACCAACTGAAAGCCGAACTGGAACATCGCAATGAAATGACCGGCCCAATGTTCAAGATAGATTGCGACCCGCGCATCACTCCGGTGGGATCGTGGATGAGGCGATATAGTTTGGATGAACTGCCGCAACTGTACAGCGTGTGTAAAGGCGACATGAGTCTGGTTGGGCCCCGGCCGCCGCTTCGCACGGAGTATGAACGCTTTACCGAATATCAGAAACAGAAGCTTGCGGTGAAACCCGGCATCACCTGTCTGTGGCAAATCAGCGGTCGAAATCAGATCAATGACTTCGACGAATGGGTCAGGCTGGACCTGGAATATATTCGCTCCTGGTCGTTATGGCTGGATACGAAAATCTTGCTGCGAACCGTGGGGGCTGTGTTCTCGGGGTCAGGCAAGTAGAAAGGGTCCTGGCCAGCAATTCAACTTATCGTAAGGAGTGGAGTTTAGATTATGCGTGTTCTCGTCATCGGCGGCGCAGGCTTCATCGGGAGCCATTTGGTGGACCGCTTTATCGAAGAGGGCTTTCAGGTCCGTATACTGGATAGTCTGGAGCCCCGGATCCACCCGCACGGTGTACCGAGCTATCTTGCTCCCCAGGCTGAGTTCATCGAGGGAGACGTGACCGATCGCAGGGTGCTACTCCAGGCGCTGCGCGGCGTCGACGTCGTTTCTCATCAGGCCGCTTATCAGGATTACATGCCGGATTTTTCCCGATTTCTGCATGTAAATGCCGTGAGTACCGCGCTGCTCTACGAACTTATCGTGAGCGAACGTATGAAAGTGAAGAAGGTAATTGTGGCATCGTCGCAGGCGGTTTATGGCGAAGGTCAATACGTGTGTACGGAACACGGGAACTTTCTGCCAACCCCTCGTGGCCATCAATTGCAGGAGGGCAAGTGGGAAGTGACCTGCCCGGACTGCGGGCGCGAAGGCAAGCCGGCTCTTTTGCGCGAAGAGTACACAAACCCATTTAACCAGTACGCAGTTTCGAAGTTGGCGCAGGAGAAGACCGCCTTAGGGGTGGGTTGGTTGCACGGCATTCCCAGCGTGGCCCTGCGATATTCGATTACTCAGGGGCCAAGGCAGTCACTGTTCAACCACTATTCGGGCGTGTGCCGGATCTTTGTGAGCCGAGCTCTGCGAGGCGAGCCTCTGTTGATTTATGAAGACGGGCGGCAGACGCGGGACTTCGTCCACGTCAAGGATGTGGTCGAAGCGAATATGCTGGTACTTCGCAAAGAGGACGCCAACTTTCAGGCATTCAATGTGGGAAGCGGCCGTTCGACCAGCGTTCTCGATTATGCGCAGGCGGTTGCCGGCAAAGTGGGCCGCGAGGTCGATCTGCTCCTGCCCGGCGAGTACCGGCGCGGGGACAATCGACACAGCGTTTCCTCGATCGAGAAACTGAAGGCGCTGGGATGGTTTCCTAGCCGCGACTTGTCGGCGATCCTCGATGATTTCCTCGAATGGGTGCAACGGAACGGCGGTATTCCGCGAGAACCCAATGACGCCTATTCCGAAATGAAACAGTCCGGAGTGGTCCTTACCTCTGTGCATTGATTGGGTTCTTTCTGCTGAAGTTAAGATCACCATGGGCCCCGCTTTTGACGAATTCTCGAAGAAAGTGACGTGCAGCGATCATGGGTACAGTTGCGAATCGTAGAAGAACAAGCACCAGACTGGTTGAGGCGCCGCGAGCGGAAATTTACGTGCAAGAAGTTTCCGAGGCCCTGAAGCGGCTTCCCTTTGCTCAGATTGATCGGCTGACGGATGAACTCTGGAATGCATACCAAGAGAACCGGGCTGTCTATCTCTTCGGCAATGGCGGGAGCGCGGCGCTGGCATCGCATTGCGCCTGCGATTTGGGCAAAGGCACGGTGGTGGAAAAGCGCCGCCGCTTCCGCGTCATGGCCCTTACCGATAACGTTCCGCTTATGACAGCATGGGCAAACGACGCGCGGTATGAAGATATCTTCGCCGAACAGTTGCGGTCTTTTCTGCAGCCGGATGACGTTGGGTTCGCAATCAGTGCGAGCGGCAATTCTCCTAACGTACTGCACGCGCTTGAGGCAGCGCGCGAAATGGGGGCGTTCACGGCGGGGTTAACCGGATACCAGGGCGGGAAAATGAAGTCCCTGTGCGATCTATGCGTTGTGGTTCCTTCTGAGAATATGCAGGTTATCGAAGACGTGCACCTCTCCGTAACGCACTCCATCTTTACATGCTTCCGCGAGCGCATTGCGGAATTAACCGCTGCGCGAAGTCTGGCGTCCACGGTCGTACGATCTTCCCCATAAATCGACGGCGCTTATTGCATGGGCATATCCCATTTCATTGAACCCCACGACGAGAAGTCCGTCACGCAGGTTGCGCAGCTAATCGCCGCTCTCCCGGTTATCAGGAAACAACATTGAACTCAATGCCGCCGAGCGCGTCTTTCTGCCTGAAGGTCTCCTGCCCCAGCTTTGATGAATCTCTGACTGCAGGGAGGGGATAGTGAAAGCGTTTCTACTGGCGGCGGGCCACGGCGTGCGCCTGCGGCCTATTACCGACACTATTCCGAAGTGTATGGTTCCGATACAGGGCGTGCCGTTGCTGGCCATCTGGCTGAAATTGTGCCAGAGCATTGGCATCGATGAAGTACTTGTCAACGTCCACGCGCACGCCGCCGCAGTTTGCGAGTTCCTGGCGCGGAATCCGAGTGGCGTGCAGGTCCGGGTAGTGGAAGAAGCCCAATTGCTGGGCAGCGCGGGGACATTGCGAGCTAATCGGGATTGGGTTCTATCGGACGACTTCTTCTGGGTTTTCTACGCCGACGTCCTGAACTGCGCTAACTTCCAGGCAATGATGCAAATTCACCGGCAGCGAAGGCCGGCGGCGACACTGGGGTTATACGAAGTGCCGGATCCGAAGCGCTGCGGCATTGTGAGGATGGACGACGATGGAGTTATCCGGGAGTTTGTAGAAAAACCTCTTAATCCGGCTGGCAATCTCGCGTTCTCAGGGCTGATGATCGGTACGGCGGAACTCCTGTCCGTCATTCCCGAGAAGACTCCAGCCGACATTGGATTCCATGTCTTGCCGCGATTAACCGGCCGCATGATGGGCTATCAAATCGACGACTATCTGATTGACATCGGCACCATGGAAAACTACGAGAAGGCCCAGTCTACCTGGCCCGGTTGTTCCGAAGTCTGATATCGAAGCCTAGAATCAAGGAATGCTTCGCGGAATTGTTTTTGATATGGATGGAGTGGTCATCGACAGCCACCCGATACATCGGCGGGCATGGAAGACCTTCCTGCAGACGGTGGGGCGCAACGTCACGGATGCGGAACTGGATTTCATTCTGGATGGCCGGAAGCGTGAGGAAATTCTTTGTTATTTTCTCGGCGATTTGACGCCATCGCAGATCGCCGATCACGCAGCTCATAAAGATGAGATGCTGCGACAACTCGCGGAAAATATGCAACCTGTTCCGGGGGTCGTCGAGTTTTTGGATGCCCTCGCCCAGGGAGGCATGCGAATCGGTCTTGCAACATCTGCGGGCAGCCGCCGCGCCCATGGCACGCTGCGGGAATTGGGACTGGCGCGTTATTTTGAGACAATCGTGACTGGCGACGAAGTGACCACCGGCAAACCTGATCCCGCCATCTACCGTTTGGCTGCGGAGCGCCTTCATGAGATTCCCGAAAACCTGCTAGCCATCGAAGACGCGGTTTCGGGTGTGAAGTCCGCTAAAGCGGCGGGGATGCGGTGTTTGGGGATTGCATGCGCCGAGCGCGCCGAAGCGCTTCGCGCAGCCGGTGCTGATCCTGTCATACCCGATTTCCAGTCACTTTCGTTAGAACAACTGGAAGCAAAATTTCGCTAGCCTGGATTCCCAACTGGGCCGGGATAGCGCCTTCCAATTGAACTGCGGTTGCCGGATTCGCTAATGAGGCCACTCAGAATCGGAATCGATATTCACAGTGTTGGCAGCCACCAGGGCGGGAACGAGACCTACTATCGGGAATTGATCAAGGGCCTGATAAAGATTCGCAGCGAACACAGGTTTTTCCTGTACCACAACAGCGCTACGATTGAGCAATGCATCACGGCGAGCGAAAATTTTACGCTCGAGCGTTTATTCCCCGCCCACCGACTGCTGCGAATTCCGTTTACCTTCCCCCGGAGATCGCGGCTGGACGAACTGGATTTGTTTCATGCCCAGTTTATTGTGCCGCCGTTTCTCAGGTGCAAAACGGTCACTACGATTCCTGATATCGCATACGAACACCATCCCGATTTTTTCCCTGCTCGACAGAGAGCTTGGTTAAAAACTCTTGTCAGAGAATCGGCAAAAAGAGCGAATCATATCATTACCGTGTCGGAGCATTCGAAGAGGGATTTGATTCAAACCTACGGGATTGGCGAAGAAAAAATCACGGTGACTTATGAAGGTGCGGGCGACGAGTTCGTACCCTCGGACAGAGAAAAAGCGAAGAAGTTGCTAACGCGAAAATACCATATCGATGGGGACTTCATTTTGTATTTGGGGCGCTTGCAGGCGCGCAAGAACCTGATGCGCCTGGTAAACGCGTACGCGCGCATACGCAGCGCGGGTTTTCCTCACAAGCTTGTATTGGCGGGCCAGCAGGACAGTTTGTTCCAGCCGGTTCTCGCGCGCATACGCCACCTGAAGCTGCAGAATGACGTTATTTTGCCGGGATACGTTGCCGCCGCAGACGTGCCGGCTTTCTACAATGCCGCGGAAGTTTTCGTTTATCCGTCCCTTTATGAGGGATTCGGCCTGCCACTGACGGAAGCAATGGCATGTGGCGTTGCGGTCGTCACTTCGCGCGGATCTTCGCTTGAGGAAGTAGCGGGCGATGCCGCCGTGCTGGTGGATTCGCTCGATGAAATATCAATTGCCGACGGATTGAAACAGGTTCTCTCGGACCCGGAACTTCGAGCGCACCTTGGCCAGGCTGGCTTGCGAAGGAGCCGAATGTTTAGTT
>Ga0209006_10000406_pt1 | contig 42135 bp, 65 predicted proteins | sample JacPin_JW_Ref_O2_FD_188567 | JGI IMG/M metagenome (GOLD analysis project Ga0209006, IMG submission 188567) | Forest soil microbial communities from Algoma, Ontario, Canada - Jack Pine, Ontario site 1_JW_Ref_O2 (SPAdes) (version 2) | ecosystem: Environmental > Terrestrial > Soil > Boreal... | reverse complement strand
ACATCCCATTCGCCAAGCGATAAAACCGCCTCGGCGACATTCCGTTGCGGAAGCCGCGCAGTGTTTTATATTCATCGACACGCCGCGAAATGCCGCGCGACAGTGATTCGTAAAACGACGTGCAGCGCACGCAACGCCAATCGATGAGCGATGAAAAATCGCCCGCGATCTGTTTTGCCGCCGCATCCGACTCAACAGCCGTTTTCGTCCTGTAGCTGTACACCGCTCGCGGACCACTCCACAGATACCCATAAACCTCAAGCGTATATTCGGTTTGCATTGTCCCTACCTCCTCTAAATCCCGCCTGCGGCGAGGCATGCACCTTTCTACTCTTTCAATTTGCGGGTTGTCAAGCCCGCCTCCGGCGAATCAAGCCGCTTTCTCTTTCGGCGCCAACGCAGCAACCTCTTTCCGCAGCTGCGCCATTTCTTCAACGTACTGGCGCTCGGATCGCTCGATAGCCGCAAGCGTAACCACCTGCGCATCGATTTTCTCCAATTCCACCCACATGGCTTTCATCGCTTGCGCCGCGGTGCGGAATGCGTGTTCCAAGTCGGGGCGCGCCAGCGTCGTACCGAACAAGTCAAAAATCACGAAACGAAAGCCGCGTCGGGTGTTGTTCATATCGAGCGCATCACTGGTCACGATCGCAAACAGCAAGCCATCAGCCGCGTGCCGCGCGCTCAGCACTCGGCTCTTGTGCCAACGTAGCGTATCCTCATCAACGTAATGCGTGCGCCCAATAAGATTGCGCTGCGCATTCCGTTTTGGATTGCTGGACTCGTTTCGATACAGATTCATATCCAATTCTCCCGTTCCCTTTACCCGCCCCTCGGCGGGCTTCGACCTGCCTGATGGCAGGCAGGTCTGTTATTTACTCTTTCAATTTCGGTGTGTCAAGCCCGACATTGAAAGCAAAAGCCAAAATAATTCGCCGGAATTAATCTTGTCACGCCTGCCACGTCACGCCATGCCACTTCCCTAGACTCCCCAGAAAAGTATATTTCGGTGTGCGTGTTCCAATTTAGCGGTAGCCTCCTCCTTGTTTTATTAGCTATCTAGTATTTAGAAGTGACAGGAGTGACAGCAGTAACAGTGCAGCAATTTCAGTGCTTTATTTGTCACGCCTTTTTATGTGTCACGGCGTGCCAACCGTTTTTGTGTAGCCTCTCCCGCGGGCTTCGCCGATGCGAATTACCTTGGGACCGTCCCATCCGAGCCTTCGCATAATGTTTGACACACGTTTAGCCGTGACATCCGACATTTTGTCACGGGCTAGCCCGAGTGCGCCATCTAATAAATCTTGGCTCAAAATCCGGGCTTCTAACTGCCTCCCATCTCCCGTCATGTAGAGCTTGCCGTCCGGCGTTTTTGTCTTGCCTGTAACCGCCGCAAGCAGGTCTTCCCAAGGGTCGTGGTCGAGGCGTTCATCCTGCAATCTTGCCGTCTCGCTCCAAAGCGCCTCTGGCAACAATAATGGTACGGCGCGAGACTCGATTGCTGCTGCTTCAGCCCAGAGCTGGTCGCGGTCGCGTGCCAAGCCGTGCAGATCGACGCGCCCAGTTTGTACTGGCCAGAAGCGTCGATTGCCTGTCTGTGCCTTGAGAAACGTCCTGTGATTTGTCGTGGCGAAGAACACGCACCGTCGCGGCTTGTCTACTCTGGTGCGCCCGTAAGCCGGCCTGGCGCGATCCGCGCGCCGACTTGCAAACGCCTTGACTTTTTCGACATCTGCTTTCGACATCCCGGCAAGATCCGCGATCTCGTAAAGCCACACGCCTTGAATGGCTTCCTGTTGTGCGCGATCGTCGAGCGTCAATATCGTCTGGTCCGAGAAATTATCCGGCCCCGCCAGCGTCTCGATTGCCTGCGATTTACCGCGACCCTCCTCGCCGATCAAAACTGTGATCTGGTCGAACTTGAAGCCTGGGACGCGAGCGCGGCGTACTGCGGCAACCAGTGACAAACCACCGATGGCGCAATTGACCGTCGTCGCTTCGGCGCCAAGGTACGTTGCCAGCCATTGGCGCAACCGTGGTACGCCGTCCCATTGAAGCTGGTCGAGATAATCGCATACTGGATCGAAGCGGCCTTGCAGGCATTCCTGGATCGCCGCATCGCGCGTGTTCGTGGTCCCCGGATCGATGTGAAATTGCCGGTCGATCATGACACGAAGCATCTGCACCGCGTTGTCCGTAACCTCGCCAGCCCACACATCGATGGCCTGACCACCTACAATCAATTTATCGTGAAAGGCGTCATACTCGCACGCTAAGCCCATGTGTTGGAGCGCGACACGAGCATTGCGGCAGGTTGGTTTCGGGTTCCCGGCCTTGTCCGTCTCTACCCAGTGGATCGGTGCCGCGGCGCACACATCAACAAAGCTTTTAGGTAATGCCGATTGCGCGTTGTGTCCATTGATCTTTTCCTGCTTACCCTCGTAACTCCAGCCCGCCGCCCGCGCATCTGCGAAAATACTTGCAATTCCTGCCCTAACCCCATTATATTCCCTATCAAAACTTCTCCATTTGCTCTCCAACTTCTCGCGGCCGGGGTAGGTGTGTCGCCCGTCGAGTCCCTTGCTTGTGGCGCTCCACTCGTCCCAAATTTCAAATCCTTCGTCCGTTCCGTTCACGATCCACTTTAAGTCGTGAAGCGCCGCGCCGTATCGGATCCACGTCGAGTAGTCGGTTGCGGCGTCGAGCGCCGATAGTGCGGAAAACAGTCGAGCGGCTTCAGATTCGCTGAATGGCGGCGATTCGGTCAGGTTGCCGATGGAACGGGTCGCAAAGCCTCTGCCGATGCGCGCCAGCACGTAATCCGGCACCGCCGCTGCTGCCTGTGCTGGCGGCGCGAGAACCGTCCCTGTGCCTTGCGCGCTGGCAGGCCTGGCGCCCCTGCGCGTTGCGATCCACGTCCCCAGCCATTCTGGCACGGCGCCGATCATGGCAGGTCGACCCACTGGTACACGGCACCTGAAGGATGGATCGACGGCGGCAAAATAACGTAACCCGATGAACCTCTTATATCGACGTGCGAGCCTTTGACTTGGGATGACGGGATGGTGGCGCCGGCAGGCTGCTGGTAGAACAGGTGGAACCCGCCAGCGCGGCCGGTGCGGGAAACAAGGGTACGGGGCATTGGCCACTCGCCGCCATGCTGCCGCGCCGCGGCTTCGAGTTCCTTGAGCCCTTCCGGACCATCAACGTCGATGACCACAAGCCCGCTGGCGCCGGTGGCGAGTCCGATATTGGCGTTCGGCTCCCGAGCCCACCAAGCTTCCAGCTGCTGTCGATCGGTGGTGGCGTCGTGAAAACCGCGCCCGCCTTCCTTCTTGGAGAGCAGTGGCAGCTTGGAGCGCGGCCTTAAAGGAAAAACGTGCCAACCGCGTGCAGCGTATTGTAAGGCAAAGTCAATCAACGCCATGCCGATCCTCACAAGCCCGCCGCAAGCGGGTTGACGTGGAGCGGTTTCCAAGCTATGTGAGGGAGGTCACGTTCCTTACTCACGTTTCCTCCCCGGAAACCGCCTCGCCCTCGGCCCAACAGCCGGGGGCGTTTTCTTATGCTGGTCCCGATTCACAAAAGCGTCAATAACTTTTGGCGCGCCAAGGCGTTAGGCCGCGCTTGAAATTCACTCTTTACAAACGGTGCGAGGCGTGGCATAAGCGGCGTTATCGAAAAACAAAGGAGCGTGACATGCCTTACATTAGCACTGATCAACCGCTGCCGACGCGGCTTCCGAAATTTTACCGATGCGGCATTTGCGACGCTTGGCACTCCGTTCAATGGGATGGCGATTGCCGCGAAGATGCTGCTCGCTTTTTCGCTGACGAGTTGGATAAGCAGTACGGTATGACAGGCTGGGAGGAAGTGCCGATGCCGGGCGGCGAGGACGAATGACCCGAATCACCAAAACCGAAATCGAGCGCGCTCGCAACTGGCGCGCCAAGGCGAACCTCACCATGAACGAACTTGCAGCCCTGACAGGATACTCCCCCTCGGCCATCTGCAAGTTCGAGCAAGGCGAGTTCCCGTCAAGCCAGAGCGGGCCGGCGCATCCTCCTCCCGCGGGCGCGTGGCGGCGCTACAAGATGGTGTGCCTGGCGGTCGACATGCTGTTGCGCGCTTCGAAGCGAGTCGAGGATTGGGAGTGGCGCTAAATGCGCGCGTGGCGATGGATAACGATCGAAGTTAGGAAAGTTGCGCCGCAAGTGCTTCGCGGAACCTCTTGGGGTGATGCCGAGGTTCGCCAGCAATTAAAGCGAGTTGGATCGCGCGACGCTAAAGGCTGGCGGAAACACGAGCGCGAGAGAAAGCGGAAAAGGCAGGAATAAATGATCTGGAACTGGCTCCTCGCACATCTCGCCTGCGGCTTGGCCGCCGGGCTGCTCGCCTGCGCCATGGCGGATTATCATGTGCCAACGCGCCGCGAATAGATGTCCCGCCTCGCAATATTCAACGCAGGCAACCAGCCGGATCTTCCCCCGGCGCAGATCGACCTGTGCCCCTGTTGCAAGCGCCCGCTCGATCCCGACGACGCAATCACGGCCGATCGGCGCCGCGGCACCGTGATCCACAACGGCCAGTGTGTGCGCCTCACGCGCATGGAGTTCGACTTGTTCGCGATCCTCCGCGCCTGCAAGGATGGCATCGAAGGCGAGAACCTGATCGAGCGCGTCTATGGCACGGTGAACCATGCGGTTGACGAGAACACTTTGAAAGTCAGGATCAGCGTGACGCGCCACAAATTGTGGAAGGTCGGGCTGAACATAAAATGCACCGGCTACAGCCGCGGTGCCGGCCGGCATGGCGGGCAAGGCCACAAGGGATTTTATCTGCTTGAGAAGTTGCCGTGACTCTTGGATCACACCAAAAAACGATCGGTGATTCCCAGCATTGGTTGACGCCAAAAGCAATTCTTGATGTGCTTGGAGAGTTCGACCTTGATCCTTGTGCGGCGCCTTGGCCGCGACCGTGGCACTGCGCGAATCACAGCTTCACGCGCTACGGACTGATTCAACCTTGGAAAGGCCGCGTATGGCTCAATCCGCCGTTCCATCGCTATGAAGTCGGCAAGTGGGTTGAGAAACTGGCTAAGCACGGCAACGGCATTGCGCTCCTTCACGCTCGCACCGAAGCCAAGTGGTTCGAGCCTGTATGGCGCAGCGCCTCGGCAATCCTGTTCTTGGCCAATCGCCTTTATTTTCATTATCCCGATGGTCGGCGCGCCGAAGCGAACAGTGGGGCTCCAGCCTGTTTATGTGCTTTTGGAGCGGCTAATAGGGAAGCTTTGCAAATTTCGGGAATCGCGGGGTATCTGGTTACGAAGTGGAAAATACAATGAGACCCGTCGCGCACCAAAAAAAGAGTAGCGAAGTAACAATACACCTCGTTCGCATACCAAAATCGGACGCCGACTTGCAAACATGGATGGCATCACACTACTCTGCTCCTAAAGGCTTTGTTGGTCGACAGTTGATTTATAAAATATTTGTAAACGACATCTGTTATGGGGCGCTGGCGGCAGGCTCCGCGACGCGGTTTTTGCCAGGACGGTCCGATTTTTTCGGGCGGGAAGTACTGCTTGACAATCTAGTTAATAATACCTTTTTTCATATTGAAAAACGAAATGGCCAATATCCTTTTCGCAATTTTGCAACTGCCGTCGTGAAAAAGTGGCGTGAAACCGTCATTTACGACTGGCCTCGTTATTATGGCTCCGAAGTCCAAGGTTTTGAAACTTTAGTTGAGTTGCCGCGAACGGGTGAACTTTATCGCCGTGATAACTGGACTGAAGTGGGAATGACCAAAGGATACACTTGTAAGCGTGTCGCAGGGCGCGGTACTGATAACTGGAGTGGGAAGCGAGTATGGGATGTAAAAAATCTACGTCCTAAACGAGTTTTTGTTAAAAAAATTAACCAATATTTTAGCCAACAAGATAGGAGGTTCACCATGCGTCCAGTGGTGATCGACTTTTGAGTCGCTGTACTCTGACGATTTCACGCTCAGCAAAATGAGCACCGAATCCTATATCCGCGACCCTCGTTTCCAAGCTCACGGTGCCGCCATCAAATGGTCGACCGGCACGCCTGCACGATGGTACGACGAACCGCGGCTGCGGCAGGTTCTCAAGGACGAGGATTGGAGCGACGTTTTTCTGATTGCACACCATCAACAATTTGATGGACTGATCCTGACGCACCATTACGACGTACATCCCAGGATGTGGGGATGCACGATGTCAATGGCACGGATGCTGCACGGTTCGCATCAATCCGTCAGCCTCGACAATATCCGCAAGCTCTACGGCATGCCGGTGAAATCTACCCCTTATAATTTGTTCAAGGGCAGGTATTGGAACGAGATGACGCGCGACGTGCAGGAACAGGTCGCGGAGGGAGCCTGTGATGAGGTTGAGTCCATCTGGCAACTGTTTCAGCGTTTCGCCAAAGGCTTTCCATTGGAAGAATACGAGGTCATTGATTCGATCATCCGCATGTTCGTGGATCCGGTATTGCAGGCCGACCTGCCGATGCTTGGACAGCTTTGGCGTGATGAGAACGATGCCAAGGTGCGCCGTATGCAGGCGCTTGGGCTGGAGGACGACAAGGCGCTGCAGTCCGCGGCGAAATTCACCGAATTGTTGGAAGCCGAAGGCGTCGAGGTCGAATACAAGCCTGGCAAGCCCAAGGACGGCCAGGAAAAACTGATTCCGTGCTTCGCTAAGAGCGACGAATTCATGCAGGATTTGCTGGAACATCCGAATGAGCGAATCAGGACGCTTGCCGAAGCTCGCATCGGCGCGAAGTCGACGCTACTTCAGACCCGAGCTGAAACGCTGGGCTGGATGGCGAAACGCGGACCTTGTTGCGTTTATCTGCGCTACTCTGGAGCTGGCACGTTGCGACCTACCGGAGGCGATGGAGCAAACTGGCTCAACTTCAAACGTGGTTCGGTTATCCGACGCTCGATTATGGCGCCTCCTGGCTATTTGCTCGCGCCGGTAGATTCGAGTCAGATAGAATTTCGCTGCGGTGCGTATCTCGCTGGTCAGCAGGACATGCTTGATCTTTTGCGCGCCGGGGGTGATCCCTACGTTCCACTCGCGTCGGACTTTTATCGCGAGAAAATATATAAACCTGCGAAGGACGATCCGCGGCGATTGGAAATGGAACAGAAGCGGGGAGCTGGTAAGCAGGCACAGCTCATGTGCCAATATGGCGCCGCCGGCAAGCAATTTCGCAAAACCGCAAAAGCTGGATTGTACGGCCCGCCGATCGACATGACGATCGAGGAGGCCGACCGATTCGTAGCGTTGTACCGCAATTCGACGCCGGCCATGTGCGCAAAAAATACCGGCTACTGGGCTCAATGCGAGCGCATGCTGGCGCGACTTGCCAACGGCCCGCCAATCGAGTGGGGACCGTTGACTGTGAAGGACCACCGAATTTACTTGCCAAGCGGGGCTTTCATGGTTTATGACTCGCTTGAATATCACAGACCTGACGATGATGAGGACTGTCGGGATTTCGAACGTGACGGCTATTGGCGCGTCAAAGTCAAGCGCGGGTGGAAAAAGATGTGGGGAGCGAAGCTGACACAGAATATTTGCGAGTTCGTGTCGCGCGTCATCGTCAGCCAGGCTATGATCCGAATCAAACGCAATCATGGAATTCGCACATTGAACTGGCCTTACGATGAACTACTGCTTTTGATCCCCGACGATTCGAAAGCCGAGGATACGCTGAAGCTCTGCATGGCCGAGATGAAAGCTACGCCGTCATGGCTGCCGGGGATTCCGCTTGATTGTGAAGGTTCGTTGGGACGGAGGTATTCGAAATGATTGGAATTGAAAAATTAACGACTTATAAATTGTGCTACCTCGCAACGCCGTATAGCAAGTACGAAGGCGGTATTCATTTAGCGTTTGTCGAAGCGTCGATATTTGCAGCGCGATTGCTCCAACACGGTGTCAGTGTTTACAGTCCTATCGCACATACGCATCCACTCGCAATTTATGGCAATATTGATCCGCTGAATCATTCTATCTGGCTTGATTTCGATGAAGCAATGATGAATGCTTGTGGAGCATTGCTTGTTGCTACAATGCAAGGTTGGGAAACAAGCAAAGGCGTGCAGCACGAAATTCAATATTTTGCCGCTGCCGGCAAGGACATTCATTATTTGCCGGGAAACATGTTCAAATGACCCACGTTCTTCCCGATGCCTGCCCCACCTGTGGCGAAGTCGTGCGCAACGACATGGTTGTGACGCTCAATCCGAAGACGCGGGAGCGCGTGGCGGGCCACGTACAATTTGCTTGCAACTATGAAATCGAGATCCCGCTTTCGGCGGGCGAGCCCGCAGAGAAACGAATCATCAGGGAATGCCGGAAGGGGCAAGTATGGCCGAAGCGAAATTAGCGGCGATCGGGCGCCGGCTTGCGGAGGCTCTGGCTGACGCGGCGTACACCCGCAAGGATGAAGACAAGAAGCGCGTCGCGCAGTTGCAGATGGAACTGTGTGCCGCCGTGAAGCAGGAATCAACCGAGGAGAAAACCGATGAGTGACGAAAGCCCGTTTGCAGCGTTCATGCCGTCTGAGCCCCAACCTCCAGCGGGTGAGCCAAAAGAAAAGAAGAAGCGAAGCAGGAAGGCTGCTTCCAATGGAGCGGCGAAGGCTTCACCCGCCGGGAGGCGGGCAAGGAAGCCTAGTGCTGCCAAGGCCGCAGCAGCGGAGCCGGCAACTCCCACCGAACGGCGGACCAAAAAGCCACGCAAGCCCCGCGCCATCAAGATCGACCTGCAGACGGCAATGACAGCGTTGGCCGGGTTGCAGGATGACGACGTGCGGTTCGTGACCGGAGTGGTGCAGGCGATGCAGCCGTTCGCCAAGAAGCAGCGGGCGCGCATCGTCGCGGCGCTTGGTCGGATTTTTGCTTAAAGACCGCATAACGCCAAAGGAAATCAAATGGCCGAAGATAGCGACGTGCATATCAGCAAAGAACTAACCGAAGCCAATCAGCGGCTCGCGATTAATGTGAATCGCGAAATGCCGCTCGATATTACGATCCGCTCGATTGCGCTCACCATAGCCCAACGCCACTGCGGCGATACGGTAGTGAAAGAGGGCAATCTCTACCAGCAGCTAAAAATGGACAACAAGCTGGCCGGTCCTCTGACGTCCGAGCACGTCCTCCACTGTGCGCTGATCTTTGAGGCGTACATGTGGGGCAAGTGGTCCCAAGATATTGCCGGACAGGCGATGGAGCGCACCTTGGAGGAATTTAATCGGGCCATCAAGTCTGGCGCGCTTGACAGGCATGTCGATGAATTGAAGGACGAGCCGCCAACCCGTCCGCATAGCGGCGGCGAGTAGAACCCGCGTTAAAGGCGCAATAAGAAATGAACGCCCAGCTTCCCGCCGATCTCAGCATCCCCGCTTTTCTCGACAGGCGGAAGCTTATTTATACGTACAGCATGTTGAATGCCTACAAGAATTGTGGGCATTCCATGTTCCGTCGCTACATAAAAAAAGACATCCCCTATGTGCAGAGTCCGGAAGCGAAGTGGGGTGATGAGGTCCACCAGGCTTTCGAGTACCGCGTTGGCGGCGGCAAGCCGCTGCCTCAGAACATGCAGGCTTGGGAGCAGTTCGCTAGGCCGTTCGACGGCCGCGGCGCGCTGGTCGAGCAGAAACTGGGCATCACAAAAACCGGGCAACCAACCGGCTTCTGGGACAACGATTGCTGGTTCCGAGGCAAGGTCGATTTGGCGATCGTCAACGGCGCCAAAGCCTATATACTCGACTGGAAGTCGGGCAATTCAAAATACGAGGATCCATTCGAACTTGAGGTCGGCGCGCTGCTGCTCAAGGCGAAGCATCGGGAAATTGAATTTATCAGCGGCAGTTATTGCTGGCTGAAAGAGAATCGGCTGGGCCAGGGCTACGACCTTTCCAAGTTCCGCGATACGTGGAACGAGATCAACCGGCTGGTCGGCAAGATCGAAGCCGATCGCGCGCTGAACGAGTTCGAGAAGAAACAGAGCGGGTTGTGCAAGGGGTGGTGCAGCGTAACGGATTGTGAATTCAATCAGCCGAAGCAAGTGCAATGAAATACGTTTTTGACAAAGACAAGCAACAACTTGTTGAAAAACAAGAACCTAAAAGCACGATTGAGTTAATTGTGCCAAACTCATTTCCATCTGAAGCTTTCAAATTTTTTTTCGAATTAACGGAAGACTTCCAAGATATAATGGCGGGCAAAGAACCGCGGCATCGAAAATGAAAAGTCCCGAGGGATTCGAGAAGGACGATATTTGTAAGTATCTAGTTTCGATTCTTGCGTGGTTTTTTCGTCCTTACATGGCTGGATTTGGAAAAGCTGGTGTTGCTGATATTATTGCCTGCATCCCAACGGTTATTACTCAGTCGATGGTAGGCAAAACGCTAGGCATTTTTTACAGTATCGAAGTCAAGCGTCCCGGCAAGGAGCCAACGCCGCGCCAAGAGACCCGGATGAAGGAAATCGAGGCGGCGGGCGGGTTCGCCGTTGCAGGTGACGCCGAGCACGTTATACGCTATATCAAGGCAGCGCTGGAACCCGAATGAGCCTGCCAGCGTTCCTCCCTGTTGGCCAACAAGCCCGCTTGCGGCGGGTAAACGAAAGGATGCCTTATGACGAAGTTCGAAGAAGCCATGGCGAAACTGAAGACCGGCACGGCGGATACCGTCGAAATGGCGCAGATCGCCGATGCGTTCAACCTCCTGCACGAGCGCGTGAAGAACCTGGAGCACTTCCAGATGGAGTCCAAGGCCCGCCTTGGCAATATCGAGACGCTGGCGAACCAGCACACCGAGTCGATTGCCAGCCTGCACAAGGACCGCGTGGCGGTGGTGCAGCGCGTCACGGCGATCGAGGCCAAGCCCCCGGAACACGACAAGAAGGTCGAGGAGCTGGACAAGCGCGTGACCGCGGTCGAGGGCGCCGTGGGCTCGGCGGCGTACAAAAATCCGCTGAAGCCGGGCGACCCGCCAGAGGCGGGCAAGCCCGATCAGCGATGGTCTGGTGGAGCGCCGGCACCGCAGCCCCCGGCACCGCCAACTGCCTGAATCTAAGCGTGCCGCGAGGAAGGTCGGGGTTGGTTTGCCCCGGCTTTTTCTTTATTGGACGACGGGGCCGAATACCTGCCAGCCAAGCAGTCCGAACAGCACGAACTCGATGACGCCGCCACCGGCCATATGAGCAATTTGCGGGCCGCCGATACCGCCGAAATTGACGCCGGCCCAGATCAGCACGCAGATGACCCAGATCACCCAGAAAATTACGCCTTTAGGCATGGTAGCCTCCATGGCCGCGAGCTTGCCCGCCTTTGGCGGGTGAAGGGCCAGTGAAATAACGTAGTGCCGGCTGGAAAGTTCCAATGCAATTCTACCACGACCAAGCCCGCAATCTGCTCATCTACGAGCGGCCGTCCGACTTGGTGCTCCAACACATTCCTGAAGCTCGCCCGCTGAACAGCGGGTACGTAGCAGTGCCGGCGACGCTGCAGAACAGCCAGGTATTGCGTTGGCTCAATCATCCTGTGGCGCCTGTGATCACGGATGCAAATTACGATTGGCCGATTGAGCCTGGACGTAAGCCGCTGGTTCACCAAAAAGTCACGGCAAATTTCGCCGTGCTGCATCCCAAGTGCTACGTGCTCAGCGACATGGGGACGATGAAAACGCTCAGTATTTTATGGGCCGCTGACTGGGCAATGAAGCAGCATCCCGAAGGTACGTTTCGCGCTTTGATTGTTGCACCACTTTCTATTTTGGAACGTGTTTGGGCGCGGGCATTGTTCAGCAATTTTCTTGGACGGCGTTCGTTTGAGATTTTATACGGTGACGCTGATAAACGCTGCCGACTTCTGGAAAAGCCTTGTGACTTTTATATAGTGAATCCGGACGGCGTGGGAATCGGCGCGCATACGCGAAAGCGTTTCGAATTGGATGGTTTTTCCAAGCAGCTCGCCGATCGTAAGGACATAAAGCTGTGCATCATTGACGAGGCCAGCGCTTACAAAGATGCTTCTACGAAGCGCCACAAAATAGCTCGCGAGATTATTACACCCAAACCTTTCATTTGGGAAATGACAGGCACGCCGACGCCCAACAGCCCAGTCGATGCTTACGGTTTGGCACGTCTATTAGGGCAGACTTACGGCGAATCGGAAAAGAACTTTCGCGAAAAAACAATGATCAAGGTGTCGAATTTTGTATGGCGACCGCGGCCCGGTGGCTACGACTTGGCGCGTCGATTGCTTACGCCGTCAATCCGGTTCGATATTCGCGATATCTGGGATGGTCCAGAATTGACAACGCAGCAACGCAAGATTGAACTCACGGTAGAGCAGAAAAAGCACTTCGCTGATCTTAAACGCGATATGCAGGTTGTTATGAAGTCGGGACAACCTATAACTGCCGCGGGAGAAGCGGCGGCGCGCACCAAGTTTATCCAAATTAGCCTAGGCGGGATTTACGACGGTGACCACGTATCACACTCGATCGACGCCAAGCCTCGAATTGACGAATTGAAGGCTGTGCTGGAGCAAGCTCCTTCAAAATCCCTTATATTTGTGCCCTTGACAAACATCGTGAATATGCTACACAAAGAACTCAGGAAGCACTGGACTTGCGAGATTGTCAATGGAAATACCAGTCAAAAAGATCGATCGCGGATATTTCAGGCTTTCCAGGAAAAGCCCGACCCACGAATTTTGCTTGCTGATCCCGGAACAGCTTCGCACGGGTTGGACCTGTTTGCAGCTCAAACAGTTATTTGGTACGGACCAACAGACAAAACTGAGCTATATTTGCAGGCGAACAAACGGGCGCATCGGCCAGGGCAGCGTTATCCAGTTACCATCGTTCAATTCGTGAGCAACAAATTGGAACAAGAAATTTTTCAGCACTTGGAAACCAACACGTCCTTGCAAGGGACGTTGCTTGATCTTATTGCGCGAGGAGAATTATGATAACTGTTAAACAGGCCAGGTCAGTTTTGTCTTACAACAAACGTACCGGCATTTTCGTTTGGCGTAAAACACTAAGCAATAGAGCGCCAGCGGGTACTGTTGCGGGAACTAATTCGCATGGATACGTAGCTATCAAGGTTTTAGGTAGAATATATCGAGCGCATCATTTAGCTTGGCTGATTGTGAAGGGGCGCTGGCCGCAGCCTGAATTAGATCATAAAAATCGTCAACGATCAGATAACCGTTGGAGCAATTTGCGAGAAGCAACGCGGCAAAAAAATTTGGGGAATACGCCAATTCCTCGGCACAATACTTCTGGAGTAAAAGGAGTCCATTGGCACGCGCCTCGGCGTAAGTGGTGTGCCGGTATTTGCGTGAACGGTAAAACAATCTATTTGGGGCTGTTCGCAGAAAAAACAAAAGCAAAGCAGGTATATTTTGCGGCAGCCAAAAAACATTTCAGGGAGTTCGCTCGTGCCGCGTAAGAAACAGGAAGTCCAGCCAACCGTGGATCAAGTGCTCAACCCCACCGCCGAGCAACTCATCGAGGAGCACAACAAACTGGATGATTGGCTCAAGGCCGAAGCCAAGCGCTTCGGCGAGTTCTGCAGGCCGTACAAGGATCGCCTGGAAGCGATCGGCAACCAGCTCCTCGCGCTGAGCAACACCGCCAAGTGGGAATCGATCAAAACCGATGCCGGCACCGCTTATCGTTCCACTCTGCTCAACGTTTCGGTGTCGCCAGAAGGGTTGCCGTATGCACGAGAAGGTCAGGAACATCCCTCGGTGGGCCGCGAAGCGCTGCTTGACTTCGCTCTCGACAGTTGGGACGACATCGGCAACGATTTGCTGCTGATCTCGGCGCAGAAAGATGCCGTGAAAAAATACATGGAAGATCACGAAGGCAAGCCGCCGCCTGGCGTGAAGGTGGGCTGGTACACTCGCATCAACATTCGGAGATCATGATGCCGAAACCGGAACTGATCGACATCACGGCGCAAGTTCAAGGCGAGACGCCAAAAGCTTATTGCTTGTTTGACGGCACTAAAACTGAATGGGTGCCAAAATCACAAGTAGAGAAGAACGACGACGGGACTTTCACAATGCCAGAATGGCTGGCGTAGGACAAAGGATTTATCTGATGAACAACCTCCCCGACTACATCCAAAATCGCCAGAGCCGCGGCCTCGCCCAGCGCGTCAGCCAGAATCTCGGCACGTCGAGCCCGCCGTACCTCTCCATCATGGGCAATAAATTCACGCTGGTCGATGCCGCGGGCAACGAGCAGACGCTGCCGACCTATGAGACCGATCCCAACAAGTGCATGCGCGGCCAGTCTCCCGGTCCCTATGCCGACGTGGTGATCATCGACGTGAACGATCATATCTCGCGCATTTTCTACGACACCGGGTTCGATCCCAACGCACAGTCGTACCAGCCGCCGGCTTGCTTCTCGCACAATGGGCAGGCACCGTCGCGGCTTGCCACCGCGCCGCAATCGCCGACTTGTGCAGCCTGTCCACAAGCTGTGTGGGGTTCCGCCACATCGGCGGTTAGCGGCAAGGGCATTCCGGCCTGCGCGCAGTATCAGCTCATCGCGGTGCTGGTCGCCGGGCACGACACGCCGTTCCTGTTGCGCATTCCGCCAAACAGCTTGAAGAACTACCGGGCTTACGCCGAGCAGTTCCGCGGCCAGAAGTTTGACATGGAGCACGTCGTCACCCGCCTGTCGTTCGTGAGCCAGGGCACGCTGGCGTTCATCCCCGCCAATTTTGCGCCGCAGGCGATGCTCGAACTGAGCGATCGGCTGTTCGCCGCGAAGGCAACGGATACGATGGTGGGGCGACTTGATCTGCCGATTCAACCCGCTCTTGGCGGGCCGGTGCCAGGAGCAACTCCAGTTGTCCCTTTCGATGCCCCGAATGCGGTCTTCCAACCGACGCAAGGGGCACCAGCATCGACCCAAACCGCCCAGCCTGCGCTGGGTGCATCCCCTTCTAGCTCAGCTCCCGCTGGGCGAGGTCGTGGACGCCCACGGACCCAGCCACAGGCTGCTCAGCCGGCTGCGCCAGCGGGTTTTGCGCCCCAGGCCCCGTTCATGGACCCGCCTCCGGCGGGCGCATCACAGACACAGCCTAATGGCTCTAGCCAGCCTGCCGGAGGCGGGTTCGGCATGGCACCGAGCGTGCCGCCCAACCCGGAAGTTTCGCAGATGCTGGACAACCTCTTTGGGCCGGCAAAATGAAGAACGGGTCGTTCTCTGCCCGGCTCCAGAAAGTTATGCGCGAAGGCAACTTGACTGGAGCCGACCTGGCGCGCTGGTTTGAGCGGCCGGATCCGACCGTGCGATGCTGGATTAAAGGGACGAAGCCCATGCGGGGGGCTTCGCTCGACATTGCTTATGTCGAAGCCAAGCTGGCCAAGCTGGAAACCATGCTGGCTAAACGTCGCGGGCTTCCAGTACCTCGACTCACACCGACAGAGCGCATCAAGCATGTCAACGGGTTGAAATCAACGACGTGATCACTTTCGTCCCAACAGAGCAATCCGCAATGATTTCAATGGTGGCGTCAGTCATCCGGTAGGCGAGGAACGGTATAGAGGCGCGAGGAGCGGAAGATGGCAGTTAAGAAAAAGTGGGCATGGGGCGGTTTTGTTGGTGGTCGCCTTGACGTTATTGGCGTCGATACCGGGTGGGGAGGCTTCGGCCAAGGCAGCATTGCCAGAATGCCGGCGCTGTTTGCGTCGCGCAAGGAATGTCGCCGCCGTTACCAAGATGTCAGAAGGGTCCAGGTGACATTGCGTGGTGCACTATTGCGACATCTACGTTGATGATGAAATAGCGACAAACCGAAACGGAGAAGGACCATGCTTGCGCAAAACTTCAAAACGGCAACCGACCTCGGGATTGAGGATGTGGAACTTGAGGCTCTTATCAAAGTGCTCGGGATGTTGGAGAGGGGAGAGATTAAGGCGCCTCCACCTAAGGCTAACTTCGGAAGCACCCCGAATCCGAATATTGCCCCGACGATGTTTTGCATGTCGTTTATTAAAGCCGGCGGTGAGTGCGGAACGGCCGCGTGTATCCTCGGATGGGCGCAGATTGTGGCCGACAATGATGATATTTTTGAAGTAACCAAAGGTCCATGCGAGGCGCTTTTTTATCCATACGATGAAGCCATCCGATGTCGAAACCCGGCCCAAGCCGCCATAGCTCTCCGCAACTTCCTAACCTTCGGCGAGCCGCGCTGGCACGAAGCCTTGGCTGGTCAGCCGAATGACTGAGCGAATGGCTTCGGTAAGGGAAAAGCAGCAACTGCGTTGGCGAGCAACGCTAGATGCTGCGCCGAAACCTCCGCGATAATGGGGAGTTAAGCAGATGGATCACAGCAACCTTTTTCACGAAGCCCTTACCAAAGTGCATGACATCGCAAAGACCGGCACGCGCAATACGGCAGCATGGCTTGATGTGCTGGCGGTTGTCGACGCCGCATTAGCCGAAGCTGCGAGGCTCGATCGAGAGGTCGAGAAAAAATGGCCTCGCACGATGGGGAGGCAATAATGCTCACCAGCGACGAACGAAAGATGTTGCAGAACTTTCAGGACGAGTTGGCGGACCTCGGCGCCGCTCATCAGTAGAGACGGACAAATGAAAATCCTAACCGCGGCGTTCCGAGTGCGAGACGATGGAACAGTCACTTCGCGCTATCGCGCCCAGCACATGACCGGAGAGGACGTTCCAAAGATGCTCCGCGCCATCCGCGATGACCTGAATGCCGAACTAGAAATGGTCGAAAATTGCCCAGCAGTTCACGCCAAGTATGCGGCTGGCTCTTAACATCACAGGTGCGGTATTATGGCGCAAACGCCACAAGATTTGAATCCCATCCATCCCTAATTCTTGGGGATGAGATTCAAATCTTGTGGCGTTTGCGCCATAATACCGGACAAATGGACGATCTAGCACACGATGGCGGAAAGCTCGCCGACAATCCGCCCAAGATTTGGCTGCAGCCGGCATGCAACGTCGATGAGCGCGCATGGTGCAAGCCGAACTCGACCGCCAGTCCGCCGAGATAGCTCGCCTCAGAGCGGCGCTTGCACCGTTCGCTCTGTATGCCGATCTACGTCGGCAGGCTCCGGACACGCTGGTGATAAGCAATAGGTCCGGCATGGCGAAACGTCAAATTACGATGGGAGACTGCTATAAGGCGCGTACCGCTCTTGAGCAGGCAAGCGACGGAGGGATAGATGGACGACGAGGAATCCAGCGGCTACGAGCTCGTTGTTGCCTTCACCGACGAGTCACCCAGCTATGCCCATGGCTTCGAGGCTGGTAAAATCCACGAGAGGCTGACCCGCATCAATGTCGGCGAGGGAAGCGCGGCATCATTCGTGACGCTAATCCATCCCGAGAACGCCGAAGTCTTGCGGCGAATTGCTGAAAGCAAGGGATGGAAAGCAGAGATCAAGCCATCGGAAGAAGCGCCGACAGATTGGTACATCGCGGAGTTCACTAAGACCGGCCCGAGCCTAGATCGACCGAATCCACATGGATTACGCGTCGTTGATTAGATGAGGAAGGACGCAATGAAGATTCTTATAGCGATTGTTTTAGTCCTGGCTTGCGGCATAATTTGCGGCCATCTGGTCGGGTACATAGTCAACTTCAAAATGTCGCCGCTGTGGGCCGTCCCGTTCGCTGCTTTGTTTTTGCTTGGGGCGGCTGCTGGCGCTTGGCCTTTGATGCCGCGTTGATAAGATAGGAGGGTCAGATGCGCTTGCTTGCCATGAAAATGGACGGTGAGTTGATTCTGAACGAAATGAGCGACGGCCTCGAACGGTCGGGCGCACAGATCGCTGTAGCTATTGGACTTAGTTCTGGCCGGCTCTACCCGGCCCTAGCGCGCTTGGAGCGCCTCGGCGAGCTTACAAGCAGATGGGCCGATGAGGCTGAGCCGCGACGCCGGCTGTATCGCATCGCTGCTGATGTCTAAGGAGCAACGTGCGGAAACGTCGTGTAGTGCGAGAACACCCACACGATAATCGTGACGATAGCCCCGCCTACCATCCAAAGAGACCGGACGAGATACTTCACGATCGCGCTGGCGCCTTCCGCTCGCGCCTTCTGCTCGACCCAATCGCGCACCGCCGGTTGCAATTCAGCGACATCCTGCATGACCGTCAGCAGGTCGTGGGTTAGCTTCTGCACTTCCTTGGCAACCGTCTCCATGCGATCGTAGAGGAATTTGCGGGACTCGTTTGCGCGGATGTCCTGCTTTTCCCAATTCTCGCGGAAGGCGTGGAGTTCGGCTATCAGGCCGGCAACCTGGTTGCCCAAGTGCTGTTCTTCGGAAGGAGCCATTTATTTCCTTATTTCAAATGTGTGAGAGCCGTAAATATCAGCGACGCGATTCCTACTGCACCAAAGATATACGCACCGACGCTCGCCCAGTTCCTTCCCGCCAACTCGGAAACGCGCTCCTTTAGGTCGTCGATCTTTTCGTCTAGGCTCTCAATCTGCTTGGCAAACGATGCTCCTGCCTTGTCTATTGCGATGGTATTGCTGTCGTTCTGCTGCTTCACCAACTCTTGAGCTGCCTTGAGCGCCGCAGCAAGAGCCGTGTCGCGGCCTTCGAACTTTTCAATGACCAGTTCGCGAAAGCCATTAAGCTTGGTCTCGAACAGTTTTTCTATTTCCTCCTTTGCCAGCGCAACAGCGTCCGTCGTCAGCTTGGTCGGATCGGGGACCGGGACCGATCCGATTTGCTCAAGGGGCTGTCTTTGAGGCGGCACTTTTGCATCCCGCCAGAAGCGTCACGCCGCTTTCGCAACCGGCTTTGCCGTCGCTACCTTGAGCACGTTGTTCACCGCCGTCTGCGCATCCTTCACCACGTGGTAGGCATTGGTGATGGTCGAGAGCGGCGTTGTGCCGGCAGTGATGCCCTTCGAAAGCTGATCGATCGCGGCCGTCGCGGCGTCGATTGCCGTTGTTGCGACACTCACTGCAGGCGCCGTCTGCGGCAGCAGCGAGCCGATAGCCGCAGCGCCCGACAGAACGCCTTGGAACAGTGCCAGGATGTCGGCGTGATGGGCTTGCAGCCACGCAAAGATGTTTTGCACGTCAACGGCGACGGTCTGTTCGGCCTTCTGCAAGGTCTGCCAGCCCACGGCGATTTCGTTGACGACCCACTGTTCGTCTTTCAGCGCAGCAGCTTCGAAATTGGATAGCCAAGCCCATGTGGTCATTTGTTCGGTCCCTTCGGGTTGATGGTAGCAAGCAACGATTTGATGACGGCGGCGGCATCGCTCGGTGACTTGCCGACACTGGTATGTTTCTGGATCACAGCGAACACGGCCTCGAATACCGGCGTGAGGATTTTAACTTCGGCAGACGCCTGCTTCATCAGCGGCAGCAGCCGGATATAGAGCGCGTAGGCGATCTGTATTTCCGTCTTGCTAGCGATAATCTCATCGATCAGCTTCTTGGTATTCGGCCATTCCCTTTCGAGGGTGGCGAGTTGCGCGGGCGGGAAGCCTTCCAGCCACGCTATTTCACTGAGCAGCCATTCGCCGAACATCTTATTTGCTCACAGGCGCCGGCATGGAGGCCGCGGTGACAGTCGGCGTGAACCATGTCTTGATGACCCAAGTGGCGACAGCCTGGGCAGCCTGAATGGCGACGACGATATTAACTTGCACATCCGCCGGCACTTGATATTTGTTGCCGGTCACCAACGCCAGCGCAGTTGCGCCGACGCCAACGACTTGCGTCCAATTGACCTTCGAGAGCCAAGCGGATTTGATATCGACGCGGACTGTATCGGTCATTTTTAGCTCCTATGCCGCGAGGGCCTTGATGTAGCTGAACACGATGTCTTGTGCCTGACCCCAATCGTCCGGGTGCGCGACCTCAAGCGGAATCGTGCGCAGGAGCGTGCGCGTATTACCGGGAAAGCGCGTCCATGGATCGTCGCCCAGGCCCATCGTCTCAATCCACACCGGGTTATAGACGTTGACTGCCTTGATGACGTTCGCCGGCACCGCGACCTGCTCGCCGTATTCACTGCGCTGGAATCCGAACAGCAGGTCGATATCCCGCTTGCCGACCAGCGCCGCGGCAATGGCCGGCGCCTCATTCGCACCGAGGCTGTCACCACCCACCGCGATCTTGACGGTTTTCGGTGTGAGCAGGATTTCATTGACGATGGTCTGGATGTTCGACCATTGATAGGGACTGCCCATCGGATTGAAGCCAGCCGCTTTGCAGCGCGCGACAAGCTGGCGCTCGCCGGACGCCGGATCAAAAGCGACGCCACCGAGGCCGTAGGAGGCCCACACGCGGACTTGGGTCATTGTCACCATCCAATATGAGGCATCCAATGGGATGCGAAGATCAGCGCAGCGATGGCGCCGCCAGTCCAGAACTGCGGCCACACAGAGAAGCCGGAACGAGGCGCGTCGCTGGCGTTGTTGGCACCGAGCAGCAAGCCGCACCACAACAGCGTGACGACAAAGACGATCCCACTGACGACGAAAGCACCCATTTCAGAACGCCTCATCAGTTACGCCGAGCAGCTCGCCGGTGCGCGCATCGAAATAGTCTGTATGCCGCACAACAAGCGGCGCGATGTTGCAGCCGGCGTTCGCATCTTCCTCACCGCTCACCGTCCGCACCCGGCGCATGAAGATGTTGCGGCTTTCGTTGAGGCGCTTGAACCAGATGAATTGCGTCACGCCGGCACTTCCTCGATCGTCACTTCGCCGATCCCCGCATCATTCGTGATGCCGATGTCGTTTGCCGCCACCTTCATGAGGTCGATGATGCGATGCGTCCATTCGGCTGGGCCGAGGTCCACGATTTGCACAACGGTTGAGCGAGTGACTTTTTTGTCGTCGGTATGGCTGACCTTGACGCGCGTCCCGAATGCGATCGTGCGGCTGGCCGCGACGTATTCGTTCCATGCCGCGACCGGATGGCCGCGCCATGCCGTCGTCTCGCTGCCCTCGGTGCGCCAGATGGAGGCTGTGCCGGTTTCAAGAACTTTGGCAGGCACGGCAGTAACAGGCGGTCCCTGTAAAATAGCTTGCTGATGAATGGAAGATACGGAACCACCTATGATCGGCACACCCTCGCGCATGACATTCCAGTCTGTGTCAATCCCGAGATAATGCTTGTCGCAGGCGTATTGGTGCATCTCATAGGCGCCGTCGCGGAGGGCTTCCTGCGTACCGTTGAAGCCGCCCGAGCACGTGATCCAGCGCGCGTCGATCACCTTGGCCTTGTAGAGCGCATTACACAGGCCGCCGCCGGCATAGGCCCACACCTTGAAGCCTGGCGCGGCTTTGCGAAATGCGGTTGCCGCTGCAATGCGCGGACCAAAATCTGGCGGCGCATAGTCGTGGTCAAAGGTGTAAACGAGGTCTACCGTACCATCGAGTGGCACGCCAAACACTTTGGGCAGATACTCGGTGCACCACGATCCGTCCGCTGCACCGACAATCGAGCCTGCCGGCAATCCGTCGTATTCATAGATGAAAAACATCCCGAGGCTCGCAGCTTTGATGGCCTTGTATTCGACCGGCTGGATGGCTTTCCAGGACTTTGTGTTCTCGCGCTCGACGTAACGGCCAATGGCTTGCACGCCTGCGGACTTAAGCAGAGGCAGTTTGGCGGTGACGTTCTCCGGCGTGTCAATGATGGCGATGGACATTTATTTGCTTTCTTTTGCAGGCGGCAATTTTGGTTCGTACTTATCTTCCAATTCCTTGATGCGAGCCTGCATGTGCAACATTTGCGCTTGCATCGCGCCATTCTGAGCTGCCAGCTCGGCATTCTGCCCGGCGAGCTGCCCCACCATTCCTTGCAGAATTTGGGCAGGCGTCTGTGCCTGCTGTGCAACTGCAGGTGTAGCCAACAATGCCGTCAAAGTCAAAGCGATTAGGAATTGCATGTGCCGCTCGTCAGGATGCCGTTAGTGAACACCAGGGTTTTAGCCTGGTTGACCGTACAGGTTTGGCTTACAGCCGATTGGAGAGCTACTGTGCCCGAAGCTGCGGGGAACGTAATGGTGTAAACCGATGCGCTGGAATTTGCACTGGCAAAATTGGTGTATCCTGATGAAGATCCATTGATGATAAAATCCCCGGAAGGAATAACGACAACGCCGAATGTCTGCGCGGCTCCCCAGGTTTGCGCAGTGTTGAGCACGGCAACCGTGTCGGTAGCGGCCGGAAAAGTGATAACGTAGCTTGCAGCGATGGCCGGAGCTTCCAGAGTCATTCCGCCTGAAGTCGAGCCGTTAAGCACCAAGGCGGTATTTGCGAAATGCTGGACAGCCGACCATGTTTGCACGGTGCTGGTGAGCGGTATAGTTCCACTGGCTGCGGGGAAGGTAATGGTGTAGATCGACGCGCTGGCATTGGCGCTGGTAAAATTCGTATAACCCGTGGAAGATCCATTTATGATGAAGCCGCCGCTGGGGACCACCAATATTTGCGCGGTTAACGTATTGACGCTGTTCAGCACGCCGTAATGCTGGACGTAATCCCCAGTTGGATCGTAATAGGCCCAACTGTTCTTTTGAGCATTCATGCCGGACGAATTGTCGTTGACGTAACCGTTGGTAAACGTACCGGCGAACGACAGCGGCCCGCCGATAGCAACGTTTCGGCCGGTTCCTCCTATATTTATGCCGCCGTTAGTTGCTCCAATCGCTGAACCGCCGGCATCGTCAAACATGCCGCCATTGACTGAAATGTTTTGGCCGTCCAGTTCCAACACTGCCGACTGGATATGTATGTCGCCATTATAAACTCCACCGATTATTTCATCGCCTATGCCGCCATCGTATATGGCGTAACTTCCATAATTGTCGTCTTCGTGGTTGGATATGATATGTCCAAGACCTTCATTGCCATCGAAATAAATGTTAGTGCAGCCTTTAACACCCGCCGAGCCATCGGTGCATGAAGCACTGACGTTATTATATTGATTTCGTTCAAAATAGTTGAAAGCTGCGTAGGTTTGTGTTACCCAGCCCGCCGTTGTTGGAAGCGAGCCTGAAGTCTGAATCGCATTGATCTGATTGTTGGTAAATTGATTTCCGATGATGCGCGTGAAGCTTGTGCCATCATTATTGTTGGCTGCCGCTGCTTTCAAATCTATGCCGATGGCAGTCCAATAAATGTTGTTATTCTGTATCAGCCCCTGGAACGAACCGACGACTTCGACGCCATCAGGAATGGCGTTGCCACTTATGCCATACGTGGCGGATGGATTGAACGATACGTTGGACAAGCTGAAATTGTTGACGTGATCGAAAGTGATAATGAAGGTATTGGTAAACCCGGTGTTCTGCCCCGCATAAGGCGTGAATTGCACGGTGCCCTGGCTCCCTGGAACGCCGGTAAGGCCGGTAACGGAAGCGCCGAGAAAACGGCAGTTCGTGCCTGTCGGATAGTTCGGCGCATTCGCGCATCCCGCAACCGTGCTGTTGCCGTTGAAGCGCAGCCAGCCGGTTGAAGCGTTGTACTGGACGAAAACGTTCTGGTCGATCGAGATTGCAAGACTGACGTGGCTGGCATCCGAAGGGACTGCGGTCGTCAAACTTTTGAACAGACAGCCGAGATGGCCATCAGGGTTGGAAATTTCCAGCATGCCGGTGCTGGCGATAGCGGTATTGACCGCCGCTTGAAACGAACCGGCATTATCCGTATTGCCGTCACAAACTGGTTTGTAGACGATGACGCTGCCCGCATCGGCTAAAAGCGTCCCAGTAGTGTTGTTCCAGATAGCGACATGACCGACAAAACTTGTATTCGGACCGATGACTCCAGTGCCCGGAAGAACGAATGGAAACTGGTAAGCCGTGCCGTTGAGATTCAGCGTCAGAGGCAATGCCGCAGCGGTGCCGAAATTCTGTACGTCGATTGCCGCGCCGCCGGCAGTCGTCACGTCGAGGCATATTCGCTGCCATCCTGCTGAAGTTGGCGGGGCGCTTTCCTGGCAGATACCGGGGCCTGAAGCCGTAACGCCAGTGGTGGTAAGATTTCCTTGTGCCGCGGTGCCACCATCCGAGATAACACCGTTAGTCGTCCACATCGCAGGATGGCCGGGCGTAATGTTGCCTGACTGTCGAATCGGCTGTCCAGTTTGCGCCGCGCTCGGCGTTGGAATAGTCCACACCAAGGCAATTGCGATGCACGCCGCAAATCGCATCATGTCAGATTATTTCCCGTGAGATAGATGTCAGCCGTTGCCGGCGCGCCTTGCGGCGTCGTCAGCGCGAACCACACTGCAAGCTGCCCGGCGACCGTTCCAAGATTGACTGATGAGAATCGCGTATTATTGCCAAATGATGAGAGCGATACAGTCAGCAACCCTGTAGAGGTCGTCAACGCCGAGTAGGCTTGCGAGGTCGACACGATCGGCGTACCGCCCTTGGCTGACTGCGGATAGAAGCCGCCTATGGCGGCCGACAGGCTGATCGAGGCGTTGGTGACGATCACCGCGGTCAAGCGGAATGCCAAAATCGAAACTGGAATGACGATCGGCTGATCCGACGTGATATTGAAATTGGCCTGCCGCAGGCTGGCAATGACGTTGAACGGCGCCACGCCGCCATCGGCAACCACGCCGTCAGTCACCCATTGCGCTAGATGTCCTGGCGTGACCGAGCCTGATTGAAGAATGCCGGTCATGATGTTCCGTTACGAGAGATCATCGATATTAACTTTCATGTCGCAAGTCAGCGCGGCAACATTGGCAACACTCAAATTAATATAGAGCGTTGCAGCCGTAAGCCGCGCAGATGATGCGATAGTCTGGGAAAGCACGACTGCTGCCGAGGTCGCTCCCGTTATCGTCGCCGCCGTTACGACTGTCGTACCGCTGGCAGATGCGGCAGTAAACATGCCGAAAGCGGCAAGCCCAGGCGTTGTCGAGCAATTGGTGATTTTGAAACTGGTGACCTGATAGGCGGTTACATAAGCCGGAATGGCAATTGTTGCCACGTCGCCAGTTGCCGTGTGCAGATCGACTGCCCTGACGGTTAGATTGTTGAGCGTCGAGGCGGGAGAATTGACGGCCTGCGTCGTTGGTCCAGCGGCAAAGGCGGTAAGTGCCGCGAGACAAAATAAAAACGAAATTAAAATTTTCCGCATATCAGCACCCAGCTCCCACATTGTCAATAATCGTCACCGGAGTCGCGGAAGTGCCGGCATATGAAATGAGTTTGCACGATCCAGAATTAGTCCCGGCAACCCATGCCATCTTTGCCGAACCGGCGCCTGGCGCAGAGCCGGAGGGCGTTATTTTATCGCCGGCCAATTCACCTGATGCCAATGTGGGATTAGTTGCTCCTATGATAGCAGTGCGAGTAAACAATTCTTTCCACGCCTGCCCCGTATTTCCTAAAACAATTGTATTATCGAGTTGCGCGTTTACCGCTGCTGCATTCGCCACTACAGGATAAACAGTTCCGACAAGAAAAGCTACGTATTGTCCAGCCCCAGCCGGCGCAGTCAGTGTCAGCGGCGTCGCTGCCGCGGAAGTAATCGTACTGATTGTCGGTGTAACGATCGTTGGACTCGTATCGACAACAAATTTAGTTCCAGTTCCAGTTTGCGACGCAATCGCGGTTGCGTTCCCGGATGAAGTAATGGGACCAGTCAGATTAGCATTTGTAGTAACATTGCCGGCAGTCAGACTGGATGCTGTTCCAGTGAGATTAGTAGCGACTCCGGATGACGGAGTCCCCAATGCCCCACCATTCGTTACGGGCGCTCCAGCCGATCCGATGTTGATACCCAGCGCGGTCGCGACTCCCGTACCGAAGCCGGTAATCGAACTTACAGCCGGCGTGATTGTCGCTGAAGTGACCGTCGTAAGCTGACCTGCCGCATTATATGTGATGATCGGCGCAGTGGTTGCCGACCCTGTAGGCCCGCCGGCAGTAATCACGCCGCCTTGCGCGCAAGTACCCGCAGATGTTCCAAACACGGCACATGGAGCAGATAAAGTATTAGGTACGCCCATGCCGGAAAAATTGGGCACTTGCGCATAAGCTGGATAAAGCGCCGATACGAACGTCAATATTCCTGCAAATAGCCAACGGCCGATCATTTTGCGTATTCCACGTCTATCGTAGCCGTGGCGGTTTGTTGAATGAATTTAAGATTGGCAAGGACGCCGGCACCGGAGAAAGCCGCGCATTGCCCTGCGGCAAGCGGCGTGCCGACAGAAGCGGTTGGCGTCGTCGTACCGTCCCAGGTCCAGCGCACGCCTTGAGTTTCGCTGCACACGACGGCGTAGGTGGCGCCGGTTGGGATTGTCAAAGCGGTAGCTGAAGCTACTCCCAAACCGTTTTGCGAAGGCGTGAGTGGCGTATAAGCGTATGGTGCGCCGGTCGAGCCTGCCACGGGGAGCGGATTCAGCGCATTGACGGCTTGGCAATTAATTCCACTCGGTGCCTGGAAGCATATCTGCGTGCCTTGTGCCGAGGCCAAGGTTGTCCAAAGCAACAGTGCAAAAAGCGCAGCGCCTGAAATCCTGATCACTTGCGCCTCACCACGATGATCGCGGCAAGCGCGAAGGCGGCGTAGCCGCCAAGGCCGGTCAGCTGGAGCGGCGAAGGATCGCGCGGCACGATCGCCAGCGCCAGCCAGAACACCGATCCGATCACGGCCAACGAGAACAGATTGGCGAGCGCGATGATGGTTTTCTGGGAAAGGGGTTTGAGCAGCAGGAGAAGAACATCGACCGCGCCTACGGCGGGTGAATCAGTGGGAGCCTCGCCCGCCGGAGGAGGGTCGTCCGGTACGACTTCGAATTGCGGCTTCGCCATGCCCGTGCTCCTCAATCGTGGCTTGGGCGTCGGCCATGGTAAAGCCGTCCGAATCGTCTTCGGATTTACCCTTGTCCTTCAGGAAAGTAGCATACAGGGCCGTTAGCGCCTTTAGTGCGTCAACGGCCTCGGGGAAGGGGGTTGCCGAGAGCTTTGCTCGATCGGCGATGTCCTTCGCCAGTTGGATGAGGGTAGCTTTCATTGCTGTGCCGGTTGCTGCTGTTCTTGAGGCGGCTGAGCCAAACGAGGAATCGTCTGCATATCAACAGTAGCACGGGCGGCGGCGTCAAGTGCTGAGTTGGTTCGACGCATGATCTCGGTAACCGCGCGCACTGCCGCGGGGTTGGTCAGCATCTGCGCTGCCAAGTAAGGACCGCCCATCGTGTAAAGGAACCCAGTCAGGTCACCCGCAGTGACATGACTTGCCAAGGCGCCGATACCGAACTGCCCCAGCATAATCGCACCAGTGCCGCTACGCGAGGAACTTGCCAGCCGCGCTACGCGGTCCTGAATATTTTGAGTTACCGCGACAAGATCATCCAGTTCTTTTGCTACTTTTGCATTGCCGCTCGATTTGAACAGCATGTCCTTAGCTTCGGGTGCCAGTTCGCGATAACCACTCAAGAATTTGCCAAGCGACCATGTTTCAGGATTGCCAACGTTGCCCTTGTCAGTCGCGCCAAGACGAGACAAGATCGTTGCCGACAAGTTGCCGCGTTCAGCCGGCGGCATTGCATCCCATACATGCTTGAATTCATTAATGTCGCCACGCGCTTTTTCTGTCGCAGAAGCCGTCAGAATTTCATAAGCTCGTTCCGATGATACCGGCACATCCTTGGATCCGATCAGTTTTTTGAAGTATTTCTTGAAATCCTCCATTGATTGCGCGTAACGCGAGTTGGATTCCTTCAATGCTTTGTAATCGTCGGGAGAAGCGGTCTTGATGTGCTGTTCCATATCCTTACGCACCGCAGCGAACAACTGGTCGACTTGTGCATCATTGACATTTTTCTGAAATCCCGGCTCCATCGCATAACCGTACTTGGTTTTGAGCGCGGCAAGGTCGTTAAACGTCATATGCCCGCCAGTATCGCGAATAATCTTCGCAGCTTCCTGCACCAACGGATCGAGCGTGCTTTCTCGGATCGACTTGGAAGCCGCCGCACCAACAGGATTAGCGACAGCGTTGACAAATTCCGAAGGATAAACCACATCGAGACCATATTTCTGCTTCAGTGCGCCAATTGTCTGCCCATCCTTCTGCTTGGCTTGGTTCCAGGTATCCATCACCGATTCCTGGGTAGCTTTGCCCATCTCGGCGCGAGGCTTCGGGGTGCCGTATTTCTCGGCGATGTCCTGCTGGATCGTGGTCAATTCGCGCAGGCGCTTCTGCTTGAACGCCTCCATGACGTTGCCGCCGCCAATCGTCTGCGGCAGAATGTTGCCCTCCAGCCACTGTGCAGATCGCCCACCGATACCAGCTTCGGCCGCGCTGGGAGCCAATTTAAGCCGCTCGTAAGCCCCGATAACGGGGTCTACGGCGCGCGGCGATCGAAGCATGGTACTTGGAGCCATTCCCGCCATCGCCCCACCCAGGAACTCGCCTGCGGCCGTGGCGGGGCCTTCTACGCTGGTGCCCTTGGTTACCTCCTCGGCAATAGCTCCCCCAGCGCCTCCTCCAGCGCCAGCGGCGATATTGCCGCTTGGAGAAGCCAGAACTCCCCCAGCCTTCTTCAGGGCAGCGCTGCCTAGAGCTTCGCCTGCGCCTTTGACTGCCCCGCCAATACCGCCGCCCGATAGAAGCGCGCTAACAGCTCCTCCACCCACGTTGGCCACAGCCTTGCCAGGGATTGTCTCGGGCTCGGCGCCCTTTTCGGACATACCGAGAGTACGCATGCCACCTTTGATCGATTCGGAACCGCCCACAGGCTTTTCGGAAGTCGGCATTCCCAGTTTTTTCATGGCGGCGTTAATCAAATCAACAGGAGCACCCACGGTATCCGCGATAGATTCCTCGTTGATCTTAGACATGACTCGACGGACTTCGGCAGTGATAGATTGATCCTTTGGCGTCGGTTTATCGACGCGCTCAAACCCGCCAAGCTGATCAGTATCCTTGACAAAATCGTCGGGCATTATTGCTATTCGCTGTCAATTGTCGGCGCACTTATACCGCGCCTTGGAGGCTCATTCCACGTTTTCAACGTGTGCGCGGCCATGGATTCCGCGGTAGGCCCGCCGCGCTCCATGATTTCTATATTTTTGCGCATGACGGAATTTGGACCGTTGCGCTCATTAATAGGCAGCCATGCCTTAAGCCGGTCGATGGCTTGCTGCACTTTTGGCGACGGTGGAGAAATAATTGTAGGCGCCCTGCCCGGTCCAGCGGCGGGAACGCCGTATTTGAAATTCTTGATCATGCCTTCAGTGCCGACACCTTCGTCGTTGGTATCATCCATCATGGATAATTTAGCACCTGCACCTCCGATAGGCGCTGCATCGCTCATAACTGCACCAGTATTTTCGGAACGCTTGCCAAATCCCTCTTTTGCCACTGGAACGATCTGATTGCCGCGCTTTTCCCAGCGCCAACCGCCCTTATGGTAAACTTGCCCCTCTGGATCGCCCTTGGCGCCAGGAGGGACTGCTACAGATTCAGGCTTTACTTTTTTTGCCTCTATTCGCTTAAATACGGAAAGCGCCTCAGGCGTCATGCGTTCTTCGAAATCATTGCGCTCCGTAGTTTTCTTGTATTGAAGGCCCAGTCCCTCGAACTGTGCAGCCAAAAGCTCCTCGGCAGTGTCCGCAACGCCTTTAAGAGCTAACGGCGAGTTCGCTCGGTTGAAATTAGCCTGCAACGTTTCGCGCTCACCGACGCCGCCACCGCCCGCAATCAAGGCTTTCATGATTTCAGTCCCGACGATCTGCTTGGCAGTGTCAAAATTGGTTGGAGCCGGATTGCCAGTTTGCTCTGCCCAATTCTGCGCTAGTTCGTTGAACTTCTTGATATCGCTGTTTTTCAAAGCGTCGCCGAGATCACGCAGTGTCTGGATATGCGCAATGCCGACGTTCAGCGAATTTAATTGTTGGCCCTGCTTACCAGTAGAGAAATCCTTTTCAGCCTTCGCTATTGTCTGAAACTTAGCCGAGAACTGTGCAATATCATCCGACGTAGCGTCGGGATGCTCTTGCAGATATTTATTAACAGCCGCGGTTGGCGCAGAACGCAGCGCCTTGCTTCGCTGATTGAACGCCTGGATTTGTTCCGCCGTTGCGTCGGGATGCTCTTGCATGAATTTCTGCAGGGCAACTTTATCCGGCGTTGGCGCGCCAGAAGCGCGTGTCCCGCCGTAAACAGGATGCTCTGCAAGGAACTTGGCTTCTTCCTCTGCCGTTGCGTCTGGATGTTCCACTCTAAATTTTCTTAAAACATCCATTTGAATGTTTTTACCGCCTTCAGTGATGTCCTTCATAATTTCCAACCGGGCCAACGCGCGCTGCTGCGGCTTAGCATCGGGATGATCGGCATCCCATGCCTTGGTCTCGGCGCTAAACACCGAGCGACGCACGTCGTAGGTTTCCCAATCCTCCCGCGCCTTGACCACGCCCTCGGCAGCCTTGATCTGAGCATCCTGCATCTTGAGAAGATCGCCATCCATGCCGGCATCCAGCATGGCGATGGCTTTCTTGTTATCGAACTGCGCCGCAATGGCGAGCTGCTTGACCTTCCATGATTGCAGGTCGGTCGAGATGAACTTGTTGGCATCCTCGAACATCTCACGCTCCATGCCGAAGCGCTTCAATGCAAGTGCCGTGTTGTCCTTCCACGCCTGGTACGCCGACTGGTATGCCTGCTCGTCATGCTGATGCACGGCGTTCATCGCCGCAGCGGAAGCATTCAGCGCCGAGGTCAACGGCGTCTTGGTGAACTGGCTCGCCAGCAGGCCGAAAATCGAGCCGATCGACGCAAAGCTCTCAATTGGCCCACGTTCGCGATCCTGCCGTTCCTTGTCGGCGTTCCACATCGGCGGAATGGAATCGGCAGCGGCGCCCTCGGCGCGATATGCCTTCTCCATCTGCTGGCGGTCGCGATCCATCCGGCTCTCAAGCGCGCCGAACTGCTTTTGCTCGGCATCTCCTCGCTGGCGTTCGATCCCCGCCAATTCGTGCCCCAAGGCATCAATCCTGGCCGGATCGAACCGCTTGAGAAAATCCGACGTGTTGGGCGAATCCCCGCCTTCGGCGGGTAAAGCATCGTACAACGGACTGGACTTGCCCTCGGGAGGCGGCAAAATAGCCTGCTTGCCCGATGGCAGGGTCGTTACCTGATCCTCATCAGCGTTCGTGTCGGCCATCAGGTCGTCGCCGCGTTGCCACCAATTTGAATCTTGGCGCCGCCGCCACCCAGCGCCGCCGCCATGGAAGCGATGGCCTGCATAAGTTGGTTATTGTTCTGCTGATCCATGCGCGCCAACACTTCATAAAGCTGCGTCGACAATCCGGTCTCATTCAGGCCGGTGTTGATCAGTTGCGTACCGGATGTGAAAAGCTGCTGCTCCAACTGGCCGGCGAGATTCAAACCGTTGATGTCAGCCTGCGACAGTTCCTGCGCCAAAGCTGAATTCTGAGTTGGGTTGGTGTTCTCGCCATTGGCAGCGTGGTTCGAGATGATGCGCGCCTTCTCGGCCTGCACCGCCGAAGTCACTTGGCTCTGCAGCGCGGGCGGCAGCGTGCCGTTGGTCAGATACGTCTGCAACTGCTGGCCGGAAGCCGTCAGTGCCGCGCCTTGAGCTTGCAAAGCCGGAGCTTCGCCCTGCAACGCCTTCTGATTCGGATCGGTCTGGTTGCCGCGCAGGAAGCTCAAACCAAGCCCGCCAGCCGCCGCGGCGATGCCAAGTGGGTTTTTTGTTACAGACTTCTCAGCGCCGCTTATCAGGTCGCTCCAGAAGCCACCGCCCCCGCCGGCACTGCCGTAAATGTTGCCCGATGCAAGCGCCGGATCAGCGACGTTGCTGATGTTCGGGAGATTGGCAAACATCGAAGCGTCCACCGCAGGCGATACCCCGCCGCCAGCCGCCGTGCCCGCCGCAGCCGGGTCGAGAAAACCAAAAGCATCAGTCGCTACACCGCCCGCTGCGGCATCAGTCGCGCTGGCATCGCCTGCAAAGCCGAGTGCGGCATCCAACCCACCACCGGCCGCAGCATCCAATCCACCCCCAGCCGCGACATCGGTTGCGATTCCCGCACCTTCCAAACCAAGCAACGCCGGATCGAGCAAGCCTGCCGTAAGCAGTCCGCCACCGACAAGCAGTCCCGCATCGACCAGCGGGTTCTTCAAAGCCTTGGTCGTATCCGCTCCGGCATCCGAGAAGATGTTGGATGGATTGAGGTCGTGCCCGAGATTGCCGACATTGCCGTGAAAAAGGTCGCTTAAAAAACTCATTGCACGCCCTTTTGCGCAAGCTCAGCCATTCGTTTAGCTAGAAAAACTTCGTCAACTTCGCACGCCTCATCCTTGAAAATTGCCTGACTCAGCACACACGCAGTAGAAGCTGCGCCGCCAACCAAAAAAGTGCCATCTGGCAACTCAACCTTATACAAGCCTGACAGTGTGCGCTCTATATTGATATGCTCGCCTATTTTCATTACACCCTCGCGAATTGCTGCTGGCGCGTATAGATTTTTCCAAGACGTTCCTTGATCATGTCGTGCGGCACGTTGGTCGTTTCCTCGACTACGATGATCTCGGCACCGAGGTTCTTCGCCCAGCGCTTGAACTCGTCATAGAACCCAGCCGCCTCCTTGACGTGCTCGGGATTCTCGATGTCTTCAGCCAGCACGAAGCGCTCACGCACGATCGGCTTGCCGGCAAGCCCGTTGGCGCGCTCCAACTCGGCCAGCGCCACGGAATGCTCCTGCGCCAAAAACAGAAAGTCGCTGCTGTCGATCAGGCTGCGCAGCCACGATGCCAGCCGCTGTTCAGGCATTTCCAGCGCCGTAACCAGTTTGGGCACCAGCCACGCGCCGTGGCGGGTCAGATCGGCCAGTTCGAAGCGGCGGACGGCGGGCAGTTCGAGCACGGGCATCATGCAATCCCCAATTTGGCGCACGCCTGTACGTGCTCATCGGCGTTGAAGCCGATCCATTCATCCGGGTCGCTCCAGTCTAGCCCCAACAGGTCATACGGGGCAATGCCCAAAACGGCGTCCATCTGGGCATGCATGACCGAGTGCTGGTACAGCCATTCCCCCATATTATCGGGGTCAAGGGGGTCGAGCGGAAACAGCGGCAGGTTCACGGGAGCCGGCGTCGTAGCGGGCGGCACCGGAGTCGTCAGCTCGTACACCCGCCTGACGATATCTCGGTGATTCGCCATGTGGGCGAAGGACCAGCGCCGGATATCCTCGGGCGTTTGCGGCGTAACCGTGAGTACGTCGAGAGCCATTTTATCCTCGATATGCGCTTCGCGGATCGCTCTGGATCATGGCGCTGACCAGTGACACGTCGGCCTCGTTGGTCTTCAGCGTCAGGCCCGTCAGCACGCCCTGCTGACCCACGGCCTCCGGCGGCGTCACGAAGTACCCGCTTCCAGCAGGCGAGGGAATTGTATAGGGCTGCGTGTTGGTGAACGTCGTGCCATCGGCGCCTTTGATCCCGACGGCATCAATGTCGGCAATAATATTCAAACTGCCTGCCTGGTTGTAATTCCAGATCGAGAAGAACCTGCCCGTCGCCTTGCTGAACTGATAGCCGCCTGGCGCGTCCCAATAGCGAGACTGCACCACTTTTTGAAAGCCGACCGAAGGCACCTGGAATAGCGGCCGGATCACGAGGCCGTCCGTGCCCCAGGCCGTGAATACGGAATTGATCTCCTGGCTGGCAATGTAGGTCAGCGGGCCGAAATCCTGCACCGAAGCGTACCACTGCTTCTTGCCGTTCCAGATGATGAGCTTGTTCTGGGCCGTGTTGCTCACGGGATCGACAATCTGCGCCAGCACCATCCAGATTTTCTTGCTGAATACGTTGGCCTTGGCTGCGGACAATTGCAATCCGCCGAAATTGGCGACACTGTTCCACACACCGTCGAGTTCTTCGCTGATCTTTTCCAATGCCGCGCCGCGGCTAAGATAGATGCCGACTGAGTTGGCCAGCACGATGTCGCGTCCCATGCACAGCACCGAGGCCGGGTACGGCGTACCGGTGTCGGGATCGGCATTCTGGTTGGTGAACGTCGTGGTTGGCGGATTGCCCGATGTCTGCACGCCGGAAATGTAATTCATCGACGAGTCGCCAATGAGATACAGGAATCCATTGGTGTTGACGAGCCTCGTATAGCCGACCTTAAGGAAATTATCGCCCGATGTTTGATTGCCGCCGCCGTCCGACGTGGCGAAGTCGGTAAACGATCCTGGTGCCGCCCAGTATAAAATCGGGCCATTCACGATCCAAGCTCGCCCCTGGTAGGTCTCGATGGCGTTGCCCTGGATGCCGAAGGGCATGAGCGAAATCGAACCGGCAGCATTAACCACAGTATCGGTGACTGCTATGTTAGGAGCAACACTTGTACCGTATGCACCGCCATTCGTAATCAGCACCGATGCTATGGAACCACTGACTATGTTCAACGAAAGCGCCGCAGGCGTTATGACGCTGCCTCCAGATACGGCCGCAGTCGCGGTGTTGCTATACCCGGCTCCTCGATTTGCGATGGAAACGCTGGAGACATAATAATCTCCAGAATCAGTTACGGTCAAAGTAGGCGGCGTAGAATTGCCATACGCACCGGCATTTCCGATAGACACTGCCGTAATGATGCCGCCCGTGACTATGGGCGTGAGCGCGGGAGGCGTTAAAATCGTGCCTCCAGATGCGGTGACGACCGCGAACGGACTGTAATTTGTTCCTCCGTTCACGACAATGACACTGCCGATCGCATAGTGTCCCGAATCCGTAACCAGTTTCATCACTGCGGTCAGCGAAGCAAGCGAACCAGTCGTGTGCGACGTGATGGCAATCAGACTTGCGCCGCTGCCGGATGATGTGCCGCCAGTAATGGTTAAACTGACGAGTTGGCCAGCAAGATATCCGGTCCCTGGATTTATCAGCGTAATGCCGGTAACGTAGCCATTGCTGATGCCTGCTGCAAAAACTGCTCCAGTTCCAGAACCCCCCGATGCCGTTACGGACGGCACGGAAACATAACCCGAGCCTGGATTGGTCAGCGTGACAATCGGTGAAAGCGTGCCCGCGGCATAAAGAACCGCGCCGTCCCAAATCCAATAACCATTAGGCTGATCAGCAACGATCAAAAGATAATTCTGCCCCCACTGCGCAAAACCCATCTGCGTGATCGAGGGATTGGTAATCGTAGCGGGCGGCAGGATTTGCACTGTAACCGGCGTGCCCGACGTGTTGACGGTTTGCACCGAGCCGTCCGACAGGAAATAAAGCGCGTAGGGTACGGCACCAAGATTGTAGAAACCGAAATCGATGATCGTGCGCCCGCCGCTGAAGGCGCCGCGGAGCTGCGGGCCGGCACCGGGGAGGGTGCGCAGGTTGCGCGGCGCGATCGGCATGAAGCCGTCGATCCAATAGCACTGCGTGTCGGGCACACCTGCTCGCGTCGTCGACGTGTTGATGCCGCCGAACACTTCCATGATCTGTGGATCGGGGAGTGGCGGTTGATAGGGATTCGCCGGGAGGGCGGGAGGTTTGGGGTTGGGGATCATTTATCAGACGCGACCGTAAGGGTTTATAGCGCGCCCAATTCTTGCCGAGTGCGAATAAATCCCCAATTGAGAATTGAACAAATCCAAGTAAAATTTTCCTATGTTATAATTTTGAAGTTCCAGCATGCCCAAATGCGCAGCGAAGTACGAAACTGCATCGGTCCACGGGTCGGGAATTGGATCAAAATCCAAATTGGTTTTTAGATCGCTGGGAAGCCCATAGGCATCAAGTTCAAATTGATAGGTTTGGCTAGGAAGCGGATAAAAATACAAAGAGCCGCTAGTGCCCTGACCAAATTGCGAACAAAAAGTAGGAACGTATTGATACTGATAAGGATACTGACGAATCATTGCTTGATAAGTACTAAAATCGTACTTAGGAAGACTATAGCGATAATTCGCATATAAAACGCTGACCGAACGTATTGCAAAAATAGCGCCAATTCCAGGATTGCCGGTTAGATCAATATCACTAAAATTGTAAACTTCTTTGCCAGCCGTCAAAACATTCACCGGCCCAGTCTGCAACGTAACCGACGCTCCAGTTCCAGTCGCGTCCGTGATTGTCGCGACAGGCTGAAAATATCCCGAGCCGCCATACATGATGTCGACCGCGGCAATCGAGCCGCTGGTGACGATCGCACTTGCCGTAGCCTGCGCGCCAAGCGGCGTCGCTCCAGCACCACTCGGAAAATCCGGCGGCGTAATCGTGATCGTCGGTGAGTTGCTGTAACCAATGCCGCCAGCAACGACGCTTGCCGTCACAACCGGCGCGCTGCTATTCGTCAGCACGCGCAAACACTGCGTCCGCATCGCCACTTCACGTCGCGCACGATTTATATAGACAACCAAATCCTGCGGATTGATCAAATCCTGACGTTTCTCTCGCAAGAAGCGTTGCGTCTGCTGAAGATATTCATTCAGAGAAGCCATCACTGGCCTCCCTGCGCCGAGCGCTGAACACCCAGTTTATTGATCGTCGCCGGATCGGGCGCCTGCTCGTACTGCGAGCGGTTGACACTCGGGTTCGCCGCCTGGCGAGCACGATTCAAAAATTCCTTGTAATAATTATACATTCGGTCGGCATCGGCCTGCCGCGCGCCTGTCTGCGCCGACAGGAATGCCCAGTATGCCGCAAAGAACGGCACCGCATCGGTCCACAAATAGGGAATCGCCTCGATCGTGGCGTCGTTCGCCAGCGTGATCGGATAGCAGGTGCAGTCGCAATTGAGCTGATAGACAGCATCGGGCGGCGGGTCGATCCAGAAGCTGCCCGAGGCTGACGATCCCGCGGCCGGCGTCGCGGAACCCTGTGCATACTGTGCCCAGACGATTGGCGGACCCGGCTGCGGCACAGGATTATTGACGTGATAAAGATCGAAGTATTCCCATTCGCGCGGCGGGATCCACTGCTGTCCCGAAGCGACGCTATATGTGATGCGCCGCACGTTGATGGCACCCTGGATGCCCGTCACGGCCGGCGTTCCAAAGCTGATGCTGGAGAAATTATAGGCGCGTTGGCCTATGACGGTGCTGATCGTGCCAATCGAGCGAACGCACTCACCCTCGCCGGCCAGTTGCCCGCGGGCCGTATTGATCCACAGATCAAGATTTGCCGTAGGATAAAGCGTGACCGGAGCGCCCGGCAGCTGCAGCAGGTTCTGAAGGTTAGTCTCGTAGGCCGTCAGCATGGCAGAAAGACTCCTCTGCCATCACTGAATCCGTCGCAAAACCCGCGTAACACCGGGGATGGACCGCTCCGCGTCGTAGACACACATCACCTTAGAACCATCGGGCAGTTTAACCAGAAACGATGTTCCCAACTGCATATATTGCTGTTCATCGCCGGCAGTCTGGCATGCCGCATCGGGAATATCCCATAACTTCGTCGGCTGCTGCGCGTTATCAGCCGACACGCCCGTTATGGCGAGGCTGAAAGTGTCAGCCATTTACGCCGCCGGTTGCAGGATCACGATATCGGCGGCGCTTCCCATGGTTAGGGCAATCGCCGAGACGTTGATCGAGCCGGTGCCGGCAAGACCGGGCGTCTGCGCTACCACGAAGTTCGGCGCCGCGTTGGTGTTGAACAGCCCGCCATCGTAGATCGTGCCAACCTGCGGCGCCAGCGAGCCAGCGCCGGTCACGGCGAGGCCGATCTGCGCCGGGCGCGGCAGCCAGGCAAGATACTTGTACGCCGGATCGTTCGTGATCGAGCCCTGCGGAGGAACACCACCCACCGTGGTCAGGAGCGCCGAAATCGTGCCGAAGCCTGTACCCGCGCCGGTCGACACCGACGCCGCGGTGACCGTCTGCATCGAGAACGCCGTCACCGATCCGCTCGATCCAACGCCGGAAAGCGTCAGGCTGATGTTGTTCGGGTTGGACAACGGAGCACCGTTGTTCGTGCACAGCACGCCGGTAATGCCGCCGCCCGTGATCAGCGAGAACGACAAAGTGCCTGCCGTGATGCCCGTATTGATGTTCGGATCGGTTGGATTCGGCAAAATGACCGGCGTCGGCGCGGTCGGATAGCCGGCACCAGCATTGGTGAACGTGAACCCCGAAATCGTGCCGCTGGAAATGCCGCAATAACCCGATGCCTGGATACCACCGACGCCGTTCGCATTCGAGTTCGCCGGAGGAGGCGGCGGGATGAACACGATAGGCGGCACGCCGTAGCCAGCGCCTGCGTTCGCCGTGACGACTGACGAGAAGCCCAAGCCGCCGCCGACGATCGGCTGCCACGTCGAGCCGCCGCCGCCAGTCACGGAGATCGTGGTTGACGCCTGCACGTAGTTGGTGCCTTGCACCGTCACCGCGGCGCCAGTGGGGCAACCAGTCAGGTTGGCAACGCGAACGTTGAAGCCGTCCGACTTCACGTAGATGAAGCCACGTCCACCGTAGGCCGCGCTCGACCCCATGGCCCAGATGCCAGTCACCGGATCGAGATACTGAAGGACGCAATAGAACCCGAGACCAACAAGCCATGTGCCGGCCGGGATGGGAAGCTGTTCGCCGGGGCCAAGCGCGCACCGATTGGTGCCCGTGTCGTAGGGAGCGTTGTTCAGCTCGGAAGGATAAAGATTCTGGGGAAGTTGGAGACCAATCCCAGGACCGGAAAGCGGGGCGGGCATGAACCGTCTCCTTTAGAACTGGTTGCCGAGTAACCCGTAGCCGAAAAAGCCCGACGACGGTTTAGCGGTGATGATGTCGTACCCGACGACGACGACGCCTTGCTGCCCGATCTGCCCCAAAGGCACCAGCGAGTAGAACCCGCTGAAATCGAATGCAGCGTCCTCGGACAGATACATTGACGTGTACTTGACGTTAGGACCGATCACAGTGCCCTGCGGACAGAAATGATCGGCGAAGATCGGCACGCCTGAGACAAATAGATTTGGAAAGGACGACCGAACCGCGGTATCCATGGTGAACTGCGAGCCGGGCGGCGGATTGATCTGCTCGATCCCGATGAAGTCGTTGTTCAGGGTCGCGTAGTCACCAGGATTCATCACAACGAACGTCGGCGCCTCGCCACCCGCTTGATCGGTCACATAGGCAAGCAGCGTCGCCATCGATTTGCGCGTGAAGCCGACCGTACCAAGCGAAAACGTGCCGGAATTAAGGTTGATGTACTGACCGTTGAACGCCGAGTTGCCAGCGTTGCCGCGGTTGATGCCGCCGTAGGTCGGAACCTGCGTGTTGTTCGTGAAGGCGTTGTAGAAGCTGTCGGGCAGCAGCGGATTCGCCGAGTTGTTGGTAAACATCAGCCGCGCCATATTCTGGCGGGTCACGGCGTACACGTCGTTCATACGCGCCTTGAGAATCGAAATCTCGCGATCGGTCGCCTGGATCACCGTTTCGCCAAAAGGCAACGGGATCGGCACGACCCAGTACGCAAGATTGAACTGCATATTCTGAATGCCGGGCGTGATGACGGGAGAATTGAATCCGCCGCCATACCCCGTGAATTGACCCTGCACCATGCTTTGCCCTTGTGCAGGAACTGTCACTTGGTTGAGGCCACCCGCGGCGCGCTGCGCGTTGCCGGTCATATAAAACAGACAGGGACTTCCAAAATAGATTTGTACAAAGAGACGTGGGACGAAAGCGCGCCTTGTGGCACTAGCTAACTCTTGATAAAGTGCCCCAGCAGCAGGGGCAACTCCAAGACCTGGGAGGGGCACTTTCGTTCTCCGTTACTTGACATTCCCAAACGACACGGCTAGGCTGCCTTCACTGCCAAGCAAAGGAACCAAACCATGTCGATTGAGAAAGCTTGTGAAAAGTGTGGACGGCCGTTTATCAGCTTCCCGAGCGATAACAGACGTTTTTGCAGTCTGGGCTGTCGTAGCGCTTTTCGATTCAACAAAGAAACGCCAGTTGTCGCGCCGGGGCGGGAAGTTATTCATTTTTCCTGCAAAGAATGCAGCAAAAACTTTGGAATGATGCGTTCGTATCTGGACGCTTACCGCGTAAAACACAAGCGCGATCCACTCTATTGTTCTCGCAAATGCTCCAATACTGGACGCATGAAAACCACTACGGAGCACAGCACCTTTAATTGCGCAACTTGTGGCAAACTTATCGAAAAACGCCGAAAGCCTGGAGGCCGTCTTTACAAAGAACAAAAATACTGCAGCGACAGCTGCAAGTATGAATCGTTCAAACATAAAGCTTTGGCCAGATTTGAACGCGGAGAAATGGGCCGACACATAAAACGACATGGATATGTTTGGATTTCGGTTCCATCCCTTGTCACGGGAAAAAGACACGCAATGCTTGAGCACCGCTATGTAATGTCCAAGCACCTTGGCCGCGAACTGCATCCAGACGAAACAGTACATCACAAAAACGGCAACCGCCAGCACAACACGATTGACAACCTTGAACTCTTTTCGAGTCGCCATGGTCCCGGCCAGCGCGTAGTCGACAAGATCGCTTTCGCAATCGAGATGCTGCAACTCTACCCCGAATTTGGGCGCGCAGCCGGATATGAGTTGAGGGCCTTGGAACATCCTATCGCCTTGCCGGTCCCCGAACCTCGTTGATCGTATTGCCGACACGCTGCATCAACGCGCCATCAGAAATGCCGTTCTTGCCCGCCTTGAGCAGGCTTTCGATGTACTTATCGTCAGCGTCGTCAGTAGAATTCGGCAGCTCAGCAAAATTCCAGCCGCCCGTACCAGTCTGGGCGATCGGCGCCTGCGGAGGATGATCGCGCTCGAAAATAGCAGCAGCGTCGAGAGGATCGAGGATGCCTTTGTCCTCCATGATCTTCTCGATCGACTTGATCCCCTCATCGGTGTAGCGGTGCTCAGACTTCAGCTTCTTGATGCCGTTGTCCTTGAGAGTTTGGAGTTGCTGAAGGCGGCTGTCCCGCTCGCGCGCCGCGGCGTCATCAGCGATTTTCTTTTCTAATGCCGCGATTCGATCCTCGGAAGCCTTGCGAACTTCCTCGATCGGATCCGGTTCGTCGAGTTCAGGAATCTCAGCTTTCGGATCGACAATCTTCTGCGCTTCAAGAATCTTCCGCTTGGCTTTCGGATTCTGCAGCCACTTCTCAAACGTCTGCTTCAGCTTGTTGCTCTGCTGAAGCTGAAGCTCATCAACCTCGATCATCGGCATGGATTACTTCCCTACCGTCGAGCCGGCATTCGGGACGTGCGAAATGTTGAGCGCGCCCGACTTCATCGCTGACGGCAAATGGCTCTTGCGCCCCTGGATGTCTATCTGCTCCATATCGACACGGACGATCTGCTCGTCACTGGTCGGTACGGTCTTTGCGGAATTCTGAAAGATGTTCACATTCGACATGATGTGCTCCTTAAACGTTGTGCCCGCGGCGGGGACGCTCGGCATGAACAACCGACCGCGTACCGCCGTCGCCCCGCGACCCGACAGACAAATTACCTTGAACTTCGTCGAAGCTCTGCGCCGTTTTCACGGATTCCAGCGGGTGGCCCAAAAGCTTGGGGCCAATCATGTACGCCGGATGCGCAACGCGCTCCGTATGCGCCATCGCGTCGATGTGTTCTTCCCGAGGCGCAGGAGTCTTGAAAATACTCATCACGCAGCCTTCGGCATTTGTGGCGCCTGCGGCATCGAAGGCGGGGCTTGGCCGCCACCGGGAGGCTGGGTTTTGAGCTGCTGTTGCATGGCGCCATTCTGCTGATTCTGAAGCGCCATCTTCTCGATTGCATTCTTCTCGGCGGCGTTGCTGTTCGAACCAGGCGGAACGTGCTTCGCCAGCGCCGTGATCGACTTCATGAGAGCTTGCCCAAGATCGGACGTGGCGCCGATCATGGGTAAAATCTCGGTCATCTGCTTGACCAGCGAGGCGGTGTCGAAACCCGGATTTTCATCCTTTGCCAGAAGATTATGCTGTTCAGCGATGTCAGCCTGCAGATCGTATAGTTGCAGAGGCGGAGCGCCGGCGGTCAGCGCCTGCTCGTCGTGGGGTTTGCTGTTTCCCCCTGACCCGGCACAAAACATCAGCTTGTATTTCCCCTGACGCATGGCGAATCTTCCGATG
>Ga0209006_10000405_pt1 | contig 42142 bp, 44 predicted proteins | sample JacPin_JW_Ref_O2_FD_188567 | JGI IMG/M metagenome (GOLD analysis project Ga0209006, IMG submission 188567) | Forest soil microbial communities from Algoma, Ontario, Canada - Jack Pine, Ontario site 1_JW_Ref_O2 (SPAdes) (version 2) | ecosystem: Environmental > Terrestrial > Soil > Boreal... | reverse complement strand
AATTCAAGCGCGGCCCGGTTTTCACCAACGTTCTGCTGGCAGACGAAATCAATCGCACCACCCCCAAGACGCAGTCCGCGCTGCTCGAGGCGATGAACGAAGGCCAGGTCACCGTCGATGCACATTCCTACGAGTTACCTCAGCCATTTCTGGTCATCGCGACGCAGAACCCCGTGGAGCATCACGGGACCTATCCTCTACCCGAATCGCAACTCGACCGCTTCCTGATGCGCGTGCGCATGGGATATCCCGACGCTCAGGCCGAGCGCCAGATTCTGCGCTCGGAAGCAGGCGCCGCGCACCTCGATGATCTTCGCCCGGTTCTCACTGGCGCTGACGTGCTCGAGATGCAACAGGCAGCGAAAAACATTCGTGTGGACGAATCCCTGGTGACGTACGCTCTCGAAATCGTTCGCCGTACGCGGGAGTCTGAATTCCTCTCGCTGGGTGTCTCGCCCCGTGGATCGCAAGCTCTCTACCGCGCCGCGCAAGCCATGGCATTTCTGGAAGGCCGCACCTACTGCACTCCCGAAGACATCAAGCCGCTCGTCGTTCCCGTCTTCGCCCATCGTGTCGTCGTCAACAGCCTCTACGCCTCGACGCTGAAAAAATCCGAACAGTCCGATCAAGTATTGAGAGAAATCATCGAAAACGTCGCAGTACCGGTCTAGGCCACCGTTTCTCTTTTAAGGCTCCCTTGTCATTCCGAACCGCGAAGCCATGAGGAATCTGCTTTCGCGTGCCCTGTCGAAGGCAAGCAGGTTCCTCCCTTCGGTCGGAATGACAAAACTCCAGCAGCCCGAACCACTGCACTTACTCAGCGTGTTTGCGCAGGATGTCTCGAGCCTGACTATAATTCTCCCTCATGTCCTTCCTGCGCTTCTTCATGCTGTTGTCGCTCGTCGCCTGGATTGGTGGATTGATCTTCTTTGCGTTCGTCCTTGCGCCTACTGCGTTTCAGGTCCTGCCGAACCCGCATCTCGCTGGCAATGTAGTTGGACGCGCGCTGGGCAGACTGCACTGGATCGCCATCGTGTCAGGAATCATCTTTCTGGCCAGTTCCCTGCTCTATAGCCGCCTCGCAAGCGGGACGGCGCACGCGTTCGCGATGCGTCACGTGCTCATCTGCCTGATGCTTGGGCTCACGTTGCTATCGCAATTCTGGATCATCCCGCGCATGGACACGCTGCGCGCTTCGGTCGGGGACTTCGCCACCGTCCCCCTCGATAATCCTGCCCGGGTGCAGTTCGACGCTCTGCATGTCTGGTCGACGCGCGTGGAAGGCGCAGTGCTGCTACTGGGACTGGTGGCGATTTATCTCACCGCAGCCACCCTTACAAATCCGCGGTGATCGCGTTGTGGATGCAGGGAAAGGTCAGAGAACTCGCTTCCACACGAGGTCGCTGCCCTCACGGCGATCCACAAATCCCGTCACGCTTCCGCTGTGGTTCCGTTCGAAGATCTTTCGCGTCCGGAGTTGCCCGCTTACGAAAAACACATCGCGCACCTCGGCCTTGAGCGCAGTCGCTGAACGACCTTCCCTCTCTCCAACCAAATGATCGCCCTCGCGACGGATCGTGTAGGCAAGGTCAGGGCCGGCCGAGTAGCGGCCGGCATAGGCGTCGAGTGCATCCATCGACAGGTCAACCGACTTCGGCTCCTTCAGAACGGAGTTGGCATGAACTAACAGAAGCTTCCAGGCGCCGTCCTCGCGACGCCAGATCTCGGTCGTGAGGTATTGCGCCTTCAAATGTTGGCCGTGGTAAAACTCATCCTCATCGTCGGTGTGGATCACCGTCACCACATCTCCAGTCTCATGCGCGGAATACGCCGAGATGGCGATAGTCCCTGAAACTCCGGCCGGAAGTGGCATTAACTGCTTAAGGAAGTCAGCGCGGTTCATCACCGTGCCATTCTCATCGACATAGACCGCATCGGCGGCAAGCGCGGCGTCCCACACTTTCACATCTCCGGGCGCAAATGCGTCGAGCAGCGCCTGATCCCGCTGACGGAATTCCTGAACGAGATCAGCCGACGGTGCGATCGGGTTCGCGGTTGGGGCAAACAGCACAGCGAGCAAGATCAGAGTGAACATGTTGACTCCTGCGGGACGACAGAATTGTACGTCGGCTTGACGCCGGCTTTTGCCCGTCGTCTGGCCTTCGCAGCAAGGCGATCCATTCAACTCCGGAGGGATAGGGGTTGGTCCGAAGTCTGCAGCAAGGGCGCCTCGCGGCCTCGCGCTGATACTTTTTCTTCCGAGCCGATCTTGCCGTTTCTCATCAGTAGCGCGCAATCGAAGTTGTTTACTGTGGGGCAAATATGGCGTGGAAGGAGATACAGAGTGTCGCCGATCTGCGGGCCTGCTGCTCCTTCTTTTACCGCGATGGGCAGATGCTCTTCGCTCGGCGAGAGCGGCGTCAGCCCCAGCGACCCCATGACTGCGCAAGTGGGGACCCCGGCATCTGCCGACACCGTCTTGTGGCCAGCATCGCAGGTGACAATGCCTGCGTGAGGACGGCTCACAACGCGGGTCAACACCAGCGCCGCCGGACGGTATCCGTATTCTTCGGGAAGTTGCGCCAGGCTGCTGGCGTCGCAATACACAACGGTTCCGGGCGAGACGCGATGGACGAACTTGCCGCTGCGAAAGCCATCGTAGGCAAGGGAGCAAGCGAACGTGGGAGTTCCGGCGGTAATCACCTCCGGAACAGGGATGGCTGAGCGCTCGAGTTGACCGACAATTTCAAGCAACGCATCATAGCCGCGCTGTGCCGCCTGCGTGCGCTCGCCTTCTGCTACAGAGCCGAATTGACCGTCATAGTAGTGCAAGCCACGGAATTCGAGTCCGGCGGCGGCGATCGAGCGCGTAAGGGAGACTATTTCCTCAAGCTTATTCTGCTCGATACCGGTGCGATTCATGCCCGGATTGATGTCGAGAAAAATTCCTACTCGGCTGCCCCGCCATTGTTGTAGTTGTTTGTCGTTTTCGGCAAGAACGGAGATGCGCACCTCAGGAAACCCGTTCGCGATGTCGCGGGCTCGAAGCGCGTTCGCGCCCATTACCGGGTAGGCGAGAAGTACATCGGTGGCACCGCTGCGGCAGGCCACCAGCAGTTCCAACGTGGTGGCGCACTTGAAATTTAGAACGCCGCGCTCCACCAGCATGCGCAGAGTGTGAGCCAGTTTCGAGGTCTTGATGTGCACTCGCCAGCGATCCGCGTTGCCGTTCAGCAGCTTCAAGGTCCGCTCAATGTTGGAAGCAATGAAATCGGGATAGATTACGAGCGCGGGAGTCAGCACATCTTCTGTATCGCACACGGCGTATCGTGGGTCCCAACTCAATTCCCGCAGCATGGATTTCTCCGTTGCTATTCGCCCTTGATGATAGCGCGTAAGCTCGTTCAGAGCCAAAGGGCGCGCGGAGCCAACTGGAACCGACCTCAGGTGGAACCGACCTCAGGTTGACGGCCCACATCGCTGAGAGTACGCTCTGTGAACCTTTCTACACGCGAGGACCTGTCTGGAAAATCGTAACGAGCGATCGGATTTGGTTCGTGGTTTGGGTTTGTGGTCTGCGACCGCAATCGTGATCGGCGACACGATTGGTACCGGAGTTTTTCTGGTCACAAGCGACATGGCCCGCGCTGTCGGTTCGGCGACTCTCGTTTTTGTTGCCTGGATTGCCGGCGGGCTGATTGTGCTGTGTGGCGCCTTCTGTTACGCCGAACTGGGTGCGGCATTTCCCAAAGCAGGTGGGCCCTACGTCTACTTGAACCGAGGTCTCGGCCCTCTCTGGGGATTTCTTTTTGGATGGATGAGTTCGTTCCTCGAGCGGCCGGTGGCCATGGCGACTCTGGCCGCGGGATTTTTACGCTTCGCGGGATTTCTGTTCCCCATCGTGGACACGCCCCTATTCAGTGGCCATCTCGGAAGTTACCAGTTCACCTTCACCGCAGCTCAGCCACTCGCGGCCTTTGTGGTGTTGATCGTGACTACGATCAACTACTTGAGCGTACAAATGGGGGGCGCGATCCAGGTGCTGCTGACCTGTATGAAGATGGGAACGATCGTAGTGATTGTGATTGCTGGGATCGTTTTCGGAAGGCAGCATGCGGCCGAAACCAGCGTAGTGGTCGCGCGCTGGGGCTGGGGAGCGATTGGTGCCGTGCTCACTGCACTGGTCCCTGCGATGTGGGCTTACAACGGTTTTAACGATCTTGGCGACCTGGGAGAAGAAATCCAGAATCCTCAAAAGAACATCCCCATCGCAATTATTCTGGGACTTCTAACGGTTGGCGGCCTGTATCTGCTGGCTAACGTCGTGTACTTCCACACGCTGAATTTCGCACAGATCGCCTCTTCGCAGCGTGTCGCGTCCGATGTAGTGCAATCCTTCGCTGGGTCGCGCGGAGCCGCCTGGCTGACGGTAGCGATGGCGGTTTCGGCCTTGGGCGCGCTGCACGTTGTGGAGTTGACGGGAGCGCGCATCCCTTACGCGATGGCGCGCGACGGCGTCTTCTTTCCATTTGCCAAACGGATCCAGCCCTCGTTTCACACGCCCAGCGGCGCGTTGATTTTTCTCGGCGTGGTGGCGGCGCTGCTGGCTTTGACTGGCACATTTGAAGAACTCTATTCGTTGTTTGTTTTCGCAGTTTGGATTTTCTTCGCCCTGACTGCCATTGCTGTTCTGCGTTTGCGCAGAACTGAACCGGAGCTGGTGCGGCCCTATCGGGCTTGGGGTTATCCGTGGACGCCGCTCGTTTTTCTGATTGCGGCCATCGCTTTGACCGTCAATTTGTGGATGGTCCGGCCTGTGCGGTCGACTCTTGGGCTGGCAGTGATCGTGGCGGGAATCCCGTTTTTCTACCGATGGCGCAAGTCACCTCGCGGCTCTGCGGCGACTGAACTCTGACATTTTTCTTCTTCGCCCCCCAGCATCACGCACTCCGCCTCAAGTCGTCACTTTGCCGCACGAGGACGGTTAGAGCGCGGGTAAGTGCCGGAGGGCGTATTCTTGAGAATCAGCGCCCTGGGGCTTCTCCGCAGGGGCGTGAGAAACCAAGAGTTGTGTAGCCTCGGTGAGGAGGTCAATTCTGTGGTCTCGCCGAAACTTTTGGGATGAGTCCCGGAGTGGCAATGCAAAACCATTCACCACGGAGGGCAGAGAGGAACACAGAGGTCTGAGAAAGGGACTCGTGGCGGCGTGCTCTTACGCCGGACTGTGCCCTCGTGGTATTTTCAATTTCCTTCCAAACTATGATTCGATCTTATAAAGGTGTTCGGCCCACGGTTCCGGCGACATGTTACGTGGACGAATCGGCGCAGATTATCGGCGACGTCGTGCTGGGCGAGCACGCTTCGGTGTGGATGAATGCGGTAGTACGCGGAGACGTCCACGAGATTCGCATTGGGGCTCACTCCAATGTGCAGGACAACAGCGTCCTCCACGGAATGAAGCAGCAATGGGGCGTCTATCTCGGCGAATATGTCACGGTGGGGCATTCGGTGACCCTGCACGGATGCGTCATTGAGGATCGGTGCCTGATCGGGATGGGGTCGATTATCTTAAATGGTGCAAGGATTGGAGCGGGCTCGATCATTGCGGCGGGGACGCTGATTCCGGAGAGGAGCGTGGTGGAGCCGGGATCGTTGTGGATGGGGTCTCCCGGGAAGTTCCGGCGAAACTTGCAAGTGGCGGACGAGGAAGCGATTATGCGATATGCGCGAAATTATCTTGGGTATAAGGACGAGTATTTGAAAGAAAAGTAGGCGCCCCGGCGTCGGTGGCGCGGGCCGGAAACAGCGGGTTCCTCGATTTCGCTCGGTAATGACAAGACTTTTTTCTGCAGACTTTTTTCTGAAATTACGCGACTCAAGCAGCGAAGCGCAGGGAAATTAGGATTAATAGGATTAAGAAGACGATTCAGAAGACGATTCAGAAAACGATTAAGAAACTGAGAACTGAATGATTAAAGCAGTGCGAGGGACACGCGATTTGCTGCCGCCGGAGACGGCGCTGTGGAATTTTGTGGAGGCGGCGGTTCGGGATGTGTTCCGCGCTTACAACTTCCAGGAGATTCGCACGCCAATTTTCGAGTCGACGGAACTGTTTGCGCGTGGTGTGGGCGAAGAGACCGACATTGTCTCGAAGGAAATGTATACGTGGGAGGACCGGTCACGGGCAACCAGCGAGAAGGGGCAGATGCTGACGCTGCGTCCCGAAAATACAGCCGGGGTAGTGCGGGCCTACATCGAGCACAAACTCTGGGATCGGCGGCTCAACAAGCTCTACTACATTGGTCCTCAGTTTCGCCGGGAGCGACCGCAAAAAGGGCGGTACCGGCAGTTTTATCAGATCGGAGCGGAAGTAATCGGTCCGGCGTCGGCGGGGAGCGAGTCTCCGGCCCGCGATGCGGAAGTGTTGGAGATGCTTGCGACTCTGCTCGACCGTATCGGAATCACGGGCTGGAATCTGGAGCTGAATTCGGTTGGATGTCGGAATGATCGAGCAGCGTTCAACCTGGCGCTTCGCAAAGCTCTGGAGCCCGTCGTCGGCCGGATGTGCGCGGATTGCCAGCGCAGAGCGGTGACGAATCCGCTGCGCGTATTTGACTGCAAGGTGCCTGAGGATCAGCCAATTATCGAAACGCTGCCCCGCATCAGCCAGTTTCTGGACGAAGGGTGCCGCATGCACTTTCAAGCGGTGCGGGAGATCCTGACCAAGGTAGGAGTGCCGTTTTCGCTGAATGATCGGCTCGTGCGCGGGCTCGATTACTACACCCGGACTGCGTTTGAATTCACGCATGGCGCACTAGGAGCCCAAAACGCGATTCTGGGCGGGGGACGATATGACGGCTTGTCAGAGGCGCTGGGTGGACCGGCCGCGCCGGGGATCGGGTTTGCGATTGGAGAAGACCGGCTGGTGATGTCGCTGAAGCAGACGGCTGAGAGCGTCCTGCCCAAGCCCGATGTGTATGTGGCTCCCATGGCGGGGATGAATGCCGAAGCAGCGCGCTTGGCACGGGAGTTGCGGCGTCACGATGTGGTCGTCGAACTCGGAGACGACGCGTTCCGGCTGACGAAGTCGTTTGAATCGGCAACGAAGGCGGGAGCGAAATACATCCTTATTGTGGGTGAGAATGAAGTGAAGGCGGATTCGTTTGCACTGAAGAATCTGGCGACGGGCGAGCAAGTTTCGGTTCCGCGCGCAGAACTGGTGCGAAGGATCCAGGGGTAGCGGTGGCGAAGGCTTATCCGGAGATCGACGAAACGCTGCGGAAGTTTATGCAGGCGCAATCTATGTTTTTCGTCGCGACGGCGCCGCTTGATGCAGGCGGTCACGTCAACCTGTCGCCGAAGGGACTGGATACGTTCCGGATTCTCGGCCCGACGACTGTCGCATATCTCGACATTTTCGGCAGTGGTGTTGAGACCATTGCACATTTGAAAGAGAACGGGCGGATCGTGGTAATGTTCTGCGCGTTCCAAGGTTCGCCGAAAATATTACGATTGCATGGACAGGGACGGGCCGTCGAAGTGCACGAGGCAGAGTTCGCGAGTCTGCAAGCTCATTTTCCAGTCTATGAAGGAACGCGCGCGATCATTGTCGTCGAGGTCAATCGAATCAGTGACTCCTGCGGCTACGGCGTGCCGCTTCTCAAGTTCGAGAAGGAACGTCGGGATTTGCCAGCCTGGTGCCGCAAAAGAGGAACGGAAGGCTTGAAGATTTACCGGCTGGAGAAGAACCGACGGAGTGTGGATGGATTGCCGGGAGTGGCAGCAGAGTAGTTGTGCGCAAATTAGTGACGCAAGTGAAATCGCGATGGAGAGCCCTGATGAAAAACGGTTTCGTGACGTGTCTAGTGTGCTCGTTTCTGGCGTGCTTGTTTCTGCCGTGCAGCATGAGTGCGCAGAACGCGAATGCGCCGGAGAAGCCACTAAGTCCTTTGGAGCAGTCGTTGATGGCCGCCGAAAAGAGTTTTGTAGAGGCCGCGAAAAAGGGCGACATCGCATATTTCAAGCGCATGCTCACGGATGATTTTTCATACGTCAGCTATGACGGACAGCTGTACAACCGTCAGGACATGCTGGACGAGCGAACCGACGGCGGCTTGAATTTGCAGCCCTACGATATGAAGGTGGTGACGCTCGGCGACGGTGTAGCGATTGTGACTTACGATGTGGTGCTGCGCGTTCCGCCGGCGCAGGATCAAGGGCCGCCACCGCGGTACCAGCACTTCACCACGGTCTGGGTGAAGCAGGGGGACCTGTGGAAGATGAAGTTTCAGCAGATGACCGCATCGCATTGGGGAGATTGGTAGAAACAAACAAATCTCGAGTGTTAAATGTTAGGCGTTAGCTCCTTGCGATCCGAAGCCCACCCTCCAAGGGCCGAGCCCTAAACATAGGTTGACGATTGCGCGATTACGGGCCTAGTATCGGCGGTGCGCGAGAGCAGTTGTCCGCTTCTTGCGGTTTGAAAAATTGGCAGTTCATTCGAGGTGAGGCGATGAAGCGAGCAGGGATGCTTTTTACAGCATGGCTGGTGCTTGCAACGGCGGCGATAGCCCAGATGGAAATGCCGAAACCGGGCCCGGAACATAAAAAACTCGACATGTTCGCGGGTTCATGGATGCTCGATGGCGACATGAAGGCCAGCGCGATGGGTCCGGGCGGAAAGATGACAGAGAACGAAAAGTGCGAGTGGATGGAAGGCGGATTTTTCATCGTCTGCCATGCAGATTTCAAGAGTTCCATGGGCGACGGATCGGGACTCACGCTCATGGGATATTCCCCGGACGATAAGTCCTATACGTATCGGGAGTTCAACAGTTGGGGAGAGTTCACGGATTCGAAGGGCACGGTCGACGGCGACACGTGGACATGGGTCAACGATGAGAAAATGGGCGGCATGACCATGAAGGGGCGATTCAAGATGACAATCGCCTCGCCGACCTCGTATGCCTTCAGCTACGAGATGTCGCCGGATGGAACGAAGTGGACGATGGTGATGGATGGGAAAGCGACCAAGGCAAAGTAATAGCTGTCGCTAAAAGTTCGTCCCCAGGCGCGGGGGACGGAATGGAATTTGGAATGTTGCCTCGACGTCGACTGGAGTTCCATTTTTCGTGGCCGGCTGAAACTGCCACTGTCCGATAGCCCGGCTGGCCCGCTGGTCAAGACGTTCATCGACGCCGCGAAGAACGCGCACCTGGCCTACCGTTCCGTCCGCGTGAATGATCGCATAGAGGATTACCGTTCCCGCTACGTTCTCCTGCATCAGTTGCAGAGGGTATCCAGGGTCTACTTTACGCGTGGCGGCGGGCTGAGTGATGTTTTCTGCGGGTTCATTCGGGTTTTGAGCGTGGGAGCCATGATCGTTTGACTCATGATTGAGTTCCGCAAAGCGGACGATCCAACTGCCGCCGTTTGAATTCAGGTTTGGCATGTTGAGCGTGACCGAATAAAACCGGCGATTTCCGAAGACGGCGCGTTCTGGTTCAGAAAGCTTGGTCGCGCTTTCCGGCTGCATGGTTCGAGGGGAACTGGTCACGCGAGGCGGGCGCACGCTCGCAATAAGGTTCGGGTTCACGGAGTTCGTCGAAGATTCGTTAGGATCGCCCGCAACGGGCGATGGATTCGTCGCTGTGCTTCCCACGTAAAGACCTGCGGGAACATCACCGGCGCCCTTCCTGCTTGATCCAGCGTTCTCTTTGTTGTTGCCGTTGCCATTGGCGCCAACTCCAGTGTTTCCAGCGACCGAACCGGGCGAACCTGAAGCTCCGGCGTGGCCCTCGGGCGTGGCGGCAAAAGTGCCTCGACGGTTGCCGGCGGCCGGGCTCGGCGGAGCGCCCACGGCGGGATGGAGGTTCAGCGCAATCATACGGCCCCGCGCTCCAAAGTCCCCCGACGACGCTGCAGCAGAAACCGACGGAGGCGGAGGAACGAGTTGAGGAACGCTGCTGCCGATCGCGGAGGGACCAGAACCGCGAACGGCGCGCTGTTCGGCAACCGGAAGTTGGGGCGCAGGGGCAATCACGGAACTCGGGCCCATGTTCAGCTCGCCAAGCGGACGAGTGGACGCGTTCTCGACGCTTGGCGGAGGCGCAACGACGGCAGGTTGCGGCGCCTGGAAGGCGGACGAGTTCGAACTACGCAGGTCGGGTGGCGGAGCGACTAGCGAGTTCTGCAGCGTCGGCGAATCCCGCCGCTGCATAAGATGCGCAGTGTCGGGGGTCGGGGCCACGACGGAACTTTCCAGTTGGGGAGCGATGCGGACAATATCCGCAGCGGGGGTCAGCGGGACGGGTGGAATCGCCAGCCGTGGCTTCTCCATGCGGTCCGACCATGCCACGATGTTGGGCAGAGCGACGTCGTGTTTCAACTTGACGTCGGGTGGCGTGACGATCGTCTGCGAGCGATTGTCGGATTCGGCAGGAACAGAAATAATCGGCTGGCGCGAAAACTCCGGGTCGGCCTTCGCGGGTTGAGCCTCCTGCGGGCTGCGGGTATCGAGTGGTGGAAGATATTCCGAGGGTCGGTAATAGATCACTTGAGCATGATCGAAGGTCGGTCTCGCCACCACCTGAGGCTGCAATGCGAAAAAGCGAGTGAATCCGATGAGCAGCGCGAACGCAACCACGTGATATGCGGTCGACTGCACGAAACGGCCCAACGGCAAAGGGCGTTCGACGAATACGTCAGGCCAAAAAGGCGCAGGGGCGGAGCCGAGTTCGAGCGGCGGAAGTCGGCGCGGAAACAGCGCGTCGCGCAGATTGCCGAAGAACACTTGCGGCCCGGATGGCAACTCGACCAGTAGCCGGGGGAAGGGCACGAGTTGCTCGTCTTCGCCGGGAGGGCTGACTAAAACCATTCTTACTCATAGTAGATGCGCGATAAGGCGTCTGGATAGCCGGAAGGACATCGGTTCTACCAAAATCTCTTTCGGAACCCGGCCCGGCAAATTCCGGCTTTGCTTACAAATCCTTGCAAGTAAAGAGCGTTTATAATCTTGTGTTTCGGCATTCTGCCGCATTCTCACTTTAAGGACACACTTTGCTTGATTTCTTAGGAGATCTTCGACGGACTCATATGTGCGGGACGCTGCGCGCCTCAGACGCCGGCAAAAACGCCGTGCTGATGGGATGGGTAAACCGGCGGCGCGACTTGGGCAACCTCATCTTCATTGACTTGCGCGACCGAACCGGAGTGACGCAGGTTGTGCTCAACCGCGAACTCGACGTGGCGGCCCACGACAAGGCGAACGCTCTGCGCAACGAATATGTGATCGCTGTGATCGGCACGTTGAAACAGCGCGACTCCGACACGGTAAACAAGAACATTCCCACCGGCGAAGTGGAACTGGTGGCAAAAGAGATTCGCATTCTGAATGAGTCGAAGCTGCCACCGTTTTTGCCCTCGGATACAGCCCTGACCAATGAAGAGACGCGGCTGAAGTATCGCTACATCGATCTGCGGCGCGAGGTGATGCAGTTCAACATTGAGACGCGGCACAAGGTAGCGAAGGCGATCCGCGATTATCTTTCAGCCGAGGGATTTTTCGAAATTGAAACGCCCTTCATGACTCGGTCCACGCCTGAGGGCGCACGCGATTATCTGGTGCCTAGCCGCGTTCAGCCCGGGACGTTTTACGCGCTGCCCCAGTCGCCGCAATTATTCAAGCAGATCCTGATGATCTCGGGGTTCGACAAGTACTTTCAGATCGTGCGCTGCTTCCGCGATGAAGATCTGCGCGCCGATCGCCAGCCGGAGTTCACCCAGATCGATTTGGAGATGTCGTATCCGCAGCCAGAACGGGTGTGGGAAGTGGTAGAAGGATTTCTCACGGCGGCGTTCCAGGCCGCAGGCAGCGCGATCCAGACGCCGTTTCCGCGCATGGATTATGACGAGGCCATCCGGCTCTACGGGATCGACAAGCCGGATTTGCGCCTGCCCGCGTTTACCGAAGTGCGAGACTGCTTTACGCCGGAGAATCTCGAGGAACTGGCGATCAATGCGAATCTGCCGGTGATCGCGATTCGAACGCCCAAGGTCGGCGAGTTGTCGCGCAAAGAGCGCGACGACATCAAGCCCATGTTCCACGCCAAGGGCGGTGCCAAGATTTTCGAAGACTTCAAGCGCATCGGCAACAAATTCCCCGAAGCCGCGGCCGCAATCGCCAACAAGACAGCCCTGGAAGAGGGGGATCTTATCGTGCTGGTCGCCGGTTCGGCGCAAGGTGAGGCGCAGACGGCGATGCCGTCAAACCGCAAGGTTACACCCGCAGAACTCGCGATTTATGCGTCGGCGGGACTGTTGCGGCTGGCGCTGGCGCAGAAATATGCGGAGCGACACGGAATTTTCAAGAAAAGCGGCGATCCAGCGAAAGATTTTCGGTTCCTCTGGGTCACGAATTTTCCGATGTTTGAGTGGGATGAAGGCGAAAAGCAGTGGATGGCCGCGCATCATCCGTTCACCTCACCGCACGACCAGGACATGAGCTTGCTGGAAGCAGGTGTGGAGTCGGTGAATGATCCGCAATCGCCGCTAAGTGCGGTGCGGGCGCTGGCCTACGACGTGGTACTCAACGGCACGGAGCTCGGGTCTGGCTCCATTCGTATTCACCGCCAGGATATCCAGCGTAAAATCTTCCGCGCGCTCGGCATGACAGACGAAGAGGCAAAATCTCGCTTCGGATTTTTCCTGGAAGCGCTGGAGTATGGCACGCCTCCGCACGGAGGGATCGCGCTCGGCCTGGATCGCATCGTGATGATTTTGACGGGCGCTGAAAGCCTGCGGGAGGTGATCCCCTTCCCCAAGACGGCGCGCGCGGTCGACTTAATGGTGGATGCGCCGACTCCGGTGAATGAGCGACAGTTGCGGGAGTTGGGGATCGCGGTGAAGGAGAGTTGAGCCTCTCGACGGTGAGCAACTTGGAATCTTAGCCACAGAGGTCACAGGAACACGGAGCCAGAAAGCCCTCTGTGGCCTCTATGGTTCACGAGAACGGCGTCTTCCGATACTTTCGACGAATTCTTCTACCCATGCGAAAACAAATTCAGAAGCTCCTCTTTCCGGTTTTGGCTAGCTTTGTCTTTTCTGCCGCTGTTGCCAATACAATCGGTTCTCCTCAACCACCTACGACCGAAGCCTCTGGGATCGTTGAGCAGGGCAAGTTTACGCTGCACAAATTTGAGCAGGCGATCGGTCAAGAGAACTACGAGATCAGCCGCGACGGCGACTCCGTCGTAGTGAAGATGGATTTCAAGTTTACCGACCGGGGCACGCCGGTTCCGCTGACGGCGACGTTTCGCGGGGCGCAGGACCTGACTCCGCAGGCATTTGAGATCAAAGGCCAGACAGCGCGCCCGGTGTCAATTGACGAGGCCATAACCGTCGACGCCGGCAAAGTTCAGTTCCGCACTCGTACCAAGCAGAGCGCTTCCGCGGCGCCCACCGGACCCTTCTTCACCATTCGAGGATATGCTCCCACGACCATGCAAATGCTGATGGTGCGCTACTGGGCCACGCATGGCTCCCCGGCACAACTGGCGACGCTTCCAAGCGGCAGCGTAAAAGTGGAATCGCGCGGCCGGGACACAGTTCGAGTGGGCACAAAAGATGAGAAACTCGACCGCTTCACCATCGAGGGTCTGATCTGGGGACGCGAAACGCTTTGGTTTGATGCGAATCGCAAACTCGTCGCCGCCGTCACCACCGACGCAGAATTCGATCACTTTGAAGCGATTCGCGACGGCTACGAGAGTGCGTTGGGCGATTTCGTGGGACGGGCAGGCGCGGATGGCATGAGCGCCCTCGCCGAGGTGTCAAAAGGGATTTCGGGCAGCCGCGCATCGACGATCGCGATTGTCGGCGGCACCCTGATCGACGGTACGGGCGCCGCTCCGATTGCCGACGCGGCGGTTGTGATTCGCAAGGGACGCATCCTCGCCGTCGGTCCGCGATCGAAGGTGAGGATTCCCAAGCATGCCAACATCGTGGATGCGCACGGCAAAACCATCCTGCCCGGCCTTTGGGATATGCACGCCCACTTCGAGCAGGTTGAATGGGGGCCAATCTACCTGGCGGCGGGCGTGACCACGGTGCGCGATTGCGGCAACGAGATTGAATTCATCACTGCCGTGCGCGACGCCATCACGAAAGGTCGCGGGCTCGGTCCGAGATTGCTGTTAGCGGGCATCGTCGACGGTACGGGCCCGCTTACCATCGGCGTCGAGCGCGTCGACACCCCCGAGCAGGCGCGCATGTGGACCGATCGCTATCACGCAGCGGGCTTCCAGCAAATGAAGATTTACAGTTCGGTGAAACTCGAAGAACTGAAGATTGTCGCCGGTGAGGCGCATCGCCTGGGTATGACGGTTACCGGACACGTCCCGGAAGGATTGAACGCGTACCAAACGATTGAAGCGGGGCAAGATCAGATCAACCACATCGAATTCATCGCCGATATCATGCACTCCCCGTACCCCTCCGAGATGAGCCGGATCGAGAAGATGAAGGCCACGGCCAATCTTGACCTCGACTCTGCCGACGCGCAGAAGGCGCTATTGTTCCTGAAGGAACATCACACTGTCGTCGATCCGACCATGGCGTTGTTCGAGTTCTATACCGCGACGACGGCAAAACCTCCCGCCACGTTTGAACCCGGCGTCAACAAGGTCGCTCCCGAACTCGCCGAGCAACTCACCGACGTCGCGCCGCCGACAGAGCGGTCGGAAATTGACGAAAAGGTGTTCGAAAAGGAATTAGCGATCGTCGGAGCGCTGCATCGAGCGGGGATTCCGGTCGTAGCCGGTACGGATCAAACCGTCCCCGGCCACAGCCTGCACCGCGAAATCGAACTGTACGTGCAGGCCGGATTCACGCCGCTGGAGGCCATCCAAGCCGCGACGATCGTGCCCGCACGGGCGATGGGTTTGGATAAAGAATCGGGCACCATCGAGAACGCAAAGCGCGGCGACCTGATTCTGGTGAACGGCAATCCTCTCGACGACATTCACAACATCAGAAATGTCGAATATGTGATCACCGGCGGGACCATGTATCACACTGCCGAACTCTGGCAAAGCGTCGGATTCAAGCCCTGAAAGCGGCGGTCCTCGAGCGCCGGTGTCTCGCCGGCTGTGCGGGGGCCGACTCGCCCTTGCAGCGGTCGGCGGACCTACTCCGAGCTATGCTAGTCTGCCCTTTATGGCAAACCGTGTTTCAATAAGCCCCAAGAACCCTTCGACTAAGAATAAGAACAAGAACAAGAGAAATGGAGCGCCGGCAGCTCCCCCGCTCCGCCCGGCCGCGTCCAGCAAACAGTTCCTCAGCGACAAAGTCGGTCATTTCACAGAGTCCGTCATCCGTGAAATGACGCGCCAGGCGATGCTGCATGGCGCCGTGAATCTCGCCCAAGGATTCCCCGACTTCCCTGCTCCTCAAGAGATCAAACAGGCCGCGCAACAAGCCGTTGCGGCAGACGTGAATCAATATGCGATTACCTGGGGCGCGAAAAATCTGCGGAACGCAATTGCTCGGCAGATGGGCGTTTGGCAAGGGATCACCGTCGATCCAGAAAAAGAGATCACGGTGTGCTGCGGATCGACGGAAGCGATGATTTCGACTCTGCTTGCGGTTTGCAATGCTGGCGATGAAGTCGTGATCTTCGAGCCCTTCTACGAAAACTACGGACCCGACTCTGTGCTCAGCGGGGCCAAGCCGAAGTTTGTAAAGCTGCGTCCGCCTGCGACCGACGGCGGCGAATGGACGTTCGACGACAAAGAATTGCGCCGCGCCTTCGACAAACATACCAAGGCGATCATTCTCAACACGCCGAACAATCCGACGGGTAAGGTCTTCACGCGCGCCGAATTGGAGTTGATCCGCGACCTGTGCGTCGAGTTCGACGTGCTGGCCATTACCGACGAGATTTACGAGCACATTTTGTACGAAGGGACCGAGCATGTCGCCATGGTGTCGCTCGAAGGAATGCGCGAGCGAACCGTCACGATCAATGGGATGTCGAAGACCTACAGCGTCACGGGATGGCGCGTGGGATGGGCCGTTGCGCCAGAGAAAATCACGAATGCGATCCGCAAGGTGCACGATTTTCTGACAGTCGGCGCACCGGCGCCCTTGCAGGAAGCGGGCGCCACGGCGCTAAGCTTGCCAGCCCAGTATTACGCGAAGCTGGCCGAGGGATACCGTGTGCGGCGCGATCATCTCATGCCCGCGCTGACGACGGCCGGGTTCCGATGCTTCCGTCCGCGCGGCGCTTACTACATTATGACGGATATTTCTGCGTTCGGGTTTAGCGACGATGTGACTTTTGCAAAGTATCTGGTGCAGGAAATTGGGGTGGCTTGCGTGCCGGGATCGAGCTTTTATCGTGACCCGCGGGATGGAGCGCGCCAGGTGCGGTTTGCGTTCTGCAAGAAGCCGGAGACGCTGGATGAAGCGGCGCACCGGTTGGGCAAGTTGCGCAATTGAATTCGCTATCAGCACGCCATAACGCAAGAAGGCTGCTGGCGAACAGCAGGTTACTCGTTGCGCTCCAAGTGGCAAAATCATTGTTTCACACGACAGCCGAGGCGGCTCTGGCCACGTCAGTCTCACTTCGTGATCACCCCGCAAGCCACCCGGTCTCCTGAGTTTCCCGACGGGTCGGTCTTATAGTCGTCGGCCTTGGCGTGGACTACAATCGCCGCACCTCCGTTACTGACGAGGGAGTGCGAACCATCCTTGAGCGTTGCCTCTTTGTCTTCTATTCGAGCACTGGCTTTGCCATCGGCCCCGACAGTGAAATTCGTCATGTCGCCGGCGTGGTGGCCCTCTGGATTATCGAACCCGTGCTTCTTGTTCTCCGGATTGAAATGCCCACCGGCCGATTTGAAGTCGGGGCCTTCGCACTTGGGGGTCTGGTGAAAATGGATAGCGTGCTCTCCGGGTGTAAGGTCATGCAAGCGGAGCTCGAGGGCAACACCCGGACCTTGATCCCAAATCGTTACGCTACCGACATCTTTGCCCTGAGCATCTTTAAGTTCAACCTTGGTCTTGGCGGCGCTCGCGGATGGGAGAACTACCAGCGCGAGGAACAATCCTAGGGCGAGACAGAGGGGTTTCATAGTCGGCCTCCCGGCAGCAGAAATTATACCCAATCCCGCCTGCCAGGTCTGTCCGGATCCGGTCAAACGATAACGCGATTGTCCACAAAGATGTGGAGTATACTGCGAGGAAGTTTCAAAAATCCTAGCAGGGAAGAGTGCAATCATGGCTTTGAATGCGGTCGAGCAGGTGGCAGATCAGGTTCCGGCGGACGATTTTCAGGCGCTCGAAGACAAAATTTATCGCACCATAGAGCTGTACAAAGCGGCACGACAGGCCCAGGCTGCCGCCGAACACGATGCGCAGCGGCTACGCCAGCAAATGGAGGACCGGGAACAGGAATTGGTATCCCTGCGCCGCGAAACTGTTCGGCTGAAGAAAGAGCGGGAGGAGATCCGCGGGCGCGTCGAAAAGATGCTGGAACAGATCGAGTCAATTGCTCAAGCCAGCTGACAGCCGCTGCTGAGCGGTTCAGCAAGTACGTCCCTAGGGAGGAAACAGTTTATGGCTACGGCGACCAAAGATCAAATGGTGCGGGACCCGCAAAACTCAAGCGTTCGAGTGGAGATCTTCGACCAGGCGTACAACCTGCGAGGATCCGATCCGGAGTACATTCTCAAGCTCGCCGAGTACGTGGACTCCAAAATGCGCGCCGTGGCCGAGGCGACCAATACGATCGATACAGTGCGGCTGGCCGTGCTGGCTGCGCTGAATATTGCCGACGAATACCATCTGCTCAAGAAGAAACACCAGGAGAACGGGGCAACCGATTACCAGAAGCGGGCGCATCTATTAGCCAATGCGCTGGATGAAGTTCTGGGCGGCGAGCACCGCAAGGCAGGATAGTCTGCCTCGCGCCGTACCATGCTTCCTCCTGCTGCTCCTCGGCACCATCGCCTTTCCGCAAGAAACCACTCTCCGTACTCAAACCAATCTTGTGCTGATTCCTGCGCTGGTCAAAGACCAGCAAGAGGGAATCCTGTATGGGCTGCAGGCAAAGGACTTCCTCGTGGAAGACGATGGCGTTGAGCAGGCCGTGCGCCTGGACGAAGCGCCGGAAGCGCAGCCGATCTCGCTGGTCGTTGCGATTCAGCGGGGTCGCCGAGCTGCCTACGAGTTTCCACGAATGCAGGGTCTGAAGTCGATGCTGGACCCGCTGTTTGCGCTGGGAACCGCCAGAGTTGCGGTGGTCGAGTTTGACAGCCAGGTTGAAGTGTCGAGGAATTTCACCGAGGACGCCAGCCTGGTCGAAGACGATTTGAAGGACCTGCAGCCTGGAGATGACGGGGCAGCGATCCTGGATGTGATCGACTCATCGGTGAACCTGCTCAAAAAGGAACCGGTGGAGCGGCTACGCGTGCTCCTGCTGATCAGTGAAACCCGCGACCATGGCAGCCACGTAAAGCTGGAGGACACTGTGGCGGCGATCGGGCAGAGCAACGCCGTGATGTACGCGCTGGCGTTTTCGCCGGCTCTCTCCAACATTCTCGATACGGGCCGCGGAACCAACAAGAACGAGATGCACCAGGGCGTTAACTTCCTGGACCTTCTCTACCGCACCGCACAGGCCATGAAGAAAAATGTTCCGAGCACCATCGCTTCCATGACCGGTGGAGAGTATGAGCTTTTCGCGACGCGGAAGAAATTTGAAGTGCGAATGAACGACTTCACCAATCATCTGCACAGCCGGTACCTTTTGAGTTTCGCGCCTAAGAGCCCGCATCCCGGCCTGCATCAGATTCGAGTGCGATTGCGAGCGGAATCGAAAGACACCGCCGGCGCCACCGTTCTGGCACGAAGCAGCTATTGGGCTGAGGGAGCAAAGCAGTGAGAGGATCATTCCGTCTTGGTCGGCAAAAACAGCGTGAGCGCACCGAGGAACATTTAGCGGCACGATCCTGGCGGATGGGCTGGATCTTCTGGAGAAGAAGGGCTCGAAACTCGTGACCCTGGAGGTTAGCGAAAAGCGATCCGGTGTATGCGAAGGATCCGGATGCCGGGTCGAAGTATGGCGGCACCCTGTTGGAGCAGTGGATTGGATGCGCGGAAGATCAAGTATCCGCCGGTATAAGGAGTCGCGGGAAATTTGTCAGTGAGGTCGAGAGTCAACCTTGCTTGGGCGTGATTTCTGTTTGAGGGAAGGTCCCAATCCCCAACCTCTCCTAAAGTGCGCGAGAAGGACGGGCACCCGCGACTTTCCCCTATAATCAAAAGATTCGTTATGGCTGCCATTCTTGAGCGGATTGTTGCGGCTTCGCGGGTGCGGGTGGCGGAAGCCAAGCGCGTGGCGGACTGGCGCGAAATGGAGCGGCGGGCCGAAATGCATGTGCCGCGCGGGTTTCGGCGGGCGCTGCAGGCGAAAAGCCGTGACGGAGTGGCGGTGATTGCGGAGTTGAAAAAAGCGTCGCCGTCGAAGGGTTTGATTCGGGCGGATTTTCCTCCGGCGGGACTGGCGCGGGAACTGGAGGCTGCGGGGGCAGCGGCGCTTTCCGTGCTGACGGATGAAGAATTCTTTCAAGGGTCGCTGAGGAATCTCGAGGAGGCTTCAGGAGCAGTCGCAATTCCCTGCCTGCGCAAGGATTTTATTGTAGATGAGTTTCAGTTGGTCGAGGCGCGGGCGCATTCGGCCGATGCGGTTTTATTGATTGTGGCAGCCCTGTCTTCGGAGGAGTTGCGTACGCTTGCGGCTAGAGCACGGCGGCATGGGCTGGATGTTCTGTGTGAAGTGCACGACGGTGAAGAGTTGAAGCGGGCGCTGGATGCAGGATGCGATTTGATTGGCGTGAATACACGCGATTTGCGCACGTTTAAGGTTGATCTGGAGACGGCGTTTCAGTTGGCCGAGCGATTTCCCGCAGATGTGGTGCGAGTGGCGGAGAGCGGAATTCATTCTGCCGTAGACGTGGCGCGGCTGCGGGCGGCGAAGTATGACGCGTTTCTGGTGGGCGAGTCGCTGATGCGGGCGGATTCGCCCGGAGATGCCCTACGGGAATTGATGCGGGTTCCGAGCGAGGCGAGCCGGCCACTCCTCGGCCGGTGAAGTCGGCTTTCCTTTTGACCCGAAATTGACAATTCGGCGAACTTGGAGCGACAAGCGCGGAACGAAAAACGGTTTTCATGACTTGGGTAAAGATCTGCGGGATGACGAATCTGGAGGATGCGCTCGTTGCGGTGGAAGCGGGGGCGGATGCGGTGGGGTTCGTGTTTTATGAGAAGAGTCCGCGGAACGTGAGCGTTGAGGCGGTGCGGGAGATTGTGGCGAAACTGCCGGAGAGTGTGGAGAAGGTGGGAGTGTTTGTGAATGAGAATGAGGGAACGATCGGCTCAGTCATCGATGGCACTGGGATCTCGGCTGTGCAGATGCACGGCGACAATGAAGATCCGCGGGTCGCAGATCTGGTCGTTAGGAGTCGGCCTCATGTCAAGGTATTGGCGGCGATTTCGATGCATCATCCGAATCCGCAAGGCCAGGCGATGGTGTGGCATTTAGATGTGGTCAGAGCATTTCTCGTCGACTCTGGATCTGCGGCTAAGCCCGGAGGGACTGGGGAGACTTTCGATTGGGATGCGGCTGCTCCAGTGGTAGCCGAAATCAAGAGGATCGGAAGAGTCGTGGCGGCGGGTGGACTTTCAGCGGAGAACGTTGCCGAGGCGATTGCGATCTTGAAACCCTGGGGAGTGGATGTGGTGTCGGGGGTTGAGGCGCGACCGGGGAAGAAAGATCCGGGGAAGGTGCGGGCATTCGTGCGGGCGGTGCGAGAGATCGATCGGAAGGTGAGTTAGGGATGGCAACGGTTCCACAGACTGCCAAAATCAAAAACTCCATCCGAGCCGCAAAAAACGCGGCTCGGATGGGGCATCCACGGATTTCTGCTAAGCGAGCTTCGACTCCTGCGCACGAGCCGGGGAGGTTTGGAGTTTACGGCGGGCGGTATGTGCCGGAGACTTTGATGGCTGCGCTTGACGAGCTTGAGCGCGAGTATGAGAAGGCGAAACGCGATTCGAAATTTCAAAAACGACTTGAGGAGTTGCTGCGGACTTATGCGGGGCGTCCCACGCCGTTGTTTTTTGCGAGGCGGCTGACGCATAAATTGGGTGGGGCCAGGATTTATTTGAAGCGCGAAGATCTGCTGCATACCGGCGCGCACAAGATCAACAACTGCCTGGGACAGGGGCTTCTCGTCGACCGGATGGGGAAGCATCGCGTGATCGCCGAGACCGGCGCGGGGCAGCACGGGGTGGCGACGGCGACCGTTTGCGCGCTGCTGGGGTTTGAGTGCGTCGTGTACATGGGAACGGAGGACATGCGGCGGCAAGAGTTGAATGTGTTCCGCATGCGGCTGTTGGGGGCGGAAGTGCGAGGAGTTGAGTCGGGGTCGCGGACGCTGAAGGACGCGATCAATGAGGCGATGCGCGACTGGGTCACGAATGTGAGGACGACGCATTACTTGTTGGGAAGTGTGTTGGGGGCGCATCCTTATCCGACGATGGTGCGGGATTTTCATCGCGTGATTGGGCGCGAGGCGCGAGCGCAAATCTTAAAGGCGGAGGGAAAGTTGCCGGCGGCGATTATCGCCTGCGTGGGCGGAGGATCGAATTCAATCGGAATTTTTTACGATTTCATCAAGGACAAGAAAGTTCAGTTGATCGGAGTGGAGGCTGGTGGGCGCGGCGAGGCGCTTGGGGAACATGCGGCGCGCTTTCGAGGCGGATCGCCGGGAGTTTTGCAGGGCACGTTCTCGTACGTGTTGCAGGATTCGGGGGGACAGATTGCGCTGACGCACTCGGTGTCCGCAGGACTGGATTATCCCTCGATTGGACCGGAGCACGCGGCGTTGCGCGATGCGGGGCGGGCGGAGTATGTACCAGCATCGGATGCGGAGGCCCTGAAGGCGGTGACTTTGCTGGCGCGGACGGAAGGAATTATTCCGGCGCTGGAGTCGGCGCACGCCATCGCGGAAGTCGTGAAGCGAGCGCCGAAGATGAAAAACTCCGAGGTGGTGATTGTGAACGTGTCGGGGCGCGGGGACAAGGATATTGGGATTATGCGGGAGAACCTGAACCTCGATTGAGGATTTTGGATTGAGGATTTTGGATTGCCGATTCCGATGAGGATACGAGTTTTCAGTCTGAGATCTAAAATCTGCAGTCTGAATTCATGCGATCTCCATTCTTCTTATGCCTCTTACTTTTTATAGCAAGCCCGGACTGGTGGCGTATGTGACTTGCGGAGATCCGGATCTCGCGACTACGCGGGAAATCGTGCTGGCGGCGATCGAGGCTGGGGCGGACGTGATTGAGTTAGGCGTGCCATTCAGCGATCCTGTGGCGGATGGCCCGGTGATTCAGCGGGCCAGCGAGCGGGCGTTGAAACACGGAACGTCGCTCGGGCAGGTGCTGACGCTGGCGGCGGAGGTGCGGCAGCATGCGCAATCCACGGGGCTGATTGTGTTCTCCTATCTCAATCCCATTCTGCGCATGGGGATGGAGAAATTCTGCAGAGTGTCGCGGGCTGCGGGAGTGGACGGAGCGCTGGTTACAGATCTGCCAGTGGAAGAGGCCGAGGAATATTTGCGGGCGATGCGAGGGAATGATCTGGCTCCGGTATTTCTAGCCGCGCCCACGAGTCCGGATGATCGACTGAAGCGCATTGCGGAGGCTTCGCGGGGATTTGTGTATGCGGTGTCGCGGACGGGCGTGACGGGAGCCAGGCAGCAACTCGCCGACGATGCGCGCAAGTTGGTCAAGCGGTTGCGGCGCGTCACCAAGTTGCCGATCGCTCTGGGATTTGGGATTTCGACCCCGGAACAGTTCGCCGAAGTCGGCGAGTTTGCCGACGCGGTAGTCGTGGGCAGCGCGATCGTGGAAACCGTGGAGCGGAATCGCGGACGAGAGGCTGCGGCTGTGGGGGAGTTTGTGAGCGGGCTTTCGGCTTTCAGCTCTCCGCCCTCAGCTCATTCAAAATCCCCACGGCGCTCAAAGGACGCGAGATATGGGGCACCCGCCTCGTAACCGGGGGAGAATCCCCGTGATCTGAATTTACTGATGGCTGAAGGCTTCTTTTCATGGACATCGAGGATTGGCGAAAGAAAATTGATGAGCTCGACCGGAAGCTCGTGGAACTGCTGAGCGAGCGGGCTCGGGCTGCGGTGGCGATTGGCAAGCTCAAGCGGGATACCTCGTTGCCTATTTATGAGCCGGATCGGGAGCGCATTGTTTTTGAAAATGTACAGGAAGCGAATCGGGGGCCGCTGGCTGGGCGAGATCTGGTGCGGATTTATGAGCGCATTATTGACGTGATGCGGAATGTGCAGAAGGAAGAGATCGTGTCCAAGCCAGAAGCAGCGGAGGCGGGCACGGAGTTCGATTCGGAAGTGAATGATTGAGGGGTTGCTGGGAGAGGAGAAGCAGGTTCCTCGACTTCGCTCGGAATGCCAAGGCTTTTGGGAAAGACAAGGACGTCCTTGAGAGCTAAGAGCTAAAAGCTCAAGACCAAACTCACACGAGAGATTCTTATGATTGTGGCGATGCAGGAAGGCGCGGACGAGCAGCTGATTCAGCAGGTGATCGAGCACCTGGTGAAGATCGGATTTGAAGTGCACCGCTCTACGGGGGCGCGGATGACCGTGCTGGGAGCGGTCGGGTCGGGGATTGATTTTGATATTCGCAATCTCGAGCTGTTGCCGGGGGTGCAGGAAGTTCATCGCATCAGTTCGCCTTACAAACTGGCGGGGAGGAGTTTTCGACCAGAGGGAACGATCGTCAAGTTGGCCAACGGGATCGACGTGGGCGGGAACGAGATTGTGGTGATGGCGGGGCCGTGTTCGGTGGAATCGCGAGAGCAGATTCTTTCGACTGCCGAGGCCGTGGCGAAGGCCGGCGCAAAGGTGCTGCGCGGCGGGGCGTTCAAGCCGCGAAGCTCGCCATATTCGTTTCAAGGGCATGGCGAAGAGGCTCTGAAGTTACTGCGCGAGGCGGGAGAGAAATTCAAGCTGTTGGTCATCAGCGAAGTGATGGAGATTTCGCAAATTCCGATGATGTTGCCGTACGTGGACATCCTGCAAGTGGGCGCGCGCAACATGCAGAACTTCAATCTGCTGCGCGAGCTGGGCAAAGTGCGCAAGCCAGTGCTGCTGAAGCGTGGCATCGCGGCGACGCTGGAAGAGTTGCTGTTGTCGGCGGAATACATCATGGCGGGCGGGAACTACGACGTGATCCTGTGCGAGCGTGGGATACGAACGTTTGAAACCTATACCCGAAACACGATGGATATTTCAGCAATCCCGATCATTCATAAGTTGTCGCATTTGCCCATGACGGCGGATCCGTCGCACGGGACAGGGCGGCGCGACAAGGTGTCGCCGATGGCGCGGGCCTCGGTGGCCGCGGGTGCGGATGCCTTGCTGATTGAGGTGCATTGCGATCCGAACAAGGCTTGGTCGGATGGGGCGCAGTCGTTGTTCCCGGAGCAGTTCTCGAAGCTGATGGATGAGTTGCGGATGATTGCGCCGGCGGTGGGACGGAAAATCGGCTAAGAGTTTTCAGCGCCGAGAACGCCGAGCTATTTTGGAGTTTCATTCGCAATCAGGGGTGCTTTCTGCTGCGGCCGTTGGCTGCTGCAGGCTGTCCGTTTCTTTGGTTTATCGTTCTGTTCTCTGCGACCTCAGCGTGCTCGGCGGTTGGCCTGCCCTTATGTCGATTCGGCAAATCACGATTATTGGGACGGGGCTGATCGGCGGGTCGCTGGGGCTCGCGCTCCGGAAGAAGAAATTTGCGGGGCGGATTGTGGGATGCGATCGCGAAGGAACGCTGGAGCGGGCGCGCATGCGCGGCGCGATCGATGGGGGAACCGCGAATCCGGGAGACGCGGTCCGCGGCAGTCAGGTGGTGGTGCTGGCGACCCCAGTGCTGGCGATCATCGATCTGATCGAGCGAATTGGGCCTGCGCTTCCGGCGAAGACGTTGCTCACCGATGTGGGGAGCACGAAGACTGCGGTCGTGGAGCGGGCGATCAAGGTGTTTGGGAAGAATGCGGGGAAACGGTTTCTGGCGGGGCATCCGATGGCCGGAAAAGAGATGAGTGGTGTCGATTACGCGGATGCGGATTTGTTTCACAAGGCGGTTTGGTTCCTGTCACCGCTGCCCGATCAGAATTTGAATGAAGGGCTGTTCGCGGAGTTGGCGGGGTGGATTGACACGATCGGATCGCGGGTCGCGATGCTGTCGGCGGAGGAGCATGATCGGCTGTGCGCGTGGATCAGTCACGTTCCGCAGATGATCTCGACCGCATTGGCAGCTGCGCTGGTGGAAGAGTTCGGAGATGAAGCTCCGTTGCTGCCAGCGGGTGGCCGAGCGTTGCAGGAGATGACGCGGATCTCAGCGAGTCCATATTCGATGTGGCGGGATATCGCGATCACCAACAAGACAAATCTGGAGAGGACGCTGTGGAAGGTGGAGCAGCGATTGGCGCATATCCGGGAGAACCTGGCGACGCGGCAACTGGCAGAGGAGTTTGAGCTGGCACACCAGTTGCGGAAGGCGCCCATGAAGAAGAGGTAGCTCTCGGTACTTTGACCAGGCTCCAAGACTGCGAGCGCCAAGCAGAGCACCCGTTGAGCGCTTGAATGAATTTACCGGCTTCGATGTCAGGCGATCTTCTTGAGTGGGTAGCGGTCGCAGATTTTGTTGGCGGATTCCCACACGGCGTCAAACTCATTCCATCGCGGAACCAGGATGCGGAGCGCGAGTTCGTGAATCATTTGTTCCAACTTCTTGTCGAATTCATCGATTGGGGCCATCTGGCCCTCCGTCCGGGCTTGCAACCGGGCTGCCGCATTTCACGGAAGCAGGTTCGCTCCCGTGTGCTCTGCGTAGAGTGTTTCTCACCGCTTCTTTCATGCCAGAGCAAACATCTTCAAAAGCTGCTTGCCGTCATCTACAGCGTTTGATGCTCCCGGCGCAGGTTGGATGTGCTGAGCTTGTCACCAGATTGTCAAATGATTATTTGCCGAGACGGAAGCGGAAGTGCGCGGAATGTCCTCTGCGTGCAATTTTCATTTAGAATTCTCACGCTATGAATAAGGTTGTGGGCAATGCGGATGAAGCCATCCGCGACGTGTTTGACGGCGCGACGATCATGATTGGCGGCTTCGGGCTGTGCGGGATGCCGGAGAATCTGATTCGCGCGCTGGTGCGTAAGGGGACGAGGAATCTCCACACGATCAGCAACAACGTCGGGGTGGATGGCGTGGGCAACGGATTGCTGCTTGCGGCGGGGCAGATTGTGCATCACATCGGGTCGTATGTGGGCGAGAACAAGTTGCTGGAAGAGATGGTGTTGAAGGGAACGATCCGGCTGGATCTGGTGCCGCAGGGGACATTTTCGGAGCGGATTCGAGCGGGCGGCGCGGGGATTCCTGCGTTTTATACTCCGACGGGTGTCGGAACGATTGTCGCCGAGGGCAAAGAGACACGCGGGTTCGAGGGGCGCACTTACGTGATGGAGCGCGGGCTAAAGGCGGATTTTGCGTTCGTGAAGGCGTGGAAGGGCGATCGCGAAGGAAATCTGATTTATCGAAAGACGGCGCGGAATTTTAATCCGCTGATGGCGACGGCGGCGACGATCACGATTGCCGAGGTGGAGCATTTGGTCGAAGTGGGGGAGTTGGATGGGGATCAGATTCATACGCCTTCGATTTATGTGAAACGGATTTTTCAGGGGGAGTTGTACGAGCGGAGAATTGAGAGACGAACGGTGCGGAAGGCTGTTTGAGAGCGAGCGCGCAGGGAGCTATCCCTGAGGTAGTTGTGCTGGGGCTTCGAGTACAGGCGTCCTGGGCTGCGCTTCCGGATGACAACGCGGTGGAACGATTGGATGTCAATTAACGAACATGAACAAACCTGGGAAAGACGACGATAAGCGCGAACGGATTGTAAAGCGGATTGCGCGCGAGTTGCGCGATGGGTTCTATGTGAATCTTGGTATCGGGATGCCTACGTTGATTGCCAATCATGTGCCCGCGGGGATCGAGGTCACGCTGCAGTCGGAGAATGGGATGCTGGGGATCGGGCCCTATCCAGTCGAGGGGCAGGAGGACCCTGACCTCATCAATGCGGGCAAGGAAACGGTCAGCGAGATGCCGGGGACCTCATATTTTTCGAGTGCTGATTCGTTTGCGATGATTCGCGGGGGGCATATTGATCTGAGTGTGCTGGGCGCGATGGAAGTCGATGAGTCGGGAAGCATCGCGAACTGGATGATTCCGGGGAAGATGGTGAAGGGGATGGGTGGGGCGATGGACCTGGTCGCCGCGGCGCGGCGCGTTGTCGTGGCGATGGAGCACACCACGCGCGAAGGGGCTCCGAAGATTCTGAAGAAGTGCACGCTACCGCTCACAGGCGTGAACGTGGTGGATACGATTGCGACGGAGATGGCGTACATCCGCGTGACGAAGGACGGGCTGGTCCTGGAGGAAGTGGCTCCGGGGCTGACGGCGGAAGATGTGCAGCGGGTGACCGAGGCGAGGCTGATTGTGAATCCGGGGTTGAAGGTGATGGAGAGTTAGGACGAGCGGCCCGTTATGACGGACCGACCCCGTCTGCATTGCGCCTCTTCTTTTTCTTTTTCCCCGCCTGGCCGCGGGACAGCCGAAGGCGGTTGTCCCCACATTGGCAACCTAAGAATCCCGGACCCTTCTGGATCTCAACAGAAGGTTACGCGGCGGCGATACGTCGGAGCAGGTCTTCTTGCTCTTCCCGGCTTTCGGCGCCAATGGTGAAGGCATCGAGGATGCCCAACGATAGCGCGTACTTGATGCCTTCGTCCTGACGATTGCGCAGGGTACCTTGGCCTAGAATCTTCATGCCTACGACGGCTTTTCCGGCGGTCTTCATTTCTTTCAGGACACTGACGACCGTTGCGGGATCGGCGTCCATGTACGCGCCCACGGGGTTGATGCGGGCCAGATCAATTTCCACCCAGGGAGACTTGGCCGCGGCCCGCAGGGCTTCGATGCTGTGGCAGGAGCAGCCGTGCGCGCGGATGGCTCCCTTCTGTTTCGCTTCGGAAAGCACGTCCATGACGCCTTTGTAGCGGTCGGTCCAGTCGGCCTCGGTGACACAGTGCATCAGGCAGACGTCGAGGTAGTCGGTGCCGAGTTCGCGGCGGAAGCGGTCGAGATCGGCACGAGCCGTAGCGGGATCGCGCGCCCACGTTTTTGTGAGGACCGTGACTTTGTCGCGCTGCACATGCTTGAGGGCTTCGGCGACGTGGGGATGGCTTCCATAGGAATCGGCGGAATCGAAAAATCGCAAGCCGTGATCGTATCCGTTCAACAGGAGATCGGAGAGGCCTTTCACGCCGAGAGCGGTTTGATGCGAATGATGCCCGGAGCCCACTGTGCCGGTGCCCATGGCCAGGCGGCTGGTCTTGATCCCGGTGCTGCCCAGGCTGACCGTGTCGGAGGCGGTAAATTTCGTGGAGAGAGTCTGCTCGGCGAGCGCGTTCAGGATGGATTTGGAGCTGAGCCAGGCTGCTCCTGCGGCGGTGGCTGAGCGAACCAGGAATTCGCGGCGACGCATGGGTCCTCCTAGGAAAGGGCGCTTCGTAAGAGGCTACACCAGGGGACCTTGCGGTGGGAAGCCCGTGGGGGCCGCCGCTCGTCTCATTTTCTGATGGCTAAGGTCAAATCTTCGAATGTCAAACTTTCAAGCTGCGGAACGGCGCGGCCAACAGGCGGAATGGCAGAGTGATGACCAAAAAGACGAGCTCCAGCACGCCGTGAACTGCTACACCGACGATGCGGAACGGCAGCAATATCAGCCAGATAAACGGATAGGCTATCAGAGCCAGCAGGGCCAGTGGCCAGCAGAGCACGAAGAGGATGCACCAGAGCAGGAAAGCGAACATGCAAGAGACCTCCTTCCCTCTCGTTGATTGTACGTTTCGGCTCGGGAAAATGTTCCATGGAAGCGTGGGGCCCGGCCGGCGTCCGGGGCAAAGCGGAAAGGGACTAGAACAACCGAGCATGCTGAAAACAGTACGCCTATAGTCCAGTTCCTGGGGAGGCGGGGCTGCGCCCGGCAGGACATCCCAGTGCGGCTGTCCCCACATGGTCTTGTTTGCGGGTTACTCGAACTGCCTGCGGAAGGCCGCGAGTTGCTGCTGGACTTCAGCGAGTTCCTGGCGAAGGTGAGCGACTTCCTCTTCCAAACTTGCCAGACGATCGATCACCGAGATTGTGCCGGCATTCGCGGGCGAGGACGCCCGCGAAGCCACACTTTCTGTTCCAGCGACGTCAGAAACCGTCGGTTCACCCGAGAATAAGTGGGTGTAGCGCGATTCCTTCATACCCGGCTGGCGCGGTAGAACGCGTGCCAGGGGCGGTTCACGCTGGGCCAAGCGATCCAGAGTGGAGATGATATCGTCGAGCGCTTCGAACTGGTACATGCGCTCGGTTCGGCTGCGGAGTTCGCCGGGAGTTTGTGGACCTCGGAGGAGGAGGACGCAGACCACGGCAATTTCGCGGCGGTCGAAGTTGAAGACTTCTTGCAGGCGGTGTTCGAACTTGGTGACGCGGCTGTCGGCGCCGCTGGCCGGACCCGCCAGGCGTTTCTCTTGAAGCGTGTTGAGAGCATGCCGGACGGTTTCTTCCTCCAGGGTCATCACGGGATCGCGATTGTTCTTCTGATTGCAGGCGTTGACCAGGGCGTTAAGCGAGAGCGGATAGTAATCAGGAGTGGTGATGTCTTTTTCGATCAGAGAGCCGAGGACGCGGGTTTCGATTTCGGAGAGGATCACGCTTGGCATCCGGAAATATTATCCAGACTGGTTAATATTGCTCGATGTCATTTTAATTCAATCGACGCTTCCTCTAACCGAATCGGGAGTCAAAGTCCCCATCCTAGCCGCAAAAAGCGCGGCCAGGATGGGGCACCCTCGAGATTTCTTTAGAACAGGGCGGTGGAACGGCGCTTCCACGATTTGCCTTTTTCTTTGGCGATATTTTCCATATCAGCGACGTAGGCGCCCGCCTGGGTCAAGATGTGGTGTAAATCATTGCCGATGCTGATGAAAGTGAATCCTTTTTCCAGGAATTCACCGACGCGCGCGGTGCCGAAGAGAAACAGGCCCAGGATGACGTTGTTCTTGCGGGCATGCTCAATTAGTTTCTTAGTGGCAGCGTCGAGTTCGGGCGAAGTGTACATGAGGGGGAACTCGTATTTGTTGTAGAGGCCCATCGACATGCAGAGATCGTTCTGGCCGAGGAACAGAATGTCGACGCCGGGGACGGCTGCGATCTCGGCGATGTTCTCTATGCACGAGGCAGTCTCGACCTGCAACGCGACGATGCCTTCACTGTTCCAGTTGCCGGCATAGCCGAGCAGGCCACCTTTATTCATGCTGCGCTGCGGGAAGTAAACAGAGCGGGTGCCGACCGTCGGATACTTGGCGCAACTGATCGCTTCGCGCGCTTCCTCGGCGGTATTGATGTAAGGGATAAGGACGCCGTCGGCCCCCAGGTCGAGAGCCTGCTGGATTCCGGGGCGATCGGCGTATCCGCCGACGCGAACCAGAGACTTGGCGCCTCCGTTCGCGATTGCGCTAAGCATGGCGGATAGCTTTTCATAGCCCATGGGACCGTGCTGGGTGTCGACCAGCAGCCAGTCGTATCCACTGTGAGCGAGTTGCTCGGCGACCGTGGGGCTGTGAGCATTGAGGAACAGCCCCATCTTGGGCGTTCCGGCACGGAGTTGCTTTTTGAATTCGGATCCGCTGAGAGCGGGGTCGGGCATTTGGGAGATCCTCCTGGAAAGTGGAATGACGAGTGTAACTTATGTGCCCGAATGCGCGGGCGAGGGTGCGTTTCTTGTAGTAGATCATAAGTCGAATACAGGTGGGCGGTTCGTACTGATATAGTTTCGTGAGCGGATATTTCTGGCGCTGTCGGCACGACAAGGAGCGACGATGCTGCGACTACTACTGCACTGGGTCCTGAGTGCGTTGGCGGTGTGGATTATGGCTCAGGTTGTGCCCGGCATTTATCTCAGCGGGCCTAGGAACGCGCTGATTGCGGCGCTGGTCATAGGGTTGATCAATGCAACGATCGGGCTCGTGCTGAAGGTGATTACGTTTCCTCTTACTCTGTTGACTTTGGGATTGTTCTGGTTCGTGATCAATGCCTTGATGTTGGAGTTTGCTTCGGCGCTTCTGGCGCCGGGGTTTCAAGTGCGGGGGTTCCTGCCCGCGTTCATCGGGGCGATCGTGCTCAGTCTGGTGAACATGTTGCTGAAGGCGATCGTGATGCCGCGAAAGGTCTGATCGTTGCTGGTCGTTGGCGCTCGATCGATCCCATCCCTTTCAATAACCCCGGGCACTTCGTGGGTGACGAAGCTCAACGTTTTTTCGGTTTGATCGCATTCCAATCTTCTTCGCTGAGGACTCTTCCCAGGTTGCTGAATTCTCCGGCACCTTGCAGGAATTCGCCGCCGTCCATGCGGATGACCTCGCCGTTGATGTAACCGGACCCGTCGCTCACCAGAAAAGCCGCGAGGTTGGCTAATTCATCGACTGTGCCGAAGCGATGCAGCGGATTGCGATCGAGGGCGAGGGTTTCCAGTTCGGGGCGAGGCAGAACGCGCGAAAATGCGCCTTGCGTGGGAATCGGGCCAGGCGCGATCGCGTTCATGCGAATATTGCGATCGCCCCACTCCACCGCGAGGCTGCGAGTGAGAGCTTCGACTCCGGCTTTGGAGACGGCGGAGGGGACGACATAGGCTGATCCTACCGGCGCGTACGTGGCAGAGATGCTCAGAACCGTGCCCGGATGACTGGCTTTGAGCCAGCGGCGTCCGCAAGCCATAGTCGCCTGAAGAGTTCCCATGAGCACGATGCCGATCACCGACTCGAAGGCGCGCGGGGAAAGTTCTTCGGTGCGGGCGATGAAGTTGCCGGCGGCGTTGTTGACGAGGACATCGAGCGGAGCTTCGCTCCAGATGGTATCGATCATGGCTTCCACAGCATCGAGATTGCGAACGTCGCAGGGGATTGCGTGGATGAGACCAAGCGGCGTCAACTCGGCGGCAGTCTGTTCAAGGACGTCTACGCGGCGGCCGCAGATGTGTACCGTGGCACCGAGTTCGAGGAAGCGCTGGGCCATCCCTCTGCCGAGGCCAGTGCCGCCGCCGGTGATGAGGATGCGTTTGTTTCTTAGAAGATCAGGACGGAACATGATGTTTCTCCTCGGTATTTATGAATGCCGCCGGCAACAACAGGTTCCCCAGGAGGCTTCGCTCGCTGAGGAACGACAAATTATAGAGTGCTCGGGAGATTGTCGTGGCATTGGAATCGACGGGGCGAGGCGCCCGCGCGCTACGACCTCGCCCCTGCCGTGACAACCGCAATCGATTTACCGATCACACGCTGTCCGGAAGCCGTAGTCGGCGTATTGGAATTCTGGGGGAATGCTGGAACGGGCGGAGCAGCGGGCTACTTTGATGTGGTGGCGCCAGGATCCACCGCGGGAAGACTTGCGCTTGCTTTGTTCCGGGCCGCGCGGATTCCGGTCAGGCGAGATCCCGTAATAGTTCGGGTCATACCAGTCGCTGCACCATTCGTGGACGTTCTCGCAAATATCATAGAGGCCGAAGGCGTTGGGGGCGTAGCGCGCAACGGGCTCCGGACCGGTTTGCCAGCGCGTGGCGTAATCGGGAAGAGACCCCGGAGAATCGTCGCCCCAGGGGAAATTTTTCTGTTCCAGACCGCCGCGTGCGGCATGTTCCCATTCAGCTTCCGTGGGCAAGCGGTGGGCTCGGCCAGTTTGTGAGCTGAGCCACTGGCAGTAGTGCACCGCCTCGAACCAGGAAACTGCCGTGACGGGTTGTTGCGGATGGTTGAAGTTTGGATCTTGCCACAACGGAGGCTGCGGAGTGCCGGATGCGCGAAGAAATCGGGCGTATTCGGCATTGGTGACTTGCGTGGCGCCCATGAGAAACCCGTCAACCCAGACACGATGAACCGGACGCTCGCAGTCCTGTCCTGCTGTCGAGCCCATCAAGAACCAGCCCTCGAGGATCGGGACCAACGATGGTTCGATCGCCAAGGTTTGAGTTTCAGAGTGGGTTGGACTCAGCATTATTGCCGTTGCCGGCGGCTCCTTCCAAAGGTAAAGTTTACCAGCGCCGATGGCGGGAGGCACCGATGGCAGAGAAGAAGCTGAGATTCAAAGTGATGCTGGAAGGCAAGGAGGGGAGTTCGGTGGCGTGGCTCAACCCTCCATTCGATGTGCCGGAGACGTTTGGCACTCGGGCGCGTATCGCGGTCTGCGGGACGATCAATGGATTCCCTTTCGGTCGTCGCTGATGCCGATGGGAGGCTGTCACGGCATGGCGGTGAACAAGACGATGCGCCAGGGTGCGAAGGCGAAGGCGGGAGACGTCGTAGACGCGGTGATGGGGCGCGACGAGGAAGCGCGCACCGTCGAAGCGCCGCCGGAGCTGAAAAAGGAATTGGCGAAAAGCCAGAAAGCGCAGCTGCGCTGGGATGATCTGGCGTTCACCGACAAGAAAGAGCTGGCGATTTCCATTCGCGCCGCGAAGCAAGAAGAAACCCGGAAGCGGCGACTGGCCAAACTGATGCAGGTTCTGAAGACGGGAAGAGCTGGACCGGATGAATGTTGGACTCGGCCGCCGCAGGGGCCAAAGCCCCCTGTTCTAGATTGGAATTATCCGGGCGCTCGAAGCGCTGCGCCACCCAAGATCATCACCCGTTCAAGTCAATGCCGGCGCTAGCAACCGTCACCGCAAGTCATCAGGCCAGTTCCGGGTGGGCGGACTTCGACGGCAGACAGAGCTACCGGGTAGGACTGCGCAGCGCGCGCACGGCCTGTTCGATGTCGTTGTCCTGAAATAGGCGGATGACGGCGATGCCGGCAGCTCCGGCTGCCAAGCAGGAATGGGCATTGGCCAGAGTGATGCCGCCGAGAGCCAGGACTGGGATGGCGGCCTCGCAAGCTTTCTGAAGTGCGATGAGGCCCGCCGGGCGGGCGCTGGGACTGTTGTTTTTTTCGAAGACAGGGGCGAAGACCGCGAACGTTGCGTTCTGCGCGGCGGCTTGGGCTACTTCTGGTGGGGTGTGGCAGGACACTCCGATCAGGGGACGTGATGGTGAGTTTCGACGGGCGGGGGCGCCCGCGCCACATTGCCATACGGTTCTTACGTCTGGCGGCGAGACGTCGTGGGATCGGAGGTGGATGCCGTCAGCTTGAACCGCCAGTGCGACATCGGTGCGTGAGTTGATGAGGAGGGCAGTTCTCAGTTCTCGGTTCTCAGTTTTCAGTTGTGCGATGACGCTCACGGCTTCTTTCGCCAGCAGCTCCAGATCGCGCGTGGGAAGGTCTTTTTCGCGAAGTTGGATGTAGTCGACGCCGGCACGGGCGGCTTCGCAGATTTTCTCCAGAAGACGACGACGGCGGGAAGATTCATCCCCGGGAAAGGCAGTGCGGTCGGTGATGTAGTAGAGCAGGCAGCCTTTTCCCATCCGATTGGAGTCTAATGCAGCAGGCTTGGTTGCTGGAACTTCGCGCGCTGCAGTGCGCGAGTGGCCGTCTTCGTTCGCCCCCGCTGAGGCTTAATTATTTTTTCGTTCTCGCCTCTTCGCGGCTTTTCAAATGGTCAATCCGCTACGGTCGGGTCTTCGCAATCTCCGGCAGCGCTTCGCCTTCTTTTTTGGGTGTGCCGCCGAGGTGGTATGTCGTCAGGCCATCGCGCAAGACCTCGAACGCGTCTTCGGGGCTGTCGACGATTCTGAACTGATCTAGGTCTGCGGGGGCAATGGTGCCGGCGTCGACGAAGGCCTGGAAGTTGATAATGCGGTGCCAGTATTCGCTGCCGTAAATGACAACCAGAATTTTCTTGGCCAGCTTGTCGGTTTGCGCGAGGGTGAGGATTTCAAAGAGTTCATCCATGGTGCCAAACCCGCCGGGAAAGATGACTAAGGCCTTGGCAAGATAGGCGAACCAGAATTTGCGCATGAAGAAGTAGTGAAATTGAAAGTTCAGGGCCGGAGTGATGTATTGATTAGGACTCTGTTCAAAGGGCAGCTGAATGTTCAGGCCAATGGTCTTTCCGCCGGCTTCGTGAGCGCCGAGATTGGCAGCCTCCATAATGCCGGGGCCTCCGCCGGTTGTGACGACGAAGCGCCGGCGGCGGGCTGGAATCTGAATGGACCACTTGGTCAGCATGTGAGCCAGGCGGCGCGCATCTTCGTAGTAGCGGGCCATTTCGACGGCAGCCTCGGCAGATTTCAAGTCTTTTTCCAGTTGCGAAGCTGCAACACCGGCGTGATTCTGTTTGATCGCGGCGAGAGCCTTCGCGGCATCCTGCTCTCCCATAAAGCGGGCCGAGCCGAAGAAGACGACCGTATCCTGAATCTGTTCCCGCCGGAAACGCGCCAAGGGCTCCTGATATTCGGCCATGATACGGAGGATGCGCCCATCCGGACTGTTAAGAAATGCTGGATTTTCGTACGCCACTGGCGCGGATTTAAGGTGATCAGTCATAGTGAAACTCACTGTCAAAATCGTCAGAATACGGGGAAGAGTGGCAGGGCTATCAATCACGACGCCTGAACTGCGCATCCCCATTTGCGCTACCCCGGCACCTCTTTATTGTTGCTCGTGGTAGTGGAGCGCCTCCCAGAAACCAATCCAGATATCGAGCAGGCCCAAGCCGCTGCAAAGGCCGCGGAAGAATCCATTGGAAACAACGGAGCGCAGAGCGGGAAACGAAAGCAGCAAATAGTTATCGGTCCACTCCGGAGTCCAAGGCAGGATGATGAGCAGCACTCCCGCCACCGCACTGACCAGCACAAAAAGAAACACCGAGATGCGATGAATCCAGACTTGCAGGCCGTTTGGGCTTGGGCGGGGCGTCGTTTGTTCGGGAGGATCGAGAAGCGCAGTGCGCGTTTCAGCAGGCGGCGGAGACGGTTGGGGCGTTTGGTTGGGAGCGCTGGAAAGCGGTGTGTGATCGGTCATCCGCGGCCCCATGAACGGACCACGGCGAAATCACGGCCGCCCGCACTGAACCCCGGGACAAGAAAATTGGGGAGTAAAGCCATCGCACTATTCTACGACTTCAGGGCCTTAATGCGCTCGGCGACGTCGCGGTAGTCGATGTTGTTGCCGTAAACATCCATGAAGTGGTGCAAAGCGGAAGTCTTGTCGCCGGCAGTATCGTAGGCCGAAGCCAGTTCGTAGTGCAGCGCAACCCGGGTTTCGCCATCGATGCCAGGGACCTTGAGAGCTTTGTCATACCAGCGGACCGCGGCCTCGGGCACCCCCTTTTCGAGGAAGCATTGCGCCAGCCAGGTATAAGTTTGCATGATCTGCGGGAACGGTTTTCCGTGATCGAAGGATTGGCAGGCCTTTTGCAATTCTCCGATGGCCTCATCGAGCAAGCCCATTTCGCGGAAGGCGATGCCGAGATTGTAGTGAGTCTCAGGATCTTCGTCGGAAGAAGCGACGCCGGATTCGAGATCCTGTTTGAGTTCGCCGAACATTTCCGCGAGGTCGACCCCGGCATCATCGCCAAAGGGAGAACCTTTGGCAGCGGTTGGGGCGGCAGGCGAATGGGAAAGGGGCGGCTGCGGCTTCGGAGGGTTCACCACCGGAGCGTGCCAAGCCAGGGACGCGGTCGCTACCGGCGCGGGTGCGGCCATCGTGGGCGCAGGTTGAGGCGCGGGAGCCGTAACTTGATTCGAAGTGGACGCGGCAGCACTCGCGGCCAACGGCGGGGTTATCTTCGGCGCCACGACTGCAGGGGCGATGAGCGGCGGAGCTACTACCGGCGGCATCGGTTTCGGCGCAACTTTTGCGGCCGGAGCGACAGACTCTGGTTGAGCCACGGGCGCACCCCTCAGGAAATCTTCCCCCAGGGACGCTTCGATATCGGCAACAAACTCTCCGAGAACGGGCGCGGCTTCACCGGCCACGATCGCCGGCTCAGGATGTGCGGACGGGACTACCTGAGCCGCCGCGGGGAAGGTTACCGCAGGCTTGGCGGCAGACGGGAGAGGGGACGGGACGGGCTTGGCAGCGCCCGCATCCGGCAAGAATCCATCCCCCAACGAAGTTTCCAGGTCGGAAACGAATTCTTTCAGAACAGCGGGAGCGGGTTCAGCAACCGGCGCGTGCACTACCGGGCCGGGCCTTGTCTGGATTGGGGCTTCCGCGACCACCGGAATCTCCTGGACGACAGGACGCACTGGGACAACCGCCGCCGGGACAACAACGGCGGCCACTTTGGCGGCCGGTGGTGGGACCGCGACCGGAGGTTCGACGACTGGTGTTTCTTCAAGCTCGACTTCGATGGTGGGAATATCGTCAGCCGTGAGTTCTTCGACTACGGGTTCGACTGCGGGCTGGACTTCTTCGTCGCCTGGTTGAGCGGCGGCTTCGATCTCGGCGCGGAGCTCATCCAGTTTGGGCTGATCGCTTGTCAAGGTCTGAAGTTTGGCCAACGCCGCCATGGCCTGTGCGGGCATGCCATGAGCGACATAGAAACGAATCTCATCGATCGTCTCGTCGGCTTTGCTGGACTCTGGAATTCCGGGAGCGCCAACTGCGCTGCTGCGCTTGACCGCAGGAGCCTCCTCAGCGGGACCATCGGTTTCGACGGTGATAGCGTCATCCCACTCTGAGGAGAGGTCGATTTCAGAGGAGCCGGCATCGGCCTCGGCTGGCATTCCTGCGGAATCAACAACGGCAAACTCGGGCTCTGCGGTCGGGTCTACGGTGATTTCACGAGCATGCTTAACGCTGGTGGGCCAAGGCGAAGCGGGTGGAGCGAAAGCTGGGGCCGAAGATGTGCCGGCTTCTGGCCTAGCTGCCTCGCTCGATGCAGTCTCCTCGGCGGGAGCTGCCTCGATGGAAAACTCGGGTACGTCATTCTCTGGTTCTTGCTCCCGCACGCTAGAAACAGTGGCAGCAGCCTCCAGAAAAACTGGAGCGTCTTGGGCATGCGCGCTGGACAACGCAAGCGAAGAGCGTTCTTCATAACGCTCGGCCAGTTCCCCGTATCGTGTGGCTTCGTCGGGATAGTCTGCTTCAGAGTACACGCTTTGCAGCGTGCGGCAGCAGAGCGCCGCCTCGGCGAAGCGAGAAGCGCGCGTGTGCAAAGCGGCCAGACGCTGATTAATGCGAAGATCTTTTGGTGCCAACGGCAACGCCCCGAGCAGAGGGCCGAGTGCCTTGGCGGGCATGTTATAGGAAATGAAAAGCTCAGCGTCGGTGAGAGCCGAGCGGACCGCGAGAGAAATTTCGTCAGAATAGTGCTGGTGAACCGAAGGCGCCGTGGCTTCCAGATCCTCCACTAGTACGATCGCCTCTTCCGGCGTGATCAGCTTGTTTCCGGAAGTCCCACTGAGCTGGCTGACCACCTGCTGGTAATTCTGCATGTGCAGCGGGTTCTGCGGTTCTACGGTAGCTAGCTTCTGATAAAGGTCGCGAGCACGCGGCAAGTCGCCGGATTGTACGCTGGCGTGGGCTAGCAACTCCATGACTTCGCTGATGTGGGTCGTGTCTGCGGCCTTGTGGAACAGGTCGAGCAATTTTTGCAGCGAGTCAGGATTGTCGCGTACATGACCAATGATGGCGTGCAGGCTGTCTAATACTTTGTCGGAGTTCTCCGCCAGTAATCGCTCGGCGTGCTGGTCGAACACCTGGAGAGCATTCTCGTATTGTCCGGCCTGCATGAGCGCGTCTGCGAAGCTGGAGATTGCCGGCAGGTCGTTGTGCACGGTCAACAGCTTGCTCGCAATGCCTCCGGCTTCCGAGAGTTGTCCGGTTTGCAGATAGGCCTTGAGCAGATCCCGCAGACCATCGGGACTGGAATCGATGTCCGGAACTTTTTGCAGAGCAGCAACCGCTCCGGCCGCGTCGCCGGATTCAAGCATGTTCTTGCCTTGCATGAGCAGGGCGTAAGTGTTGCCAGGATCGAGAGTCAGCATGCGCTTCAGGATTTCTTCGGCTCCGCTGAGCGATCCTTTGGACCGCAGAGTCTCAGCAGCGGCGGAGAAAATCTGCCACGCCTCTGTCTTCTTATTCAGGCGAAGATACACTTCCGCCAAGCGGACTCGCATGTTGCTGTTCTCTGGATCCATTTCCAGAATCTTCTGGAAGATGCGGACCGCGTTCTCGAGTCCTCCGGCTTTCAGGAATTCTTCCGCGACCTGCAGATATTGAGCGCGGGCATCATTGAAAAGGCCCTGTTGCGAGTAGAGTTCCGCGAGTTTCAGCAGGCTCTCGAGCGAGGGCTGAAGCTTGCAGATCTTCTTGTACATAGCGATCGCCTTGACCGTGAAACCCTGGCTGGCATAGGCATCGCCTACGGTCTTGAAGCATGCGGTCGCTTTGTCGGTTTCGCCGAGGCGCGTGTAGAGGTCGCCGACAGTGTTGGTGACCGTCAGATCCTTGGCATCGTTCTTGAGAACTTTTTCGTACTCAGCGATGGCATTCTGAATCTTGCCCTGCTGGACATACTTCTCCGCACTGCTGAGTGCCTTCTGTTTGTTGAAGCCAAACAACGCCATAAGATTGCAAACTCCAGATCCTGGTCTTGACAGAACCCGCTGAACACCCGGGAAACTGCTTCCGACTGATGTCCAGACGGCCATCTCCAATATCGCCAGATGGACCTACCGGACAAGGCCAATTGTACGTCCGGACGTCATGAACCGCATGGTTACCAAGGGTTACCAAAAGGGAGTGTACGAATGGGTTACCAAGGGAATAGCGGAAAGTCAATGATGGTTGAGCCGGACACACTGTCAATCAGACGTCGCCAGGCACCGTCAGACCCCGTAATAATTGCGCCTGAGGCCGCCCCCTGGAGGATATGACAGTCATGAACGCTAGCATTGCCTTGGCAAAGAAACCATAGGCGATCTTCGAGAGTCGCTGGAGCGGCTGGTCGGGGCCAGCCCACGGCACAATTGCCGCCTCTGTTTCGCGGGCTGGAGACCCGCCGAGGAGGGTGGCGAGCGTGCACTACCCAAGCCCGACACGCTGCCGTATTTCCCCATGGTCCTGCACCGGGGCGGATTCCCTGATGGCAGTTGACCCCAGCGATATCAACCGAACCACCCTAGTATGAATGTGCTATGTGGCGGCGACGAGCAGCAGTGTATTTTCTTCCATGCGAAACCGTGGGGGAAACCGCCAAGGGGGACGACGTCAGTCATGACCTGGATTCGAACTGTTTCACTGCCTGAGGCGGATGAGAAACTGCGGCAGGCGATTGAGGGCGAGAAACTCTTTTATCCGAAGGAGTATGCCGAGCCGGTTCACCCTGACCCGTCGGGGGCCTCCTCAATCGTGGGATCGCATACGCTCATTCCCCAAGCGCTGTATCACGCCTTCAGCACGTTCGGTGCGTTGATGTCACCGGAATTGCCGCTAGATCGGCGCCGACACGAGATGATCGCGACCATGGTCTCGGTCACCAACCGATGCGTCTATTGAATCGAATCACACGCAGAGTTTCTGCGTAGGGTGACATTGGATAAGGACTTGGTGGAGGCGCTGAAGAAGGACTACACTACGGCGCCAATCTCGCCCCAGGATCGCGTGATGCTCGATTATGTGGTCAAGCTCACCAAGGACGCGACCAAGGTTTGGAAAGATGATATCGAAGGGCTGCGAACCGCGGGATTTAATGATCAGGGAATTCTGCAAATCACGTTGATCGCTTCCTGGTTCAACTACATCAATCGCGTGGCGGACGCGCTGGGGGTGGGGCGGGAATAAGTGCATCGTCGCCCTCGTTACTTCACGTCTTCGGTTTTTTTGAAAATGGCAACAGAATGGCCGACATCCGCTGGACATTTTCGCTCGTGAGAGAATAGGAACTTCCCAATGGACCGGTGAGAATACGATTTATGTCTCCGAGAGGTTGGCCTCTGACTTGATCGAGGAATCGCGACCATTCTTTGGCTAGAGCCTCGCGCTGGTCGCTGTCGGCGTCTTGGCAGAACTCACGGACTGCTTCCTCGGGCGATCCATACTCATCTTTCATGTCCTGGTGAAAATAGCCACGAAGAAAGCTGCGCAAGGCAGGAAAATTTTCCGCAGGGAACGAAGGCGCACTCTCTTTTTGCGGTTGACCCTCCTTCATGAGCGGCACTCCGGATAGGCAGTAAGGACGTGGTAACTCGTCGGACCATCCCACTTCAACACAATGATTGCATGGGCGCAGGGCTGGGAGCTGTCGTCGCCGCGGCGCATGGTTCGTCCAAAGGGACGCGTCGGGTCGCCGTCGTAATCGAGAACAAGATTCGGGTGTCCGCTCTCGCGTGCGAGCCAGGGTAAGATTTTGTTGCCCTGCCGCGCCAGGGCCGCGCCTACGGCCGCTTCGGCGCTCTCGCGGTCGGTCCAGGTAGACGCAGCCGAGATATGGCGTTCTCGCTGGAGGCGCTCGCGAAGCTCGGCGTCGGTACGCCCCACGTGTTTGCGCAGCGTGTGGCCGCCGGCGGCTTCGTCCCGCTCCAGAGAATGCCGCGGCTCCGAATTTCTAACGGGTGATCTGGATTCTGAACGCGACTCTGAGGCTGGAGGGCTCGTGCAGCCAGACATTGTGGCCAGGAGCGCCAAAGCAACCAGGAAATGGCACCTTCGAACTGCCTTGAGTCCGGGCATAACCGGAGGCAAGAGTACACAAGCGCCAAGCAAAAAGCATCTTCCGATGGCCGGGCGAATGGACAATTTCGCAACTGTAACAGCGGAGTCTCCTGGTTGCGATTAGTTCCACTAGACTTGAGTAAGCAGCGTGTCCCTAACGCCCCGCGCGACCACCATGGCCGAATCTATCGCCGAATTTTTCCTGGAGCATTTTGAGGCGCACCGCAACGAGTGTGCCTACCGGCGGCGGCGCGGGTACCGGACTGAATCTTTCAGTTACGGCCGGATTCTGCACATGGCCTTTGCCCTGGCTCGCGAATTGCAGACGCGGGGAATCGTGAAAGGCGATCGGATCA
>Ga0209006_10000404_pt1 | contig 42158 bp, 30 predicted proteins | sample JacPin_JW_Ref_O2_FD_188567 | JGI IMG/M metagenome (GOLD analysis project Ga0209006, IMG submission 188567) | Forest soil microbial communities from Algoma, Ontario, Canada - Jack Pine, Ontario site 1_JW_Ref_O2 (SPAdes) (version 2) | ecosystem: Environmental > Terrestrial > Soil > Boreal... | reverse complement strand
CGTCGAATTTCACGCCCCATTCCCGCTTGATCCCCATTCCCGCCGGGCGCAGCGTGCCGCTGCCCATCTTACCGTTGATCGCGTCGAGCGCGCTCATCAGCCGCGCGGACTTTCCGGCGCGCGCCGCGCCGAACAGGGTTTGCGGCGCGAAGCCGGCCGGCACCAGCCCGTTCAGCATCACGCCGGCCTTGGAATAGCGGTAGCCGTCGCGCCAGATGCGCTTGGCCGCCCAGATCGCGTGATGGATCAGCGCAAAGGTGTCCGCCGTCGCCTCGGGCAGATGGAATCCCATCGTATTGGCATAGCTCGGGTCGCCGTTGAACTTGTTGGTGCGCATGAACACGGCCAGATGTTGCGTGACCAATTTTTGCTCGCGCAGCTTCTCCGCCGCCCTGGTCGCGTAAGCGGCCATCGCCTCGCGCATTTCCGAAAACGCGGTTACCGGATGGCTGAAGCTTCTGGTGCTGGCGATGCCCTTGCGCGCGGGCGGCACATGCTCCAGCGCGAGACAAGCCACGCCGTTCAGCTCGCGCAGGATGCGCTCGCCCGTCACCGTAATCACCGTGCGCGCCAGCCTCGGGGCCATGACGCGCAGATCGTGGACGGTATGGACGCCCAAATCGGCGAGCTTGGCCGTGGCGGCGGGGCCGATGCCCCAAACCTCGCTCACGGGAATCTCGGGCAAAACGCGGTCGCGCGAATCCGCGCCGCCCAAATCGCACACGCCGTTGAATTCGGGCATTTTCTTGGCGCAATGGTTGGCCAGCTTCGCCAGGGTCTTGGTCGGGCCGATGCCGACGCAAACCGGAATCCCGATCCACTGCTTCACGGTCGCGCGGATCTCCCGGCCATAGGCGTTCAAATCCAGATGATCGAGACCCTCGAAATTCAGGAAGCTCTCGTCGATGCTGTAGACGTCGATCTCCGGCGTGAATGTAGACAGCGTCTCGACCATGCGCCGGCTCATATCGGCGTAGAGTGCGTAGTTTGAGGAAAACGCGCGCACGTTGTGGCGGCGCATCAGTTCGCGCAGCTTGAAGGCCGGCGCGCCCATCGGAATGCCGAGCGCCTTCGCCTCGTTGGAGCGCGAGACGATGATGCCGTCATTGTTCCCCATCACCACCACCGGCACGCCTTCGAGCTTGGGGTCGAAGACGCGCTCGCAGCTGACGTAGAAATTATTGCCGTCCACCAATGCAACGCGCATGGCTTACGCCGGATGGTCGCGGATGCTGTGCGTGACGACGCCCCAGATTTCCAGGCCGCTGTCCTCGCCGATCTCGATGGGGTGATAGGTCGGATCGTCGCTGTCGGGCTCGAGCCATATTCGGCGCTCGCGGCGGCGCAGGCGTTTCACCACGAATTCGCCGTTGAGCGAGGCCACGACGATCTGCCCGCTGCGCGGCGTGATCGAGCGGTCGACGATGGCGAGGTCGCCGTTGTGGATGCCGGCGCGGCGCATGCTGTCGCCGCTGACGCGGACGATAAATGTGGCCGCAGGCCGCGCGATCAGCCGCTCATTGAGGTCGAGCTTGCCCTCGACGTAATCGGCGGCCGGGCTGGGGAATCCGGCCGCGGGCCGGGGCGCCTCGTAGAGGGCCACGGAGCGGGGGGAAGGCGGGCTGGATATCGCGAACATGGGGCCGGATAGGCTAAATCCGGCATGAGAACATAACAAGAACTAAATCGAAATTGTCCCCAAGCTATCGCGCCTTTTTGCGGCGAGGCGTGGATTTACGCGGCGCACTTTCTCCCAGCGCTCCGGTTTTATCGCTAAGCGCGATGCCGTTGCAACGCAGCACGGCATAGAGCGCCCAGGCGGCGGCGAGGCCGATATAGAACCCGCCCAGCACGTCGCTCAGATGATGCGCGTCGAGCCCGATCCGGCTGGCGCCCACCAGCAGAGCGGCGATGATCCAGGCCGGCCGCCAGCGCGGATAGAGCACGCACAGCACGAAGGCGAGCGCCGCCGCGGTCACCGAATGGCCCGAGGGAAACGACCAGTAATCCGGCCGCGGCCCGAACCAGATGAAGCCTTCGACATGGTCGGAAAAGAACAGCTTGGGCCGCGCCCGGCCCAGCACCGGCTTGATGAGATCGGCGATCAGTCCCGAAACCGCGACCGCGAGGAAAAGATAAGCCGCGCGCCAGGCGTGGAAGAGATGGTCCTTGCGCAGGCCGCCCTTGGCCGCGCGCGCCGCCACGAAATGAATCCCCGCCGCCAGCGCCGACATGACGAGATAAGGGGTCGAGACGCCGAATTCGGTGATGAAGCGGAACACCGCCCGCCACCAGGGCGCGGTGTCGCGGGCGAACAGCATCAAGGGCTGGTCGAGAAAAGCCAGGGCATAGGCGAAGAGCAGCGCCGCCGCCGCGCTCAGCGCGATGAAATATTTCAATCCCGGCGGCGGCTTTTTCAGCACCGCTGCCAGCGCGCCGAGCCCGTCCCAGGCGACGATCAGGCGGTAAAGCGCCCAGCTCACGGCGAACACCAGGAACCCCGATGCGACTACGTCGGATAGGAAATGCCCGCCCTGGGCGATACGCATCAATCCCAGCAACGCGCCCAGTCCCAACGCCGCGGCGGTGGCGTTGCGCCGCGCCCGTCGCGCGGGCAACAAGAACGCCGCCGCCACCAGGAAGAACCCGACCGAAGGATCGCCCGCCGGGAAGGAGCAATTGCTGCGGCATTGGTCGCTCGGCGCGAAGGCCGGGGTGAAGCGCTTGTCGCCGCCGAATTCCGTCACCTGGGCCGGCCGCGCGCGGCCCCAATGATCCTTGAATAGGCTGTTGACCACCAGCCCCGGCCCCAGCGCCAACGCCAGCAGCAGGAAGATGCCCGCGCGCCGCCGTCCCGGCACGCACGCCAAGACCGCCGCCGCCAGCGCCAGCAGCGCGACGGCATAGGGCATGGCCGCGCGGACCGCCGCAAAGGGCGGCCATTGCGCCAGGTAAAATCCCGCGCCGGGACGGTAGAACAGTCCGCTGCTCCACAAATCGACGGCGGGGAACAGCACCAGCGCGCCATTAACGACGACGAAGGCGGCAACGAACCATGCGACGCGCGGCGCCATCACTTTTTCCGCGCGGCGTAACGCCGGCGGATTTCCGCCGCCGCCAGCGCCGTGTCGTCGGGCGGGGTGTAGACCCAGCGCTCGATCGCGCCGCGGAACGGCCGGCTGATGCCGGCGTCGCGCAGCGCCTGATGGAAGCGCGCGAACTTGGCCGAACCGCCCTCGAGCTCGAACACATGCACCGGCTTGCCCGAGAAAGCGGCCTCGCTCACCATCGACACCGAATCCGAGGTGACGATGATGACGTCGGCCAGCGCCAGCAGGCCGAAATACGGGTTCTCGCCCTTGCCGTCCCAGATATAGGCGCCGAGCGGCTCGAGCCGGGCGCGCAGCTGCGCCGTGGCGGCGGCGCCGGTGCGCCGCGAGGCGGTGATGGCGAGGCCGAAACCGCGCTGCGCCAGCCCGGCGAGCTGCCCGGTCAGCACGTCGAGCCGCGCCCTGGTCAGGCGGTAGACCCGGTTGTCGCCGCCGATCAGCACCGCCGCCAGCGGCCGCGGCAATTTCTCGAATTGGGCCGCGAAATGCCGTGCGCCCTCGGCCAGCTTTTCCGGCGTGACGCGATGCACCGCGCCCAAGGTGCGGAAGACGTTGGCACCCTTCAACGGGTCGTGGCTCGGCGCCACCACCAGGTCGGCGCGGCGGCGGGCGAAGCGCGGATCCTGGATCTGCACCCAGAAGATGCGGCCGCCGCTGGCGCGCTTGGCGGCGAGCGCCGGCGCCACCGTCATGTTGCCGCAGGAAATCAGCAGATCGGGCCAGGGCGATTCGAAGCGGTCGCCGGCGGGATCGAGCGCCGAGAACGGGTTGAGCCAGAGCTGCGAGCTCACATAGCGCCACGGCGCGCGCACCTTGAGCACCTTCTCGGAATAGGGCCAGCCCAGCGCCTCGACCAGGCCGAGCACCTGGCTCGCCATGCCGATTTTGCCGTCATGGACCGCCCAGACGGTGGGCTGCTTCGCCGGCGCCTCTTCCACCATGCCCGCTACCTCGATCGTACCTCGGTCGATTGCCGCCCCCGCGCCGGAGCCCGGCTTGCAATATTATTACCGTATACTACGATGAACGGCAGAAGGTCGCGCCAAAACGGCACGGATGTTGCCGGCAGGCCGGGCCGCGAGACAGAAGATTTCCGGCGAAGAAAACGGCCAAAAAATCGGGATGGCTTGGGATGCGGCGGATCAAGCTCGACAAGGTGGACCGGCGGATCCTGAGCGACCTTCAGGCGGATGGCCGCATGACCAATGTGGACCTGGCGCACCGCGCCGGCATTTCCGCGCCGCCTTGCCTCAGGCGCGTGCGCGCGCTGGAAGAGGCGGGGTTCATCCGGGGATATCACGCCGAGGTCAATCCCGAGGCGCTGGGCTTCGGCGTCACCGTCTTCGCCCAGGTGGGGTTGAAGAGCCAGGCCGAAAACGACCTCAAGGCGTTCGAGGCGATGGCCGCGGAATGGGGCGAGGTGCGCGAGATCCACATGCTCGCCGGCGAGACCGATTTCCTGTTGAAGATCGTGGCCGCGGATTGGGACGCCTACCAGAAATTCCTCACCAGCCGGCTCACCCCCGCGCCCAACGTGGCGCATGTGAAATCGTCGCTCGCCATCCGCACCGCCAAATACCAGCCGGGCGTGCCGATCGCGCTCGACGCTAAGGATTGAACCGAAAGGAACTTCCAGCATGACCAGCGTCCTGTTTTCCCCGATCACGCTGCGCGGGCTCACGCTTCCCAACCGGGTCGTGGTCTCGCCGATGTGCCAATACAATTCGACCAACGGCTCGGCGAACGACTGGCACCTGATGCATCTCGGCAGCTTCTCGCTCGGCTGCGCCGGGCTGGTGATGTGCGAGATGACCGACGTCAATCCGATCGGGCGGATCTCGCCCAAATGCGCCGGCATGTATTCCGACGACAACGAGGCGGCGTTGAAGCGCGTGTACGATTTCTGCCGCACCTACGGCGTCGCCAAGCTCGGCGTGCAGCTGGCGCATGCCGGGCGCAAAGGCCCGACCACGCCGCCGGCGGCCGGCGGCAAGCCGATTCTGACCAAAGAGGAAGGCGGCTGGACGCCCGAGGCGCCGTCGGCCATCCCGTATGACACCGGCTGGCCGGTGCCGCACGCCATGACCAAGGACGACATCAAGCGCTGCATCGGCGAATTCGCCGCGGCGGCCAAGCGCGTCGACCGCATCGGCTACGACGTGATCGAGCTGCATGGCGGCCACGGCTATCTGCTGCACCAGTTCATGTCGCCGATCTCGAACAAGCGCACCGACGAATACGGCGACTCGACCGAAAACCGCATCCGCTTTCCGCTCGAAGTCTACCAGGCGGTGCGCGCGGCGTGGCCCGAGCAGAAACCGCTCGGCATCCGCGTATCGGCGACCGACTGGATCGATGGCGGCTGGACGCCCGAGGAAACCGTGGTGCTGGCGAAGGAGCTCAAGAAGCTCGGCTGCGACTATATGGACGTCTCCAGCGGCGGGCTCGACCCGAAGCAGAAGATTCCGCTCGCGCCGGGCTACCAGGTGCCGTTCGCCGAGAAGGTCAAGCGCGAGAGCGGCATCACCACCATGACCGTCGGCCTGATCGCCGGCTACCAGCAGGCCGAGGACATCGTCGCCTCCGGCAAGGCGGATCTGGTCTGCCTGGCGCGCGCCGCCATGTGGGATCCGCGCTGGGCCTGGCACGCCGCCGAGGAACTCGGCGCCGAGACGCCCTATGCGCCGAAGACCATGGCGAGCCATCCGAAGATGCGGCCGCAATTGTTCCCCAAGCGGGCGCAGGCGGCGGGCTGACAAGAGGGGCGCCATGAGAAAAGTGCTGTCACTTTTTCTACTGCTGCTCGCGCCGGCGGGCGCTTACGCCCAGGCGCCGCAAGTCGACCGCATCGATGTCGTCGAATACGGCATCTACACCGCGACCACGACCGGCCAACAAGCGGTATCCACCACGGCCGCCGGCACCGTGAGCACGTTGAACGACATCCAACTGGCCGCGACCACCCGGACCATTCCCGCGCAGCAAGGGGTGCGGTTCGGCTTTCGCTTCGTCGTGGTCGGCGCGCCGGCGGGCGCGATCGTGCCGCTGCACATGGTGACGATTATCCCGCCCCCCGGCCTGACCAATCCGGCCACGCAGCAGACCAAGACGCAAAGCGAATACGACACCACCGCGCCCATCGGGCAGACCTGGTACAAGGGCTACACGCTCACCAATGACTGGGAAGTCGTGCCCGGCGTCTGGACGATGCAAATCTGGTATCAGGGCCAGAAACTGGCCGAACAGCAATTCACCCTCGTGAAGCAGTGAAGCGCGCCAAGGGCGGAAGTCCGATTTCGGGCATCGCGCCCGATTCTACCTAAACTGCACCTTGACGATCTCGAAGCTGCGCGCGCCGCCGCGTGGCGTCGTCACCTCGACCGAATCCGAGATGCTCTTGCCGATAAGCGCGCGCGCGAGCGGCGAGGTCACCGAGAGGCGGCCCTTGCCGATATCGGCCTCGTCCTCGCCGACGATCTGATAGATCATCTTCTCGTCGGTCTCTTCGTCGGCAAGCGTGACGGTGGCGCCGAACTTCACCACCTTGCCGGAAAGCTTGGAGACGTCGATCACCTCGGCGCGCGCGATCTTGTCCTCGAGTTCGAGAACGCGTCCCTCGATAAACCCCTGGCGCTCGCGCGCGGCGATGTATTCGGCGTTCTCCGAGATGTCGCCGTGGTCGCGCGCCTCGGAAATGGCGCGGATGATGGCCGGCCGGTCGACGGATTTGAGCCGTTTCAGCTCATCCTGCAGCCGGGCGTAGCCATCGTTGGTCATCGGCAGTTTGGCCATGAATCGTCGCCTCTTGGAACCTTCGAGTCGGGCGGTTTACTGAAAAATCTGAGCGTCCTCAAGCCCTTACGGGTTGCGGACGCTCAATACGATCCCTCAAAATAGGATTGAAGCGCAGCGACTTCAAGGCCGCCGCTTTTAAGGGCGGAAATGGCCTCCACCGCCGCCCGGGCGCCCGCCACGGTGGTGTAGTAGGGGATGGCGTTCGCCAGGGCGGTGCGCCTGAGCGTGAAGCTGTCGGCGATCTCGCGCGCGCCCTCGGTGGTGTTGAAGACGAGCTGGACCTCGTCCGACAGCATGCGGTCGACGATGTGCGGGCGGCCCTCCAGCACCTTGTTGACGGTCTCGACCGCGAGCCCGGCCTCGGCCAGCGCCTGCGCGGTGCCGCGCGTCGCCATCAGCGCGAAGCCCATTTCCGCGAGCCGCCGGCACGGCGCGATCATGCCGGGCTTGTCGCGGTTCCTGACCGAGACGAACACCGTGCCCTGAAGCGGCAGCGACACGCCGCTGCCGAGCTGCGACTTGGCGAAGGCGCGGCCGAAATCGGCGTCAAGCCCCATCACCTCGCCGGTCGATTTCATCTCCGGCCCCAGGATCAGATCGACGCCGGGAAAGCGGGCGAAGGGGAAGACGGCCTCTTTCACGGCGACGTGCCGGCGCAGCGCGCGCGACTTGAGATCGAAATCGGCGAGCTTCTCGCCCGCCATCACCCGCGCCGCGATCTTGGCGATCGGCAGTCCGGTCGCTTTGGCGACGAACGGCGCGGTGCGCGAGGCGCGCGGATTGACCTCCAGCACATAGACCAGCTTGTCCTTGACCGCGAATTGCACGTTCATCAGCCCCACCACCTTGAGCGCGCGCGCGAGCGCGGTGGTCTGCTTTTCGATCTCCTTCACCGTCGCCGGCGGCAGGGAATAGGGCGGCAGCGAACAGGCGCTGTCGCCGGAATGAATGCCCGCCTCCTCGATGTGCTCCATGATGCCGGCGACGAACACCTGCTTGCCGTCGGCCAGCGCGTCGACATCGACCTCGATCGCGTCCTGAAGATAGCGGTCGATCAGCACCGGGTTCTTGCCCGAGACCTTGACCGCCTGGGTTACGTAGCGCTTCAAGCCGGCATCGTCGTGCACGATCTCCATGGCGCGGCCGCCCAGCACATAGGACGGCCGGATCACCACCGGATAGCCGATGCGCGCGGCGATCGCTTCGGCTTCCTTAGCCGAAGTCGCGGTGCCGTTCTCGGGCTGCAGCAGCTTGAGATCCTGGATCAATTGCTGGAAGCGGCGCCGGTCCTCGGCTAGGTCGATGGCGTCGGGCGAGGTGCCGAGGATCGGGATGTTGGCGGCTTCGAGCGCGGCCGCCAGCTTTAACGGCGTCTGGCCGCCCAATTGCACGATCACGCCCTTCAGATTGCCGCGCTTTTCCTCGACGCGCACGATCTCGATCACGTCCTCGGATGTGAGCGGCTCGAAATAGAGCCGGTCGGAGGTGTCGTAATCGGTCGAGACCGTCTCCGGGTTGCAATTGACCATCACGGTCTCGATGCCGGCTTCTTTCAGCGCATAGGCGGCGTGGACGCAGCAATAATCGAACTCGATGCCCTGGCCGATGCGGTTGGGCCCGCCGCCCAGGATCACCACCTTGTCGCGCGCGCTCGGCAGCGCCTCGCATTCGGGCGCGCCCGAATCCCGGCTTTCATAGGTGGAATACATATAAGGCGTGGCCGAAGGAAACTCGGCGGCGCAGGTGTCGATGCGCTTGAACACCGGATGGACGCCGAGCCTGACGCGCCGCGCCGCGACCTCATCCTCGTCGAGGCGGGCGAGCTCGCCCAGCCGCGCATCGGAAAAACCCAAGCCCTTGAGCCGCGCCAGCGCGCCCGCGTCCTTGGGCAGCCCGTCCTTCTTCACCTGCGCCTCGGCCGCCACCACCGCCGCCACTTGCTCGAGGAACCACGGGTCGTATTTGCAGGCGGCGTGGATTTCGGCTGTGGTCAGGCCGGCGCGATAAGCCTGGGCGATGAGCAGCAGCCGGTCGGGCTTGGGCTTGGTCAGCTCGATGCGCAAGGCTTCCTTGTCGCCGGGCGCGGCGCCGGGGATTTCCACCTCGTTGAAGCCGGTGAGGCCGGTTTCCATCGAGCGCAGCGCCTTCTGCACCGCTTCGGCGAAGCAGCGGCCGATCGCCATCGCCTCGCCGACCGATTTCATCGAGGTGGTGAGGATGGGTTCGGCGCTGGGGAATTTCTCGAAGGTGAAGCGCGGCATCTTGACCACGACGTAATCGATGGTCGGCTCGAAGCTCGCCGGCGTGGTGCGGGTGATCTCGTTCTTGAGCTCGTCCAGCGTGTAGCCCACCGCCAGCTTGGCCGCGATCTTGGCGATGGGAAATCCGGTCGCTTTCGAGGCGAGCGCGGAGGAGCGCGACACGCGCGGATTCATCTCGATGATGACCAGCCTGCCGTCGGCCGGGTTGACCGCGAACTGCACGTTCGAGCCGCCGGTGTCGACGCCGATCTCACGCAGCACCGCGATCGAGGCGTTGCGCATGATCTGGTATTCCTTGTCGGTGAGCGTCAGCGCCGGCGCCACGGTGACGCTGTCGCCGGTGTGCACGCCCATCGGGTCGATGTTCTCGATCGAGCACACGATGATGCAGTTGTCGGCCTTGTCGCGCACCACCTCCATCTCGAATTCCTTCCAGCCGAGCACCGATTCCTCGACCAGGATCTGGCGCGCGGGAGATGCCGCGAGGCCGAACTTGGCGACCTCCTCGAATTCCTGCGCGTTATAGGCGATGCCGCCGCCGGTGCCGCCCAGCGTGAAGGACGGGCGGATGATCGCCGGCAACCCCACCACCGCCAGCGCCGCGCGCGCCTCCTCGAGCGAATTGGCGATGCGGCTCTTGGGCGAAGCCAGGCCGATGCGGTCCATCGCCTCGCGGAACAGCTGGCGGTCCTCGGCCATGGCGATCGCGCCTTCGTTGGCGCCGATCAGCTCCACCTTGTGGCGTTTGAGCGCGCCGCTCTTGGCCAGCGCCATCGCGGTGTTGAGCGCGGTCTGTCCGCCCATGGTCGGCAGCAGCGCGTCGGGCTTCTCCTTGGCGATGATCTGCTCGACGATCGCCGGCGTGATCGGCTCGATATAGGTGGCGTCGGCCAAGCCGGGATCGGTCATGATGGTGGCCGGGTTGGAATTGACCAGCACGATGCGGTAGCCCTCTTCGCGCAGCGCCTTGCAGGCCTGCGCGCCCGAATAATCGAACTCGCAGGCCTGACCGATGACGATCGGCCCGGCGCCGATGATCAGGATGCTCTTGATGTCGGTGCGCTTCGGCATGGTCAGTCCCGCTTGGCCATCATCGCGGTGAAGCGCTTGAACAGATAATGGCTGTCCTGCGGGCCGGGGCTGGCCTCGGGATGGTATTGCACCGAGAACACCGGCCGGTCCTTAAGCCGCAACCCTTCATTGGAGCCGTCGAACAGTGAGACATGCGTCACCTCCGCCTCCTGGGGCAGGGTTTCGGGCAGCACGCAGAAGCCGTGGTTCTGGCTGGTGATCTCGACCTTGCCGGTGGCCAGATCCTTCACCGGGTGGTTGGCGCCGCGATGGCCGATATCCATCTTCTTGGTCCGGCCGCCGAGCGCCAGCGCCAAAAGCTGGTGGCCGAGGCAGATGCCGAACACCGGCTTGCCCGATTTGATGAGCTCCTGGATCACCGGCACGGCGTAGGCGCCGGTCGCCGCCGGGTCGCCCGGCCCGTTGGACAGGAATACCCCGTCGGGCTGGTGGCGCAAAATCTCCTCGGCGCTGGCCGTGGCCGGCACCACGGTGACGGCGCAGCCCTCGCTCGCGAGCATGCGCAGGATGTTGCGCTTGGCGCCGTAATCGACCGCCACCACCTTGAAGCGCGGCTGTTCGAGCCGGGCATAGCCTTGGCTGAGTTTCCAGCCCGCCTCGTCCCATTGGTAGCTCTGGCGGCACGACACCTCTTTCGCCAGATCCATGCCTTCGAGCCCGGGCCATTCGCGCGCCTGTTTCAGCACAGCGTCGAGGTCGAACTTTCCGGCGGCGTTGAAGCACAAGGCGCCGTTGGGCGCGCCGCCGTCGCGGATACGGCGGGTGAGTTGCCGCGTATCGATGCCGGCAATGCCGGTCAGGTTCATCTTCTTCAGCCAGGCATCGAGGCCCTGCGCCGCGCGCCAGTTGGAGGGCCGGGTGATGTCCTCGCGCAGCACCAGCCCGCGCGCCGCCGGCGTCACGGTCTCGATGTCCTCGGCGTTCGCGCCGACGTTGCCGATATGCGGGAAGGTGAAGGTGATGATCTGCCCGGCATAGGAGGGATCGGTCAGGATCTCCTGGTATCCGGTCATCGCGGTGTTGAAGCAGATTTCGCCGACCCGGATGCCTTCCGCTCCCACGCCGCTGCCCCAAAAAACGCTGCCATCGACCAGCACCAAAACGGCGGTCGAGGCGGCGGGGCGCGCGTTGGCTGTCGGCGCGGCGTTCATGCGGCGGGGTCCTCGTCTCCAGAGTCGCGGGACCGCTCGCGTCAAAACGCGCCGCGGGAGGCGATCCGGCGGCGCGGCAAAACTGCGATCGGACTTGAAGACATTGAGATAGACCGGGCATAGGATGCCGTCAAGCCGCTCAACTCCGTGCCGTCAGGGAGGGTCCATGCTGCGCGAACGCTTCAGCGACGCGTTGAAACAGGCGATGAAGGAAAAGGACGCGCTCGCCGTTTCCACGGTGCGACTCGTGCTGGCGCGGCTCAAGGAAAAGGACATCGAGGCGCGGCCCAAGGCGGACCAGATCGACGAGCCGGCGATCCAGCAGATGCTGTTGCAGATGATCAAGCAGCGCCGCGAATCGATCGAACTTTATGACAAAGGCAATAGGCCCGAGCTTTCCGCCAAGGAAAAAGGCGAGATCGCCATCATCGAGCGTTTCCTGCCCAAGCAGATGTCGCAAGCCGACATGGAAAAGGCGATCCGGGAGACGATCGCAACGGTCGGCGCCGCCGGCATCAAAGACATGGGGCGCGTGATGGCGGCCTTGAAGGAGAAATATGCCGGCCAGCTCGATCCCGGCCAGGCCAGCCAGGCGGTGAAGAAGCTGCTGTCGGCCTAGAAAAAAAGACCGGGCGGGCCGGCGCCGCCTTGCGCTACAATCCCGCTCCGGAAGCAGGCTGAGGGCCATGGCTTTTCCACCCCGATTCCTCGATGAGTTGCGCGAGCGCGTGTCGCTCGCCGAGATCGTCGGCCGCCGCGTCAAGCTCACGCGCCGCGGGCGCGAATATATCGGCCTGTGTCCCTTCCACAACGAGAAGACGCCGTCCTTCAGCGTGGTCGAGGACAAGGGCTTCTATCACTGCTTCGGCTGCGGCGTGCATGGCGACGTCATCGGTTTCACCATGCAGACCGAAAGCCTGACCTTCCCCGAGGCGGTGGAGCAGCTCGCGCGTAAGGCCGGGCTGCCGGTGCCGCAATCGACGCCCGAGGAACGCCAGCGCGCCGAGCGCGCCCAAACCCTGCAAGGCGCGGTCGAGGCGGCTTGCGTCTTCTTCGAGGCGCAGCTGCGCGAACCGGGCGGCGCCCGGGCGCGCGACTATCTCGCCAAGCGCGGCCTCGACGAATCCGCCTGGAAGCGCTTCCGCCTGGGTTACGCGCCCGACAGCCGCGAGGCGTTGAAACGCGCGCTCGGCGGAAAATTCCCCGAGCCCTTGCTGCTCGAAGCCGGGCTTATCCGCAAGCCCGAGGATGGCGGCGAGGCGTTCGATTATTTCCGCGGCCGGGTGATCTTTCCGATCGGCGACCGGCGCGGCGCCATCATCGCCTTCGGCGGCCGCGTGCTCGACGACACCCAGCCCAAATATCTCAACTCGCCCGACACGCCGCTTTTCGCCAAGGGAAGGGTGCTCTACGGCCTGGCTTCGGCGCGCGCGGCGGCGGCGCGCGAGCCTTCGGCCATCGTCGCCGAAGGCTATATGGACGTGATCGCACTGCGCCGCGCCGGCTTCCACACCGCGGTGGCACCGCTGGGCACGGCGCTGACCGAAACCCAGATCGAGGAATTGTGGAAACTCGCCGCCGAACCGGTGCTGTGCTTCGACGGCGACCAGGCCGGGCAGCGCGCCGCGTCGCGCGCGCTCGAACGCGCGCTGCCGCTGCTCAAGCCCGGCTTTTCGCTGCGCTTTGCCACATTGCCGGTGGGCGAGGATCCCGACACGCTCATTGCCCGCCAAGGATCGCCCGCCATGCGCGCGGTGCTCGATCGTGCACGGCCCTTGGCCGAGGTGCTGTGGACGATCGAGACCGCCCATCCGCTCAACACGCCGGAGCAGCGCGCCGCGCTGGAACAGCGCCTCGAAACCCAGATCCGCCGCATCGCCGACCGTTCGGTGCAGGAGCATTACCGCAATTTCTTCCGCGCGCGCCTGGCCGAGACCTTCAATGCCGGCGCCCAGAATTCCGTCCGGGGCGGCTGGGGCCGATTCGTCCCCTGGCGCACCGGCCCGATTCGCCGCCCCGGTCGGGGCGGCCGGCCTATGCTGCGCGGCGCGTCTGCGGCCCATGAGCCGCCGCCCGAGGGCGATCCCGGCCTGTTGCAGCGTCGCGCCCAGGAAGTGTTGCTGGCGCTGCTTTTGAACCACCCCTTCCTGCTGGCCGAGGTGGGCGAGGAACTGGCCCAATTCGACCTGCCCGACCGCGCTCTTGACAGGCTTTGCCGCGAGATTTTAAGACTGCACAGCCTTCACCCGGACCTTGACGCAGCCGCCCTGAAGCTCCACCTATCAAACAGCGGATTCGGCCAGGAAGTGGCTGGGATTCTATCTTCCCATGTCCTTAACCACGCGGGTTTCGCGCGGCCGGGGGCGGATGCCGAGGATGTCAGGTTGGGGTGGAACCACACCAAGGCCCGGTTGCAGGAGCGGCGGCTGTTGTCGACGCAGATATCGGAGGCGGAGCGACAGGCCGCCGATGGGACCGACGAGACATGGTCGCGCCTTCAACCCTTGCTGCAGAGCAAGGCCGAGGATGACGGCGCGGCGGGCGGGGGAATGGATTGACGGCCCGGGCCCGATGCGGGCGGGGGTGACAGCGAACGGGATGGCGAGCGCATTTTGCGTCGTCGCGCCCGTTCTTTGATTCTTAGGTAGGCCCATCGGGCCAGGCGAAGGCAGGATCGACATGGCGAGCAAATCCAACGCGAAGGACGAAGCACCCGAGGCGCGCGAAGAAGCGGCCGAGGCGTCGCCGCTCGATACCACCGTGGCCGCGATCAAGAAGATGGTCGCCAAGGGCAAGGAGCGCGGCTACGTCACCTATGACGAGATCAACGCGGCGCTGCCGCCCGAGAAGGTGTCGTCCGAGCAGATCGAAGACACCATGACCATGCTGTCCGAGCTCGGCGTCAACATCGTCGAGAACGAGGAGGGCGAGGAGCCGGCGGCCAAGGAAGAAGAGGAAGAGGCCGAAGCCAAGACCGGCGGCAATCTCGACGACGAGGATATCGGCCGCACCGACGACCCGGTGCGCATGTATCTGCGCGAGATGGGTTCGGTCGAGCTTTTGTCGCGCGAGGGCGAAATCGCCATCGCCAAGCGCATCGAGGCCGGCCGCGAGATGATGATCGGCGGCCTGTGCGAAAGCCCGCTCACCATGCGCGCGCTCATCGCCTGGCGCGACGCGCTGATGGTGGGAAAGATGCTGCTGCGCGACGTGGTCGATCTCGACGCGACCTATGGCAGCAATTTCGACGAGGAAGCCGCCGAGGCCGAGGCCGCCGAGGAAGAGGAAGGCAAGGCTCCCGGGAAGGAAGGCGAAGAGGGCGAGGAAGGCGCGAAGCCCGCCGAAGGCGCGCCCGAAGCCGAAGGCGAGGGCGACGGCGAAGAAGGCTCGATCTCGCTCGCGGCGATGGAAGAGGAATTGAAGCCGGGCGTGCTCAAGAATCTCGACGAGATCGCCGGACTCTACAAGAAGCTGCACAAGATACAGGAGAGCCGGCTCTCCGTCCTCAAGGAGGGCGACGAGATCGGCAAGCCGGCGGAGAAGCGCTACGACAAGCTCCGGGCCGAGATGGTCGAGGCGATGAACAACGTCCATCTCAACAACGCGCGCATCGAATATTTGGTCGAGCAGCTCTATTCGCTCAACCGCCGGCTGCTGGCCGCGGACGGCAAGCTGCTGCGGCTGGCCGAGCACGCCGGCGTCAAGCGCCAGGATTTCCTCGGCCAGCACATGGGCCAGGAATTGCAGCCGGATTGGGTTTCGCGCGTGCGCCGGTTGCACGGCAAGGGTTGGGCCTCGCTCATTTCCAAGCACGGCACCGAGGTCAAGGCCTTGCGCGCCGAAATTGCCGCCAGCTCGGCCGAGGCCGGCGTGCCGCCGGTCGAATTCCGCCGCATCGTCTCGACCGTGCAGCGCGGCGAGCGCGAAGCGGCCCGCGCCAAGAAGGAAATGGTCGAGGCCAATCTCCGCCTCGTCATCTCCATCGCCAAGAAATACACCAATCGCGGCCTGCAATTCCTCGATCTGATCCAGGAAGGCAATATCGGGCTGATGAAGGCGGTCGATAAGTTCGAATACCGCCGCGGCTATAAATTCTCCACCTACGCCACCTGGTGGATACGCCAGGCGATCACGCGTTCCATCGCCGACCAGGCGCGCACCATCCGCATCCCGGTGCACATGATCGAAACCATCAACAAGCTGGTGCGCACCTCGCGCCAGATGCTGCATGAGATCGGCCGCGAGCCCGCGCCCGAGGAACTGGCCGAGAAGCTCGGCATGCCGTTGGAGAAAGTGCGCAAAGTGCTCAAGATCGCCAAAGAGCCGATCAGCCTGGAAACGCCCATCGGGGATGAGGAAGACTCTCATCTCGGCGATTTCATCGAGGACAAGAACGCAGTGCTGCCCTTGGACGCGGCGATCCACGGCAATCTGCGCGAAACCACCACCCGGGTGCTGGCCTCGCTGACGCCGCGCGAGGAACGCGTGTTGCGCATGCGCTTCGGCATCGGCATGAACACCGACCACACGCTCGAAGAGGTCGGCCAGCAATTCTCGGTGACGCGCGAGCGCATCCGCCAGATCGAGGCCAAGGCGTTGCGCAAACTCAAGCACCCTTCACGCTCGCGCAAGCTCAGAAGTTTCCTCGACACCTGATCGATACCAGTTCGATACCTGGTGACGCGGCGCGGTCTCTCGCCTTAGATTGGCGCGGGCCCGTAGTTCAGTTGGTTAGAACACGCCGCTCATAACGGTGTAGTCGCAGGTTCGAATCCTGCCGGGCCCACCATCTCGCCCCGGTGGTCGGGGCCGGTTCCGGCATCTTGCGGGGGAATCGCGCATGGAAAGTCGTTTCGGCGAGGTCAACGGCGTCAAGCTTCACTACCTGGTCGCCGGCAAAGGCGATCCGGTCATTCTGCTCCACGGCTACGCGCAAAACAGCCATATGTGGCTGCCCCTCATCCCCGAGCTCGCCAAGACGCACACGGTCATCGCTCCCGATCTGCGCGGTTTCGGGGATTCGTCCAAGCCCGATGGCGGCTACGACAAGAAGACGATGGCGCAGGACATCCACGCCCTTGCCGCAGCGCTCGGCTTCAAGCGCGTGCGGATCGTCGGCCACGATATCGGCTTGATGGTCGCCTATGCCTATGCCGCGCAGTTTCCGGACGAAGTGGACCGGATCGCATTGATGGACGCGTTTTTGCCGGGCGTGGGCGAATGGACGAATGTCTGGCTCCTCGGGGATAAGTGGCATTTCCACTTCTACGGCAAGACGCCGCTCGCGCTGGTCGCGGGCCGGGAACGCATCTACTTCGAGCATTTCTGGAACGACTTCGCCGCCGACCCGGCCCATTCGGTTTCCGAGGCGGACCGGCAATTCTATGCGGCGGCCTACGCCCAGCCGGGCGCCATGCGGGCGGGCTTCGAGGTGTTCCACGCTTTCCCGCAGGACGCGGAGGATTTCGCCCGCTTCAGCAAGACCAAGCTGAAGATGCCGATGCTGGTGCTGACCGGCGAAAAGGCCTCGGGCGAATTCCTCATCGCGCAGGCCCGCTTGGTCGCCGAAAACGTCACCGGCGACATCATCAAGGGCGCGGGCCATTGGCTGATGGACGAAGCGCCCGCGCAGGTCATCCCGAAACTGGCGGCCTTCCTGGCGCGCTGAGGCGTTCGGCGCCTTCGCGCCGCCTCGATAACGGCGGTCAGTCGCTTTCCTTGTAGGGCTTCAAGATATAGGTCGCGGCCATGCCGCAGGCGGCGGCGAACATCAGCCACAGCCCGGCCACCGCCCGGTTGCCGGTCTGGTGGATGAGGAAGGTCGCCACCGCCGGGGTGAAGCCGCCGACCACCGTCGCCGCGCTATAGGCGAAGGAAAAGCCCGAGGTCCGCACATGCGCCGGGATCACCTCGGTCAGATACACCACCATGGCGCCGTTATAGGCGCCGTAGATCATCGAAAGCCACAGCTCGACCAGCAGCAGCCGGACGAAGGACGGATCCGACACCAGCCAGTAGAGCACGGGATAAGCCGTCAGCAGCGACGCCGCCGTGCACAAATAGAGGATCGGCTTGCGGCCGACGCGGTCGGAGATCGCGCCGCCCACCGGCAGCCAAAACAGGTTCGACACGCCGACGCAGAGCGTCACGATCAGGCTGTCGGTGCCGGTCAGCTTCAGCACCTCGCGGCCGAAGGTGGGGGTGAAGGCGGTGATGAAATAGAACGACACCGTCGTCATGATGACCAGCAGCATGCCGAGCAGCACGATGCGCCAATTGGTCACCACCGAGCGGAAGATTTCGGGCGCGGTCAGGTGGCGCTTGCGCTGGAGAAAGGCCTCGGTCTCCTTCAGCGTGCTGCGGATGACGAAGATGAACGGGATGATCATGCAGCCGATGATGAAGGGGATGCGCCAGCCCCAGGCGTCGAGCTGCTCCGGCGTCAGATACGCCGCGAGCGCCACGCCCATGAGCGCGATGAAGATCACCGCCACCTGCTGGCTGCCCGATTGCCAGGCGACATAGAAGCCCTTGTGGCCGGGCGTCGCCATTTCGGAGAGGTAGACCGAGACGCCGCCGACCTCGACTCCGGCCGAGAAGCCCTGCAGCAGCCGCCCGGCGACGATCAGCAGCGGCGCGAACAACCCGATGGTCTGGTAGCCCGGCACCACCGCCATACTCAGCGTGCCGATGGACATCAGGGCCAGCGTCAGCAGCAGCCCGGCGCGCCGGCCGTGCTGGTCGAGATAGGCGCCCAGCATGATCGCGCCCAAGGGCCGGACGATGAAGCCGACGCCGAAGGTCAGGAACGAGGACATCAGCGAGACGAACTCGCTGCCGCTGGGGAAGAAGGCGTGGCCGATGGCGCTGGCGTAATAGGCGAAGACGAAGAAATCGTACATTTCGAGAAAATTGCCGCTGGTGACGCGGATCACCGTGCGCAGCTTGGAATGGCGGTCTCGCAACATGTTCGTCCTCCCCCTTTGGCCCCGTTTGGCCTATCGGCGCCGGCGTTTTCGCCGGTCGCGGTCTTTTATCGGCGCGTTCTCAGGCGCTCATCGATTGCGTCACGAATTTGGTGTTGAGATAAGCCTCGATCGCTTCGAGCCCGCCCTCGGAACCATAGCCCGAATCCTTGACCCCGCCGAACGGCACTTCGGGCAGCGCCAGCCCGTGATGGTTGATCGAAACCATGCCGCTTTCGATGGCTTGGCCCAGCGCCGCGGCGGTTTTCTGCGAGCGGGTATAGGCATAGGCCGCCAGGCCGTAAGGCAGCCGGTTGGCCTCGGCCAGCACGCCGTCGAAATCCTTGAAGGAAGCGATGGGAGCGATCGGCCCGAACGGTTCCTCGTTCATGATCTTGGCGTCGAGCGGCACCTCGGTCAGCACGGTCGGCTCGAAGAAGAAGCCCTTGTTGCCAATGCGTTTGCCGCCGGTTTGCAGCTTGGCTCCCTTCGCTACCGCGTCGGCGACGAAACGCTCCATCGCCTCGACCCGCCGCGCATTGGCCAGCGGCCCCATGCGCGTGTCCTTGTCGAGCCCGTCACCCACCTTGAGCGCCTTGGCCGCGGCGGTGAATTTCTCGACGAAGGGCGCATAGAGTTTTTCCTGCACCAGAAACCGCGTCGGCGACACGCAAACCTGGCCGGCGTTGCGGAACTTGTTGGCCGATAAAATCTTCACCGCGCTGTCGAGATCGGCGTCGTCGAACACGATGGCGGGGGCGTGGCCGCCGAGTTCCATGGTGACGCGTTTCATGTGTTGGCCCGCGAGCGCGGCCAGCTGCTTGCCGACCGACGTCGAGCCGGTGAACGAGATCTTGCGGATCGCCGGATGCGGGATCAGGTATTCCGAGATCTCCGCCGGCACGCCGAAGACGAGATTCAATACGCCGGCCGGCAGCCCGGCCTCGGCATAGGCCTGGACCAGGGCGGCGCAGCTTGCCGGCGTTTCCTCGGGCCCTTTCAGGATCACCGAGCAGCCGGCGGCGATCGCGGCCGAGATCTTGCGCACCGCCTGGTTGATCGGGAAATTCCACGGCGTGAAGGCGGCCGCCGGCCCGACCGGCTCCTTGATGACCAGCTGATAGACGCCTTCGGCGCGCGCCGGGATGACGCGGCCATAGGCGCGGCGGCCTTCCTCGGCGAGCCAGTCGATGACGTCGGCGCCGACCAGGGTCTCGCCCTTGGCTTCGGCGAGCGGCTTGCCCTGTTCCAGCGTCATGATTTTGGCGATGTCGTCGGCGCGGCCGCGCACGATGTCGGCCGCCTTGCGCATCAGCTTGTAGCGGTCATAGGCGGAAACCTTGCGCCAGGCCTTGAAGCCCTTCTCGGCCGCGGCGATGGCGCGGTCGAGATCGGCGCGACCGGCATGGGGAACGCTGCCGATGGCGTCGCCGGTGGCCGGGTTCAGCACCTTCTGGCTCTGACCGCCCACGCCCTTGCACCAGCCGCCATCGACGTACAGCGAGACTTCGGGATACATGACCATTCCTCCGCCTATCTTCTTCACTTGCTTACCCTGGTCCTAACAAAATTGCACTGCCGGCGCCACCTTGCCGGGCGGAGGATTGCATTGCGCGTGCGGCATGGGCTAGACCTTGCAGCCTTTCCCGCCGCCGGAGTCCGCATGCCCGCCTATCAATACATCTACGTCATGAAGGGTCTGTCCAAGACCTATCCCGGCGGACGCGAGGTGCTGAAGGACATCTGGCTGTCGTTTTTGCCCGGCGCCAAGATCGGCGTGCTCGGCGCCAACGGCGCGGGCAAGTCGACGCTCTTGAAGATCATGGCCGGGATCGAGAAGGATTTCTCCGGCGAGGCCTGGGCCGCCGACGGCGTCAAGGTGGGTTATCTGCCGCAGGAACCGGCGCTCGACCCGAAGAAAGACGTCGCCGGCAACGTCATGGAGGGGTTGGGCGAGATCAAGGGCCTGCTCGACCGCTTCGAGGTGGTCAGCGTCAAGCTCGGCGAGAGCCTGCCCGACGACGAAATGAACCGACTTCTGGCCGAGCAGGCCGAGCTGCAGGAGAAGATCGAAGCCGTCAACGGCTGGGAATTGGAACGCACCGTCGAGATCGCGATGGACGCGCTGCGCTGCCCGTCCGGCGATACCGCGGTGTCGAAGCTCTCGGGCGGCGAGCGCCGGCGCGTGGCGCTGTGCCGCCTGCTGCTGCAGAAACCCGACCTGCTGCTGCTCGACGAGCCGACCAACCATCTCGACGCCGAATCGGTGGCCTGGCTGCAACGTTTCCTCGCCGAATATCCCGGCACCGTGGTCACCGTCACCCACGACCGCTATTTCCTCGACGAGGTGGCGGGGTGGATTCTGGAGCTCGATCGCGGCCAGGGCATTCCCTACGAGGGCAATTATTCCGGCTGGCTCGAGCAGAAGCAGAAGCGCCTCGAGCAGGAAGGCAAACAGGAACAGGCGCGCCAGCGCACGCTCCAACGCGAGCTGGAATGGGTCAAGCAAAGTCCGCGCGCGCGCCAGGCCAAGAGCAAGGCGCGCCTCACCGCCTATGAAAGCCTGGTGTCGCAAAGCCGCGAGAAGGCGCCTGAAACCGCGCAGATCGTGTTGCCGCCCGGCCCGCGCCTGGGCGATACGGTGATAACCGCCGAACACCTCGCCAAGGCCTATGGCGGCAATCTGCTGATCGAGGATCTGTCCTTCAAGCTGCCGCCCGGCGGCATCGTCGGCATCATCGGCCCCAACGGCGCCGGCAAGACCACGCTCTTCCGCATGATCGTGGAGCAGGAAAAGCCCGACCGCGGCGCGATCGGTCTCGGCGAGACGGTCAAGCTCGGCTATGTCGACCAGAGCCGCGACACGCTCGACGCCGACAAGAGCGTGTTCGAGGAGATTTCGGGCGGGCTGGACGAGATCGATCTGGGACGGCGCAAGATGCCGGCCAGGGCCTATTGCGCCCTGTTCAATTTCCGCGGCCCCGACCAGCAGAAGAAGACCGGCCAGCTTTCGGGCGGCGAACGCAACCGCGTTCACATCGCCAAGATGCTCAAGACCGGCGCCAACGTGTTGTTGCTGGACGAGCCGACCAACGATCTCGACGTCGACACGCTCAGGGCGCTGGAAGAGGCGCTGCTGGAATATCCCGGCTGCGCCGTGGTCATCAGCCACGACCGCTGGTTTCTCGACCGTATCGCCACCCACATCATCGCCTTCGAGGGCATGAGCCAGGTGGTCTGGTTCGAGGGCAATTACGCCGATTACGAGGCGGACCGCCGCAAACGCCTGGGCGCCGCCGCCGAACAGCCGCACCGCATCCGCTATAAGCCGCTCACGCGCGCCTGAAAGAGTCCGCGTGAAAAATTAACGGGCCGCGCGCCTGAAGGCGCGCGCGGAGAACCGGAGGATCGGGACGCTGATCCGGGCTATTTCGCCTTCGGATCGCTGCCGGTGCTGTCGACCGCGCCGCTGGCAAGCTTCTGCTTCAGCGCCTGGTTGAGGCTGGCGACCGAGCCGCCATTGCGTTGGATGACCGCGGAGAATTCCTCGCGCTCGGTCAGCGCCATGCTCACGCCCTCGACCTCGACATCGACCACCTTGAAGCTGCCATCCGCCCCCTTGTTGATGTGCCAGTCGACGCTGGCGGGCGGGGAGCCGTCGGGGTGGATGAGCTGGCTTTGGACGACCGAGCTGGTGTCGCTTTCGGCGCGCGAGCCCAACACCTTGATGTTCTCGCCGCCGTAATCCTTGAAGCGCTGGGAATAGGTCCGCACCACCCACTCTTCGAACAGCCCGTTGAAGGTGTTGCGGTCGTCGTCGCTGGCGGTGGACCAGTAACGGCCGAGCACGAAGCGCGATATTTTCGGGATGTCGAAATTCGTATGCAGCATGGTGCTGAACTTCTGCTCGCGGACGTCCTCGGTCATCTGCTTGTCGCGCAGGATGTCGAGCGCTTGCTGGATCATGCCGCTGACGAAGGCCGCCGGGTCGCTAGCGGGGGCGGGAGCCGGGGCCGGGGCCTGGGCAAAGGCGGGCGTTATCGGTAAAGCGGCCAGCCAAAGGCCGAAAACGACGGCCGGCGCCAGAAATGAGCGTCGCTTAAGCATGAAAATCCCGAGGCCTCTTCATTTTAACGGTTTCGGGGGTATGACAAGATCGAACGAGGGGGCGAGAATAGGGCGGCCGCCACGTCACCGACAAGTCTCGGCTGCTTATGCCGTCCCGGCCGGTTGCCGGATCCCGAAGTTATCCCCAGCCCGGCATTGAGCCATGAAATAACCACGTGGGCCAGCGCCCATTTTCTCATATCTTAGAAGGGTATAAAGCGATATTTTGATCGCGAGGGTGTGAGATGAGGGTGGTTGGAGGCGCGGCGATGGATCGGGTGGAATGGGCGTCAGGCGGCGCGGCGGGAGTGCCGGCGCCGTGAAATCCTCGGCCCTGCTGGCATCCGATCCGCTCGGCGAATCCGGCGCCCGGCCGCCGCGCGTTTCCTTCGAATTCTTCCCGCCTAAGACGGAGGAGATGGAGACCCGGCTGTGGCAGACGATCAAACGCATCGAGCCGCTGGCACCGCGCTTCGTCTCGGTCACCTACGGCGCAGGCGGATCGACCCGCACGCGCACCCACGCCACCGTGCTGCGCATCCGCAGCGATACAAGTCTCGAACCGGCCGCGCATCTCACCTGCGTCGGGGCGCCACGCGAGGAAATCGACACGGTGGCGCGGCTTTACTGGGATTCCGGCATCCGCCACGTGGTCGCGCTGCGCGGCGACGTGCCCATGGGTCCGGACGGCCAGACGCGCTACATCCCGCATGAACACGGCTACGCCTACGCCGCCGATCTGGTGGCGGGCTTGCGGCGCATCGCCGATTTCGAAATCAGCGTCGCCGCATATCCCGAGACCCACCCCGAGGCCAAAAGCCCCGAAGCCGATCTCGACAATCTGAAGCGCAAGATCGATGCCGGCGCCGGCCGCGCCATCACCCAATTCTTCTTCGAGGTCGAGACCTATCTGCGCTTCATCGAGCGCGCCCGAGCCAAGGGCATCAAGGTGCCCATTGTTCCCGGCATTCTGCCGGTCACGAACTTTGCGCAGGTCAAGAAATTCGCCAAGGCCTGCGGCGCGGCGGTGCCGCCCTGGATGGCCGGCATGTTCGACGGGCTCGACGACGATCCCGACACCCGCCGCCTGGTGGCGGCTTCGATCGCCGCCGAGCAATGCCGTCTGCTGCAGGCGCAGGGCATCGAGGATTTCCATTTCTACACCCTCAACCGCGCCGATCTGATCGTCGCCATCTGCCACATGATCGGCGTGCGCGGGCCGCTCCCGGCGCAAGCGCCCAAGACGGCGGGGTAGGCAGTGGCGCATATCCTCGACGTGCTGCGCGAACGCGTATTGTTGTGCGACGGCGCCATGGGCACCGCGGTGCACGGCCATGCGCTCGACCTCGAGCGCGACTACCGCGGCCGCGAGAACTGCATCGAAGTGCTGAACCAGACCCGCGCCGACATCATCCGCGACATCCATCTCGGCCATTTCCGCGCCGGCGCCGACGCGGTGCAGACCAACAGCTTCGGCGGCTCGCCCATCACCTTGGCCGAATTCAACCTGGCCGACGAGGCCCACGACATCAACCGCCGCGCCGCCGAGATCGCGCGCGAGGCGGCGATCGAGGCGGCGAAGGCCGACGGCCGGGTTCGCTTCGTCATCGGCTCGGTCGGCCCGGGAACGCGGCTGCCCTCGCTCGGCCATATCGCGTACCAGACGCTCGAAGACGCGCTCGGCATCCAATGCGCCGGGCTGGCGGCGGGCGGCGTCGACGCCATCCTGATCGAGACCTGCCAGGATCCGTTGCAGATCAAGGCGGCGGTCAACGCCGCCAAGCGCGCGGCGGCGGGTTCCGGCCGCGCGATTCCGGTCTTCGTGCAGGTGACGGTCGAGACCACCGGCACGCTGCTGGTGGGCTCGGACATCGCCGCCGCCGCCACCGTGGTGCATGCGCTCGACGTCCCGCTGATCGGCCTCAATTGCGGCACCGGCCCGCGCGAGATGGCCGAGCATCTCAAATACCTGTCCGAGAACTGGCCCGGCCTGATCTCGGTCCAGCCCAATGCCGGCTTGCCCGAGCTGCTCGACGGCCATACGCACTACCCGCTTACCGCCTCCGAGATGGCGCCGTGGATCGAGCGCTTCGTGCGCGAGGACGGCGTCAATCTGGTGGGCGGCTGCTGCGGCACCGAAACCGGCCACATCGCCGCGCTCGACGCCATGCTGAGGGGATTGGCCGAAGACGGCTACCGGCCCAAGCCCAAGCCGCGCAAGCGGCTTTGGGTTCCGTCGCTCGCCTCGCTCTACGGCCAGGTGAGTCTCCGTCAGGAGAACGCCTATCTCTCGATCGGCGAACGCTGCAACGCCAACGGTTCACGCCGCTTCCGCGAGTTCCAGGAGCGCGAGGATTGGAACGGCGCGGTCGAGATGGCGCGCGACCAGGTGAAGGAAGGTTCGCACGCGCTCGATCTGTGCACCGCCTTCGTCGGCCGCGACGAGGTGAAGGACATGAGCGCGGCGATCACCCGCATCGCCGGGGCGGTGACCGCGCCGCTGGTCGTCGACTCGACGGAATTGCGCGTGCTCGAGGCCGCATTGAAGCTCTATGGCGGCAAGCCGGTGATCAATTCGATCAACCTGGAAGACGGCGAGGAAGCGCTGGAAAAGCGCGTTGCGCTAGCCAAGCGCTTCGGCGCCGCCTGCATCGCCCTCACCATCGACGAGCAGGGCATGGCCAAGGATTCGGCGCGCAAGCTCGCCCTGGCGCAGCGCATCTTCGACCTCGCCTGCGGCAAGCTCGGCCTGCCGCCGTCGGATCTGCTGTTCGATCCGCTGACCTTCACCATCTGCACCGGCAACGACGAGGACCGCCGTCTCGGCCTCGAAACCCTCGACGCCATCGCGCTCATCGCCAAGGCGCTGCCGGAATGCCAGATCATGCTCGGACTTTCCAACATCTCCTTCGGCCTGGCGCCGGCCGCGCGCGCGGTGTTGAACTCGGTGTTTCTCGACGAGGCGCTGAAGCGCGGCATGACCGGCGCCATCCTGCACGTCTCCAAGATATTGCCGCTGCACAAGATTCCCGAAGCCGAGGTCAATGCCGCGCTCGATCTGATCCACGACCGCCGCCGTCCCGGCTTCGATCCGCTGCAGGCCTATATCGCCCTGTTCCACGACCGGCTCGAACACAAGCCGGAGAAGCGGGCGCGGCCGGAATCGGTCGAGGAGCGCCTCAAACTGCGCATCGTCGACGGCGATCGCAACGGGATCGAGGACGATCTCAAAGCCGCGCTCGGCACGCGCAAGCCGCTCGCCATCATCAATGAAATCCTGCTCGACGGCATGCGGGTGGTGGGCGATCTGTTCGGCGCCGGCAAGCTTCAGCTGCCCTTCGTGCTGCAATCGGCCGAGACCATGAAGGCGGCGGTCGCCTATCTCGAGCCCTTCATGGAGCGCACGGCCGACAACCACCAGAAAGGCACCATCGTGCTCGCCACGGTGAAGGGCGACGTGCACGACATCGGCAAGAACCTGGTCGACATCCTGCTCACCAACAACGGCTACCGGGTGGTCAATCTCGGCATCAAGCAGCCGATATCCTCGATCCTCGACGCCGCCGTTTCGGCCAACGCCCATGCCGTCGGCATGTCCGGCCTGCTGGTCAAATCCACCGTGGTGATGCGCGAAAACCTCGAGGAGATGAGCCGGCGCGGCATCGGCCTGCCGGTGATCCTGGGCGGCGCCGCGCTGACGCGCCGCTATGTCGAGGAGGATTGCACCAAGGCCTACGCCACCGGCAGCGTCGCCTATGCGCGCGACGCCTTCGAGGGGCTGGCGCTGATGGAGAAGGTGGTCGACGGCAGCTTCGCCGGCCACATCGCGTCGGCGCGCGAGCAGACCAAGAACAAGCCGGTCAACCGCCGGCGCGAACTGGGCCGCGCCGCCGATGCGCGCGTGCTGCGGCCGGTCGACGTCGAGGAAATCCGCTTGCGCCGCGCCGAGCTGACGCGCGGCGTGCCGGTGCCCGAGCCGCCCTTCTGGGGGCCGCGCGTCATCGCCCGCGTGCCGTCGAAGACCATCGCGCCCTATCTCAACGAGCGCATGCTCTATCAATTCCACTGGGGCTTCCGCAAGGAAGGCCGCTCGCTCGAAGAATTCAAGGTCTGGGCGAAGAAGGAGCTGCGCCCGACGCTGCTCAAGCTGCTGGCCGAAACCGCGCAGCAGGACATCTTCCTGCCGCAGGCGGCCTACGGCTATTGGCGCTGCGCCGCCGAAGGCAACGACGTGATCCTGTTCGCCGAGGACGGCAAGCGGGAACTCGCGCGCTTTTCCTTCCCGCGCCAGGCCAAGGACGAAGGCCTGTGCATCGCCGATTTCTTCCGCGACGTCGGCGACGCCACGCGCGACGTGATCGCGCTCCAGGTGGTGACGGTCGGCGCGCGCGCCTCCGAAGTGGCGCGGCAGTGGTTCGCCGACAACCGCTACAAGGACTACCTCTATCTTCACGGGCTCTCGGTCGAGATGGCCGAGGCCTTCGCCGAATATCTGCACCAGCGCATCCGCGCCGAGCTGGGTTTCGCCGCCTTCGAACCGCGCGATCTCGAGGGCCTGCTGCACCAGCAATATCGCGGCAGCCGCTATTCCTTCGGTTATCCCGCCTGCCCCGATCTGGCGCAGCAGCGCCAATTGCTGGAGCTGCTCAGGGCCAAGGAGATCGGCGTGAGCTTGACCGAGGAAGACCAGCTCGATCCCGAGCAATCGACCTCGGCCATCGTCGTCACCCATCCGCAGGCGAAATACTTCTCGGTCTGACCGCTCAGGACAGAATCCCGGTCGAGGCCAGCCAGATCACCGCGAACAGCAGCGACAGGAGCGTGAAAGGCACGCCGGCGCGGGCGTATTCGGCGTGGCTCAGCTTCACGCCCATCGCCTCGGCGCGTTCGGCCACGATCAGATTGGCGACCGAGCCCCACAGCAGCAAGCCGCCCGACAGCGAGGACAACAGCGCCAGCGCATAAAGTGCGCCCACCGGCGGGCTCGGCCAGATCTGCAGCAGGAAGATCACCCAGGGCACGTTGCCGATGATGTTGCTCATCAGCAGCGTCAGCGGCGTCAGCACCAAGAGCCGGTCGGGCGTCCCCAGCGTGTTGAGCACCGACCAAGGCAGGCCGGTATCGGACAGCGCGCCGGTGACCGCGAACAGGCACACGAACAGCAGCAGCAGCGGCCAATCGACCGCGGCGATCATGGCGCGGCTGGTGAATTTGCGGTTGGACAACAGGACCGCGGCGATCACCAGCGCGCCGATTTCGCGCGGCAAGGGCGTCATGAACAGCGCCAGCAGCAATCCCAGCGCGATCAGGCCCTTGATGGTCTGGTTGCGGTCGTGTTCGTGGCGCGGCACTTCGGCCACTTCCCGGCCTTCGAGGCTCGGCGCCGTCTCGATGCGCTCGCGCCACAGATACCACACCACGCCATAGACCGAGGCCAGTCCGACCAGCGCCGGCACCAGGCAGACCGCGAGGAAGCTGTAGAAATTGAGATTGCCGGCTTGGCCGATCAAAATGTTCTGTGGGTTGCCGATCAGCGTCGCCGCCGAGCCGGCGTTGCTGGCGCCCACCAGCGCGATCAGGAAGGGCCGCGGATCGAGCCCGCGGCCCTGCGCCCCGGCGATCAGCAGCGGCGCCATGGCATAGACCACGATGTCGTTGGCGAGCAGCGCCGACAGCGCGCCGCATACCGCCACGGTCAGCGCCAGCAGCAGCGCCGGCCTTTCCGCTCTCTCCAGCATCCAGTCGCAGCAGATCTCGAAAAATCCCGAGGCCACGAACTGGGCGGAAATGATCATCAGCCCGAACAGCATGGCGATGGTCGTCATGTCGATATTGGCGCCGAGATCGTCGAGCGTCGCCTGGCCGCTCGCCAGCAGCACGATCACGCCCAACAGCGCGATGCCGGTGCGGTCGACCTGCAGCCAGGGAACCCGGCCGGCGGCCATGCCGACATAAACGGCGAGACAGACGACGGCGATGATGGCGGTGTGCATGGGCGCTCTCAGCGCGGCGCTTTGAGCTTGAAATACGCGAACGCCATCATGCGCAGCAGCAGCCAGCCGTGGCGGAAGCGCGAAATCTGCGTCGTGCCGTAGCTGCGCGCGGCGTAGCGGATCGGCACCTCGATGATCTTGAGCGAGAGCTTGCTGGCGCCGAAGATCAGGTCGAAATCGCCGAACGGGTCGAACTCGCCGAAATAGGCGCGCCCTTCGGCGATACGCCGGTAATGGCGCTTCCGGAGCGCCTTGGTGCCGCACAGCGTGTCGGTGAAACGCTGGTTCAAGAGCCAGGAAAAGAGGTAGGAGAAAAAATGGTTGGCGACGCGGTTCAAAAGCCGCATCGCTTCCTGCTCCAGCGGATAGACCAGCCGCGTGCCGTTGACGAACTCGCCCTTGCCTTCGATGAGCGCGGCGTAGAATTTGGTCAGCTCCTCGGGCGGCACGGTCATGTCGGCGTCGAGGATGAGCAACGCCTCGCCGCGCGCCTCGGCGAAGCCCTTGCGCACCGCGTCGCCCTTGCCCTTGCCGTCCTGGCGCAACAGCTTGATGTCGCGTTGCGGGTTCGCCGCCTTGACGCGCTCGATCTCTTCCCAAGTTCCGTCCGTGCTGCCGCCCTCGACGAACAGAATTTCCAGCTCGCGGCAGAATTGCGGGATGCGCGCGACGATGTCGGCGATGTTGCCGCGCTCGTTGCGGCACGGCACCACCACCGAGGCCGAAGGCGCGTCCTCCGCTTCGCCGCCCATCGGCCGCGCCACCAAGTAGTTGCGCAAACACAGCCGGCGGATGAGCGGTAATGTCGCGACGAAGCGGTTGACCAGCGGCCCGATGCCGAAGAGCCGCTTGGGCAAAAGCTGGCGCCATTCCTCACGCACCGGCTGGTAATCGGCCAGCATGAGAAGATTGGCGATGTCGGCGGGCCGCAGCCAGTTCATCAACGGCTCGGGCATGCGCGCCTCCAGCCGCTCGGCCAGGCGCAAAGCCGGCTCCCACAGGTAGTTGTGATAAGCCACCACCAGCCTGGTGTCGCGGTGGCACAGGCGGTGCAAGCCCGCCAGCGTCGTTTGGCAATCGTCCAGCATGCCGATGGTGTCGGCCATGACGATGACGTCGAACGGGCCGCCGAGCGATGCGACGAAATCCTGGTCCTCGATGTCGCCGGCGGCGAATTCGAGTTCGGGGTGGGAGGCGCGCGCGATCTCGATCATGCGCGGCGACAGATCGACGCCCAGCCCGCGCGCCGGCTTCAGCGCGGCCAGCAAGGCGCCGCTGCCGCAGCCGATTTCCAGCACCTTCAAGCCTTCCGGAATGAGAAAACGCAAATAGCGCTGGTCGTCCTCGTGGAAATAGCGGTTGCGCGCGATGAATTCCTCGCGCCGCGGCGCCCAGCGGTCGTAAAGCGCGCGCAGCGCGGTCTTGCGGGCGGACAGCGGCCGCGCTTCGGCATGGGGGTTGGCGGATTCGGGCATCGGATTTATGGGCGGAGATATACGCGGAATCGCACTTCCTTGGCCAGATGGCACTATCCCCATGCTATAGAGGCGCGGTCATGTCCGAGGCCGAATCGAGCGCCCTTTCGCCTGCCGCGCCGCCTTATCTCGCCCAATTGAACGAGGCGCAGCGCCGCGCGGTCGATGCCGTCGACGGCCCGGTGCTGGTGCTGGCCGGCGCCGGCACCGGCAAGACCCGGGTATTAACCACGCGGCTGGCCCACATCCTGGCGAACCGCAAGGCGTGGCCGTCGCAGATCCTGGCCGTCACCTTCACCAACAAGGCGGCGTTCGAGATGCGCGAGCGGCTCGAACGCATGATCGGCCAGGCCGCCGAAGGCCTGTGGCTGGGCACTTTCCATTCGGTCGCCGCGCGCATCCTGCGCCGCCACGCCGAGGCGGTGGGGCTGAAGCCCAATTTCACCATCCTCGACAGCGACGACCAGCTGCGCCTGATCAAGCAGATCGCGGCCTTGGAAGGCGTCGACGACAAGCGCTGGCCGGCGCGCGCGATATTGGCGGTGATCGAGCGCTGGAAGGATCGCGGCCTGACGCCGGACAAGGTTTCGGGCGCCGAGGCGGGCGATCTCGCCGAGGGCCGCATGGAAAAGCTCTACCGGCTCTACCAGGAGCGGCTGCAGACTGTGAATGCCGCCGATTTCGGCGATCTGCTGCTGCACAACCTCACCATCTTCCAGACCCGGCCCGAGATCGCGGCCGATTACCAGGACCGCTTCCGCTACATCCTGGTCGACGAATACCAGGACACCAACGTGGCGCAATATCTCTGGCTGCGGCTGCTGGCGCAGAAGCACAAGAATTTGTGCTGCGTGGGCGACGACGACCAGTCGATCTATTCCTGGCGCGGCGCCGAGATCGGCAACATCCTGCGCTTCGAGAAGGATTTTCCCGGCGCGCAGATCGTCCGGCTGGAGCAGAATTATCGCTCGACGCCGCACATCCTCGCCGCCGCCTCGGCGCTGATCGCGCGCAACGAAGGCCGGCTGGGCAAGACGCTGTGGACCGAGGCCAACGAGGGCGAGCGGGTGCTGTTGCGCGGCGTCTGGGACGGCGAGGAAGAGGCGCGCTGGGTCGGCGAGGAGATCGAGGCGCAGCAGCGCAAGGGCGAAAGCCTGTCGCAGATGGCGATCCTGGTGCGCGCCGGCTTCCAGACCCGCGAATTCGAGGAACGTTTCATCAAGCTCGGGCTGCCCTACCGCGTCATCGGCGGTCCGCGCTTCTATGAGCGCCAGGAAATCCGCGACGCGCTCGCCTATCTGCGCCTCATTCACCAGCCGGGCGACGATCTCGCCCTCGAGCGCATCATCAACACGCCGCGCCGCGGCATCGGCAGCCAAAGCCTGCAATCGCTCCACCTTCTGGCGCGCGCCGAACGCCTGTCGCTCGCCGACGCGGCGCACAAGCTGATCGAAACCGACGAGTTGAAGCCCGCCGCGCGCAAGGCGATCGGCGGCTTCCTCAACGACCTCGCGCGCTGGCGCGGCCAGGCGCAAACCGCCTCGCATGTCGAGCTGGCGCAGACCGTCTTGGACGAATCGGGATATACCGCGATGTGGCAGGCCGACAAATCGGCCGACGCGCCGGGACGGCTCGAAAACCTCAAGGAGCTGGTCGCGGCCCTGGCCGAGTTCGAAACCCTCGAAGGTTTTCTCGATCACGTCAGCCTGGTGATGGAAAACACCGCCCAGACCGGCGGCGATATGGCCAATCTGATGACGCTGCACGGCGCCAAGGGGTTGGAATTCGATCTGGTCTTCCTGCCGGGCTGGGAGGAGGGGCTGTTCCCCAATCAGCGCTCGCTCGACGAGCACGGGCTCAAAGGGCTGGAGGAAGAGCGCCGCCTGGCCTATGTCGGCCTCACCCGCGCGCGCCGCCGCGCCTATATCTCCTTCGCCGTCAACCGCCGCATCCACGGCCAGTGGCAGACCACGCTGCCCTCGCGCTTCATCGCCGAATTGCCCGAGGCCCATATCGAAAGCCAGGCCGAGCCTGGCTTGTTTCCGCGCGCTCCGGGCGTCCGGGGGTCGGGCATGGACGAGGAGCCGGATGACGGCGATTGGCGGCCGACGCAGCTGCTGCGCCGCCGGCCCGACATGGCGCGCATGGCGCTTTCCGGGCGCGGCGCGGCTCCGCCAGCGGGCGCGCGCTCGCCGGGCGGGCTCGGTCCGGGCGACCGCATCTTCCACCGCAAATTCGGCTATGGCGTGGTGCGCGCCGCCGATGGCGGCAAGCTGTCGATCGCCTTCGACAAGGCGGGCGACAAGATGGTGATGGAAAGCTTCGTGGAGAAGGCGTGACGGGCCTTTGGAAGATCGTCGTCGAGGCGCCCGACGCCGATGCCGCCCAAGCGGTGATTGCCGCGCTCGACGGCCAAGGCGGCGCGGTCAGCGCCTTCGAATCCGCGCCCGGCGGATCCTGGCGCATCGACGCGCTTGCGCTCGACGCGCCCGACCGCGGGCTGATCGCGGCCCGGCTGGCGCTGGCTTGGAGCGGGCTTAAGGGAGAGCCGCCCGAACCGGCCATCGCGCGCGTGGCGCAACAGGATTGGCTCGCCGCCAACCAGGCGGGCTTCCCGCCCATCCGGGCGGGACGGTTTCTGATCCACGGCTCGCATTTCACGGGGCCGTTTCCGGCCGGGGTCGTGGCGCTCAAAATCGACGCCGCCACCGCCTTCGGCACCGGCGAGCACGGCTCGACCCAGGGCTGCCTGCTGGCGCTCGACCGGCTGGCGCGCCGCATGAGCGCGCCGCGGCGCATTCTCGACCTCGGCACCGGCACCGGCGTGCTGGCGCTGGCCGCGTCCCGGCTGTGGCGGCGTCCGGTTGCGGCCTTCGACATCGACGCCGAGGCGATCCGCGTCGCGCGCCGCAACGCCCGGGTCAACGGCGTGGCCGGGCTGGTTCGGGCGCGGCGCGCCGCCGGCTACCGAAACCGCGAACTCTGGCAATGCGCGCCTTACGACCTGGTGCTGGCCAATATCCTGGCGCGGCCCTTGGCGAGGATGGCGCGCGATCTCGCCCGCGCGCTGTCGCCGCGCGGCGCGGCGGTGCTGGCCGGGCTGCTGCCGCGGCAGGAATCCTTCGTGCTCGCGGCCCATCGCCTGGCGGGCCTGCATCTGGTCGCGCGGCTCGAGGTTTCCGGCTGGCGCAGCCTGGTGCTGGCGCGCGCGCCGCTCCGTTCCTTCAACCGTCCCATCACCATCAACGGCGGGAAGCCATGACCCTCGTCCAAGCGCTGATCACCGCCATCGTCCAGGGCGTAACCGAGCTTTTTCCGGTGTCGAGCCTGGGCCACGCCGTCGTGCTGCCCAGCCTGTTCGGCTGGAACATCGACCAGCGTTCGCCCGAATTCCTGCCCTTCCTGGTGGTGCTGCATCTCGGCACCGCGGCGGCGCTGCTGCTGTATTTCTGGCGCGACTGGATCGGGCTGGCGCAGGCGGCCTTGTTCATCGGGCCGCCCGAGAAGCGCCGGGAGCGCCAGCGGCTGCTGGTCCAAATCGTCGTCGCCACCATCCCGGCGGTGATCCTGGGCTTCGCGCTGGAGAAATTCTTCCGCAATCTGTTCGGCGCGCCGGCGGCGGCGGCCGGGTTCCTGGTGCTGAACGGCTTCCTGCTGTTCTTCGGCGAGCGCATGCGGCAGCGCGGCGGCCAGCGCCGGCTCGATTCCATGCGCTGGCTCGACGCGCTGACCATCGGGTTGTGGCAGGCGACCGCGCTCGTCCCCGGCATTTCGCGTTCGGGCGCGACCATGGTGGGCGGCCTGCTCAGGGGCTTCCACCACGAGGACGCGGCGCATTTCTCGTTCCTGATCGCGACGCCGGTGATTCTCGGCGCCACCGTGCTGGAAGTGCCGCATCTGCTGCATGGCGAAGGGGGCGGTTTCGGCCCGGTGGCCTGGATCGCCGGGCTTGTTGCCGGCGTCACCGCCTGGCTCAGCATCGTCTTCCTGATGCGCTACTTCAAACGCCACGATTTCGAGGCGCTCGATCCCTTCGCCTGGTATTGCTGGGCCTTCGGCGCGATCGCGCTCGGGCTGCTGCTGTTCGTGCTCTAAACCCCCGAGCGCAAGCGAGATTTGTTAAACGACGTGGTCGGGCTCGAGCGGGCATTCCTGCTCGCCGGTCTCGACCTGGAATGTCGCGTGGCCGATGGCGAAGCGCGCATCGAGCTCGGCCGAAAACCGCGCCAGGGCGGCGTCGCCGGGATGGCCCGCGGGCATGACGAGATGCGCGGTGAGCGCGGTCTCGGTCGTGCTCATCGGCCAGATGTGCAGATCGTGCACCGCCGTCACGCCCGAGAGGCGCTTCAGGTGATCGCGCACTTCGCGCGAATCGATGCCGTGCGGCACGGCGTCGAGCGCCATGTCGAGCGAACGGCGCAGCAGGTTCCAGGTGCCGGCGACGATCACCGCCGACACCACCAGGCTCGCCGCCGGGTCGAGCCACTCCCAGCCGGTGGCCAGGATCACCGCGCCCGAAACCGCCACGCCCAGGCTCACCCCGGCGTCGCCCAGGGCATGGGCCATGGCGCTAGTCACGTTCAGATCCTTGTGCTCGCCGCGGAACAGGACCAGCGCGGTGAGCCCGTTGATGGCGACGCCCAGCGCCGCGACCCAGATCACGATCACGCCGGCGACTGGCTGCGGCGCGATCAGGCGCTGCACCGCCTCGACCGAGATCGCGCCCACCGCGATCAGCAGGATGATGGCATTGAGCAGCGCCGCCAGGATGGACGAGCCGCCGAGGCCGTAGGTGTAGCGGCCGGTGGGCTCGCGCCGGCCGAGCATATGCGCGCTCCAGGCGGCGGCCAGCCCCAGCATGTCGCCGAAATTGTGCCCGGCATCGGCGATCAGCGCCATCGAATGGCCGATCAGCCCGTAGGCGAGCTCGACCGCCACGAAGACGCAATTGATCGCCAGCGCGAAGGCGAAGATCAGGCCTTGGTTCGCCTGCGCGTGCCCGCTCCGGGCATGGCGGTGATGCGGATGGTGATGGCGGCCGCCGTGACCGTGATCGTGGGTATGCATCGCCCCCAGTTTGCGCCTAACCCGGGCGCAAATCGAGGGCGTGCCGGATTACGACGTAAACGGCTTAGTGGGCGTGGGAGTGGCGATTCGCCTTGGCCCAGGCCGGCGCCGGCGAGCCCTTCGGCTGGGTCAGCACATAGGGGATATCCGACCGGGTGATGCCGATATCGGCAAGCGAGCGGTCGTCGAGCTGCGAAAGCTCGGCATAGGCCTGCTGCCGGCTGCGCCACGCGGCGAAAACCTCGCCCAGGCGATCGAAAGCGCGGTTCAGAAGGGTCGTCATGGTCTTTTTCCTTGTACTCGAAAGTTATACTGCACCGCACAAAACATAGAGCTATTTGCCTCATATTGCAGTGGCGAATAAATCATCTCTGGCATACCAGAGCCGCATGCCCGCGTGCATGCTTCTGTAACATCGTCAAATCAATGTCTTAGTGTAAAACTATTAACAGTATTTAATATGTTATCTGTGACCTAGCGCCGCAGGGAAGCGCGGCCGAGCGCCCGCGAAGCAGCCGCAACGCAGCGGGCGGCACCTTCGCCGCTCTTCGGCCGCGTTCGATGTTCGGCATGGCAACCGCATGGAAGCGGGCGCCGATGATTGGATGCGGATTCTGAGGTTACCGGACTTGTAGCGGGTCCGTGCGCCTGCCGGCCGCTCGTTCGGTGTTAGTAATCATGAAGGCCGTAGTATCCGGTACTGCCGTAGTACCCGGAGCCGCCGGTGTGAGTGAACGGACCATGATAGCCGGGAAGGCTCGGTACGGCGACGCAACAGACCACCGCCATAAACACCGCCAGCAACAAAACCAATTTCATAGGATTCATGGGAACATCCTCCAATGAGCCTTGGCCTGCACTCAGCATGAGGAGTCTGGACCGTAGCCGGAGGTTGTTCGGGGCGGCAGCCCCGGAAAATACTCAGGCCGAATTATCGGCGAGGCTTTTTTGACTCAAACTTGATTCAACTCTTGCCGCCTTTACTTGCACGCGCGATTGGCGGCGATCGCCGAGCGGCATGCTAGGGCGTGGCGCCGAGGCGCTGCAGGCCCTTCTTGGCGATGTCGGCGACGAACACGTCGCGGGTGGGGTGGCCGGCGGCGAGCTTCAGCGCCGTGCGGTAATCGGGAATGGCCATGTCGGGCAGGCCCTTCTTCTCATAGGCGAGACCGCGATGGCCGTAGGCGTCGGTCAGATCGGGCTTGAGCGCGATCGCCTGGGTTTCATCCGCGATCGACTGGTCGTAGAGGCCCTTGTTGTAATAGGCGTCGCCGCGCTTGAAATAGGCGACGGCGAAGCCCTCATCGGTCTCCTGGCCGGTCGACTGAATCACGGCGGTGCAGCCGTCGATGCTGAGATCGGGATTTTTGTCGGCGCAGCGCCGCCAATTGTCCTGGCGGCCTTGCGCCCAGGCGGGCAGCGCTATGAGCACCAAGGCCAAGCCGATCAAAATTTTGCGCATCTTTGCTCCCGAATTACGGACGAGCCCTTTTTGACTCGACTCTTTCTCGGCTCGCTCTCAGGCTAGCCTTTGCGAGTCATTTCTTTGCGGGTTTTAGGCAGCGCATTGAGTACCCAACGCAAAGCATCTTCCATGCTGCGCATGGTTTCAATAGGGCTGTATTGGTCGTCCATAAGATTTCCAGCAGGCTCTCAATGCCATTCACTATACCAGGTCTTTATAAATTTCCAAAAGAAGCCGTCATAATAGGCCGTTTGCTTGCTGGATACAGCGAGATCGAATATGCGGTTGGGTTATGTTTGGCCGCGGTGCTTGATGATCCAGACACTATGGTTAGAGTTTTATTTAGGACGCGCGGAGAAGAACAACGATTAGAAATAGCCGACGCACTTATGCGTCATAAGTTTGACTCTGCAAAATTAACAAGCACCTATTGTGAAGCAATGGCCGATGCACATTGGTGCCGTCGCATTAGAAATCAATTTGCACACTGCCTCTATGATGGTCACTCCGATGACTTTCTTAGAATTGTCTCATTAGAAGATTCCGCAAAAGCTCGCGCGGGCGGTACGACAGCAACCAGAATTGCAGTCACTCCGGATCTACTTAAATATCACGAAGAGTATTTTGGCTATGTTCAATGGTGCTTGTTTTTTCTCGAAAAGGAATATCTGAAGGTGGTGGGAAAAATTTCCAGCCATGCTCATTCATTGCCCAAAAAAATAGCGCGACCACCCCTGAACAATGCAACGGCGTAACGTAAACATCTGCCGACATAACAATTTCATTGGCGATGTCCATTAGGGCTTCTAAGGGAAGATGATACGTCTTCCCCTCTACAGTGGACTCAAAGGTGTCAGCAGAAAGCGGAGCGCTTACGCCCCCTCCCATAGCGGATCATCTTTAGCGAGGGGATGGAGGGCCGGATTTTGTCGGTTTTCGCCATCAAGCTTTGCTATTCTCCCTCTCATGGAAGGACGACAAGGCGGCAGCGCGGAAAAGCTGGCGCGACTGCGCGCGGAACTCGCGCGGCGGGGCGCGCAGGGCTTCATCGTGCCGCGCGCCGACGAGCATCAGGGCGAATACGTGCCGCCTTCGGCCGACCGGCTCGCTTGGCTCACCGGCTTCACCGGCTCGGCCGGATTGGCCGTGGTGCTGGCGGATAAAGCCGCGCTGTTTGTCGACGGGCGCTATACCCTCCAGGCCAAGGCGCAGGTCGAGGGCGCGCTATACGCGCAGCGCCATCTGATCGAGGAGCCGGCAAGCGACTTCATCGCCAGGAACCTGAAGCCGGGCGAGGCGCTGGGCTACGATCCCTGGCTGTTGACGCCGGGCGAGGTCGAACGTTACCGCGCCGCTTGCGAAAAAGCCGGCGGCAAGCTGAAGGCGCTTGCGTCCAATCCGCTCGACGCGATCTGGAAGGACCGCCCGAAGCCGCCCGCCGCGCCGGCGGTGCCGCATGCGGTGGAATTTTCCGGCATAAGCAGCGCCGAGAAACGCCGCGATCTGGCGCGCAAGCTCGCCGAGGACAAGGCCGAGGCCGCGGTGCTCACGGCGCCCGATTCGATCTGCTGGCTTTTGAACATGCGCGGCGGCGATCTCATCTACACGCCGGTGGCGCTGTGCTTCGCCATCCTCAACGCCGATGCTTCGGTCGATCTGTTCATCGATAAGCGCAAGGTGTCGGCCGCGCTCGAAAAGCATCTCGGCAAGGAGGTGCGGATTTCCGCGCCCGACGCGCTCGGCGCGGCCTTGGCCAGGCTGGGCGCGGCGAAGAAGCGTGTGCTCGCCGATCCGGCGGCTTCTGCCGCGTGGATTTTCGACCGGCTGACGGAATCCGGCGCCACGATCATTCGCGCGCCCGATCCCTGCCTTTTGCCCAAGGCGTGCAAAAATCCGGTCGAGCTGGAAGGCACGCGCAACGCCCACCGCCGCGACGGCGCGGCGCTCACCCGCTTCCTCGCCTGGCTCGCCGCCGCAGCGTCCAAGGGCGGGCTCAGGGAAATCGCGGTTTCCGACCGGCTGGAGGAATTCCGCCGTGAAGGCGACCATTTCAAGGGCTTGAGCTTTCCCACCATCTCGGGCGCGGGCGCGAACGGCGCCGTGGTCCATTACCGGGCCTCGCCCGAAACCGAACGCGGGCTGGAAAACGGCAGCCTCTATCTGGTCGATTCCGGGGCGCAATATTTGGACGGCACCACCGATGTGACGCGCACGGTGGCGATCGGCAATCCCAGCGCCGAAATGCGCGACCGCTTCACCCGCGTGCTGAAGGGCCATATCGCGCTCGCTTCCTGCCGCTTTCCGCAAGGCACCAGCGGCTCGCAGCTCGACGCGCTGGCGCGCAAGCCGCTGTGGGAAGCCGGGCTCGATTACGACCACGGCACCGGCCACGGCGTCGGCTCCTATCTCGGCGTCCATGAAGGGCCGCAGCGCATCTCCAAATCGGCCAACAACCAGCCGCTGCTGCCCGGCATGATCGTCTCGGACGAGCCCGGCTATTACAAGACCGGCGCCTACGGCATCCGCATCGAAAACCTGGTGGCGGTGAAGGAGCTCGGCGAATCGCCCGACAACGGCCGCAAGCTGCTGGGCTTCGAGACCCTGACGCTGGCGCCGATCGACCTCGCCCTGGTCGAGCCCACTTTGCTCGACGAGGCGGAAACGCGCTGGCTCGACGCCTATCACGCGCGGCTGCGCAAGGAATTGGGCCCGCTGTTGGACGCTTCGAGCCGGGCCTGGCTCGAGCGCGCCACCCAGCCGCTATCACGCGACTGAGGATTATGGCACTATGGGCGTAAGGAATTCGGGAGTTCGGGCGTCATGATTCATCTGCACGACATCCGCTATGTCCGTTTGGGCACGCGCGATCTGGAATCCGCCACCGCGTTTGCGACCAAGATCGTTGGCTTGGAATTGGCCGCCAAGGACGGCAAATGGGCCTATTTCAAGAGCGACCGGGTCAAGACCCGAGGCGACACGCGCGACCACACACTCGCTTATTTCGAGGGCGATCCGGCCGATCACGTCATAGGATTCGAACTGAAGCATCCCGACGATTTCGACCAGGTGGGATCGCAGCTCGACAACGCCAATTTCCCGGTGCGGCTGGGCACCAAGGAGGAATGCGAGCAGCGCCGGGTCCAGGCCTTCATCGCGACGCAAGACCCCACCGGCAACAAGATCGAGATCCTGGCGCGGCCGTTCTTTTCGGGCGTGCGCTATTTCCCCGGCCGCGACGCCGGCATCACCCATTTCAGCCATATCGGCCTCAACACCACCGACCCCAAGCGCGACGAGAAATTCTGGACCACGGTGTTCAACGCCCGGGTTTCGGACTGGCTCGGCGACACGCCGCTGTTCCGTATCGCCACCGCGCATCACTCGGTGGTGCTGTTCCCCACCACCAAGCCGGGCGTGCAGCACATCAACCATCAGGTCGAGGACATCGACGACGTGATGCGCTCCTGGTATTTCCTGAAGGACCGGGGCGTGAACATCGTCTTCGGCCCGGGCCGCCATCCGTTGTCGGGCGCGATGATGGTCTATTTCGAGGGGCCGGACGGCATGGTGTTCGAATACTCGGTCGGGGTGAAGCACATCCTGCCCGAGGACGAGGCCACCTACCGCCCGCGCCAGTTCCCGTTCGAGCGCTATGCCCTCGACATGTGGGGCTCGCTGCCCACCGTCTCCGGTTTCGCCGAGAAGAAGCCCGAGAAGGAGAAGATGCGCGTGGTGGTGTGAGGCGCCCCTCCGCCGCGAGGCGGAGAAAATAGAAACGGCCTCACCCCCGCGCCAGCTTCAGCCATTCCTCTTCGCTCAGGATTTTGACGCCGAGTTCCTTGGCTTTTTTCGCCTTGGATCCGGGATCGGCGCCCACCACCAGGTAATCGGTCTTGGCCGAGACGCTCGAGGCGACCAGCGCGCCCAGCGCCTCGGCGCGCGCCTTGGCCTCGGGCCGGCTCATGCCTTCGAGCGTGCCGGTGAAGACGATGCTCTTGCCGGCGAGCGGCGAATTTCCGGCGGCGGGCGGCGTGAAATCATTGACGCGCATCTCGGCTTCGAGCTCGTCCAGCACCTTCTGGTTATGCTTCTCGGCGAAAAACCCGACGATGTCGGCGGCGGTGTCCTCGCCGATGTTCTGGATGTCGTTCAATTCGCGCCAGGCCTCGCTGGATTTGTCCTTGGCGGCGGTCATCGCCTTGCGCCAAGCCTTGAACGAGCGGTAATGCCGCGCCAGCAGCTTGGCGGTCGATTCGCCGACCTGGGGAATGCCCAGCGCATAGATGAAGCGGTCGAGGCTGATGTTGCGCCGCGAGTCGATCGCGGCGACGAGCTTGCGCGCGCTCAACGCCCCCCAGCCTTCGCGCTCTTCGATCTGCTCGGGCTTGAGGCGGAAGATGTCGGCCGGGTTTTTGATCAGCTTGTCGCGCCAGAATTCGGTGATGTGCTTGTCGCCCATGCCCTCGATGTCGAGCGCGTTGCGCGAAACGAAATGCCGCAGCCGTTCGACCGCCTGGGCCGGGCAGGCGATATTGGTGCAGCGCCAGGCCGCTTCGCCTTCCTCGCGCACCGCGCTGCTGCCGCATTCCGGGCATTGATGCGGGAATTTGAAGGGGTGGGCGTTTTTCGGGCGGCGTTCCTTTACCACCTCGACCACCTGGGGGATGACGTCGCCGGCGCGCTGGATCACCACGGTATCGCCTTCGCGGATGTCCTTGCGCTTGATCTCGTCTTCGTTGTGCAGCGTGGCGCGGCTCACCACCACGCCGCCCACCGTGATCGGCTCGAGATCGGCCACCGGCGTCAGCGTGCCGCGGCGGCCGACCTGGATGCGGATTTTTTTCAGCACCGTCTGCGCCCGCTCGGCCGGGAATTTATGCGCGATCGCCCAACGCGGCGCGCGGCTGACGAAGCCGAGGCGCTCCTCGAGATCGAGGTCGTTGATCTTGTAGACCACGCCGTCGATGTCGTAGGGCAGCTGCGCGCGCTTGGCCGCCATGTCGCGGTGGAAGGCGAGCACGGCCTCGACGCCGCGGCACAGCTTCGAATGCGGATCGACCGCGAAGCCCCAGGATTTGAGGCGCTTCAGCGCCTCTTCGTGCGTTTTGGCGAAGGGCCGGTCGGTCTCGCCCCAGGCATAGGCGAAGAATTTCAGGGGCCGCTTGGCGGTGATCGCGGGGTCGAGCTGGCGCAAGGAACCGGCGGCGGCGTTGCGCGGATTGGCGAAGACCGGCTCGCCTTCCTTCTCGCGCTCCTGGTTGAGCGCGAAAAACCCCGGATGCTCCATATAGACTTCGCCGCGCACCTCGATGATGCCGGGCCAGTCGCGGCCCTTCAGCTCCTTGGGCACGCTCACCAAGGTTTTGATGTTGGCGGTGATGTCCTCGCCGGTGACGCCGTCGCCGCGCGTCGCGCCCAGAACGAGTCTGCCCTTCTCGTAGCGGATCGAAGCCGACAGCCCGTCGATCTTGGGCTCGGCCATGACCGCGATGGTATCGGGCTCGACCCGTTTCACATCCTCGGGCGCGCGGAAGAAATTGCGCACGCTCTTGAAGAACTCGCGCACTTCCTCCTCGTTCATGGCGTTGTCGAGCGACAGCATGGCGTGCGGATGGCGGACCTTGGCGAAGCCGCCGGACGGTGCCGCGCCCACGCGCTGCGACGGGCTGTCGGCGCG
>Ga0209006_10000403_pt1 | contig 42177 bp, 33 predicted proteins | sample JacPin_JW_Ref_O2_FD_188567 | JGI IMG/M metagenome (GOLD analysis project Ga0209006, IMG submission 188567) | Forest soil microbial communities from Algoma, Ontario, Canada - Jack Pine, Ontario site 1_JW_Ref_O2 (SPAdes) (version 2) | ecosystem: Environmental > Terrestrial > Soil > Boreal... | reverse complement strand
TACAGGGACCTGAGCGACGACAAGCCGCTTAGCCTCTTTCCCCCCGGTTGGCAGTGAGGGCCGGTTGAAATTTTCATCTACCAACTCCTGAGAAACGCCGTAACCGGAAACTTGAAGTACCGGAACTGGACTTGTCCGGTAACGCGACTTATCGGGAGCTGGTCAAAATACTGAAGTCAATTTCTGGACTCCCCTAGGTTCCCCAACTGCTCCGCGAAGCGCTCATGCTTGTGCTCCTTTGCCAGATCCGCTGCGGTTTTTCCATCGGTATCCTTCGCATTTACGTCGGCTCCTTTGGTAAGAAGGACACTTAAAATATTCTGAATGTTCGGATCATCGGGTGAAAAGTTCACGAGATACATCAGCGCCGTTCGGCCGTGCGCGTCTCTCGCGTTGACATCGGCGCCGTGGTTCAGGAGTGTCGGGACGCAGGCAATCGATCCTTCACTCAACCCAATCACTAAGGGTGTTGCATCCCCTCGATTCTTCGCGTTAACGGACGCACCAGCTTCCAATAGTGCTTCGCAGATTTGTCTACGGCCTGCGCCCGCAGCGACATCCAAGGCGGTCCCACTCGGTAACAACGCCTGGTATGCCCCTCCCTGTTCCTCGTTTACGTTCGCCCCTATCGAGATGAGAAAATTTACCGCGTCCAAATCTCCCACGTTGGACCATGTGGCATCAGCCAAGGCGGTAACTCCCAACGCATCTCGACGATTTGGGTCAGCTCCAATGGCGACAAAAAAACGGGCGAGTCGGAGGTAGTGATGACGTATCTCGGAACGAAAGGCTTGCTGTCTGAACAACCCACCTGTGATTGCCGTGATCGAGATCACCAATGACAAAACGAGACAGGTAACAAGGGTCGCAGTCTTGGCTCCGTTGGTATCCGCAGCGCGGTGCCACTCCCATGCAAATTTTGCCAGGCACACCAAAATCCACAGAAGGCTCAGACCCACCAAGAGGAATGGATCGCGCCAAACGCTGCTTATCGAGGCAGCAAACCCCAACCCGACGAATAACCACAAAACCTGATGCCCTGGGCGCCCTTTGGTACGCTTCCAGTAAAGAAACATAGGAACCGGCGAGGAAATGACGGTTCCGATAGGCCAGAACCCGAAGAAGATGGTCAAGGCCTCCGCACTCCCTAGACCACCTGAAAGGCCATTCCCGACGACAATCGAGAGCGCAAACGAGATGATGCATGCCTGCCAAGCGAGGATTTTTCTTTGGTCTGCGACAAAGAGTACGACGAGGGGAACGACCAGAATCCCGTAAAATCCACCAACTAAAAGTCCGGCGAAACCGGCCAGCATCGTGAAATACCCAAAAGCGACGCCAAGCAGCACGGCAACTGGAAGAGCAATTTTATCTTTCCTAGTAAGCGTCATGGGCGGGAACGCTTTCAGGAGACTCCAAAAGCAGACCCGCCCCAGTCTAAATCAACTGTCGAGGGAAATCCCGAACGACAAATCGTTTCGTCGTTACTCTCTGCGCACGTTCTTTAGGCGGTATAAAACATCGGCTAAATCAAATCCTCATCGTTGGAGAATCAGACAGGTCCTGATAAACGCCGTTACCGGAGAAGTGGAATTATGGAAAAGGACTTGTCCGGTAACCCGACTTATCGGGAGTTGACAAGCTAACATGCGTCGGTACCGATTCGGCACGTATCGATGAATAATAAACCCTGTGAGCTGAGAGGCACACTAAGATTGAGGGTCTCTGCACGATGGCTCGAAACAGGTTTCAAAACTGAAACCCTCCGCAAAAAGTCGTTGAAGGAAACCTACGATGCGTATCCTGCCCAAAATCGGAGCTTTAGTATTCATTCTGCTGTCGATGGCTTTCGCTCCGGCGCGATCGCAGGCTCAAGCGAGCCCCAATCCTGTGCCCCTCATCAACCTGCCTCTCTCCCCGACCAGCATCGCGCCAGGGAACGCCGGATTTACGTTAACGATCAATGGAACGAGATTCGTTTCCGGCTCCGTTGCGAAGTGGAACGGCAGCGCACGACCGACGACTTTTATGACCGCTTCTCAGATTACCGCGACCATTTCCGCCTCTGACGTCGCGAATGCCGGAACAGCATCTGTCACGGTCACGAACCCCACGCCAGGTGGCGGCACATCGAATGTTTCTTATTTTACTGTCACGACATCGAGGTCAACGCTCGAATTTGCAACATTGAATACGCGTATAGATTCCGGAGGAGTTGTAGCAGGCGACTTTACGAGTGATGGAAAAGTCGATATGGCCGTCGGCGTAAGCTCGAATGAACAAATTGAAGGGCTGTGCGTCGAACCGGGGGCGGGTGATGGGTCCTTTCTGACTCCCATTTGTAATCAATCACCGGGCGTTCCATTGAATAACATGATCACTGGCGATTTCGATGGCGACGGAAAGCTCGATCTCGCCGGCTCGTTCAACTCTTTTATTTACATTTTGCTTGGAAATGGAGACGGGACATTCCGGATACTCCCCAGTCCCATAAGCTTTGAACAGAGCGGGGGTACGCCGACGAGCCTGGCATCGGGCGACTTCAACGGCGATGGAAAACTCGACTTAGTGATTGGCAGCGTGCAAAACGGCTCGAATGGCACTATCTCGATCTTGCTCGGTAACGGTGATGGTACTTTTCAATCCCCGACGACCTACGGGACGGCGGATTATTTTGCCGTCGTGGTCGGTGATTTTAACAACGATGGCAAATTGGACGTGGTGACGAATCAGACCATTCTTCTCGGAAATGGCGACGGCACATTTACGTCTTCCCCTGCTGCTCTGGTGCCGGCTGGAGGCATTCGAATGGTTGCCGCTGATTTGGATGGTGACGGCAACCTCGACATAGCCTACTCCGGCGCTCAAACTGGAGTGCATGTCCTCTTCGGAAACGGAGCAGGGCTCTTTTCGAATAGCACCGTGCACTCCGATCCTCTTGCGCTTGGGATCGTCGTGGCAGATTTGAATGGGGACGGATTTCTTGACTTAGCCGTGGGGCAGACCCCGGGTCAAGCCGGTACGACGTACGTCTTCCTTGGAAACGGAGGTAGAACGTTTCCATCCCCGGTCCAGATATCGAATTTCGCAGTTAGTAGCTTAGCGGCCGCGGATTTTAACGGTGATGGAGAGATGGACCTTGCTGGTTACAGTAACGCAAATTCTGATGCTGACCTTACGGTGTTGTTGCAGGGGCCGTGGCCTGCGCTCACACCTACACCAACAAACATTACTTTCGCGACGCAAAACGTAGGGACTACCAGCTCGCCGCAATCCGTAACGCTGACCAATACCGGAACCGCAACCGTGACGATTTCGAGTATCGGTATCGGCGGGGCGAGTGCCACGCAATACGCGCAGACCAATACTTGCGGGACGACTCTTGCGGCCGCTGCCACTTGCCAAGTCAACGTGACATTTTCGCCGACTGCGGTGACTGGGAACGCCCAGGCGTCGCTGACGGTCGCGGACAACGCGCCTGGAGGTTCACAGGTGATTCTGCTTGGCGGCAGCACGCCGCCTGGCGCAGTCGCAACTCCTTCGCCGACGAGCATCACTTTTCCAGGTCAGTTCGTGGGAACGACTGGGCTTCCGCAGTCGGTGACACTGACGAATACGGGAACAGCGACGCTGAACATCGCCAGCGTCACGACGACGCCTGCGGATTTCGGTTCGCTGAATTCCTGCGGGAGTAGTTTGGCGGCTGGAGCAAGCTGCGCCATCGGAGTTTTCTTCGACCCAACCGCGAGCGGTACGAGAAGCGGCACCTTGACAATCACGGACGATGCAGGGAATAGTCCGCAAACGATTGCGTTGACCGGGACCGGGCAAGACTTTTCGCTCGCACCGAGTTCAAGTTCTGGAAGTGCGACCGTCAGCGCCGGGCAAAGCGCGACTTACACGTTGAGCGTTTCACCCTCCGGTGGGTTCGCCAAAAGCGTTTCTCTGAGTTGCAACGGAGCGCCCGCACAGTCTACGTGCTCGATTTCGCCAAGTACGATTTCGTTGAATGGTTCGACTGCAACGAAGGCGACGGTAACCGTTTCAACGACCGGCAGCGGATTGATTTTGCCCTTGGCTATGAGTGGGCCGAGCAACGCTTGGCACGGCCGATACATGCTGATGATTCTGGAGTGGGCGGGAACTCTTCTTTTGTTGGGAGCGGGGCTGTTGCTAAAGCGTCGAGACCGACTCCCGCGATGGACAATCCTGCTTGGATCGGCGTGTGTATTGTGTTTGGCAATGACCCTGAGTTCGTGCGGCGGAGGATCGAGCGGCGGCAGCGGTGGCACACAGGCGGGTTCGTACAACCTCACCGTCACTGGGAGTTTTAGCTCCGGGTCAACGAATCTGACGCATGCGACTCAACTGACGTTGGTCGTAAAGTAACAAATCTCAGGTCCCGCCAACCAGAGTAAGAGACGCGAACGTCGGACGAAAATCTTCTTTGATCTCCCGGTCGATGTCTAACCACCAGAGCGTCTTAAAAGTCACGTCGATTTCCGTTGCAACTCGTAAAGTAGTGCCTGGTAAACGCCGTAACCGGACAAGTGGCCCCGGTATGATAAAAGGTCACCTTCGGGAAACGCAGTCGGAGGCAACGTGTATTCCGTAACTATTATCGGTAACGTTGAGCACTGCCGAACGGAAGCAGAGATTTCAGACGGCAAAGGAACTCTGTTGTCCGTGGTCTACGAAACGTCGAATGGATGGCACACGGACCCTCTTGTCGAGCAGGTGAACCACGACCCAGATTTCCAGACTGCAGTCGAACACGCCAAGGAAAGTCTGTCTCGCTATGTGAATCGACGTGGAGAAAATGCACCTGAAAACGCCACTCGGGGTGCACTTTCGCTGTGGCTCATGTTGAAAGATGACGGTACGGCAACGGGCGTGAACTTGAAGAACGGCTCAAAGTCCTGATAAACGCCGTTACCGTCCATGTGAATTTCGGGTTCGCTAAGATCGAGCCTTGCTCTCGGCTCCGCGTAACCACCGCGTAACCATGGGGTCCATTTCGAGCGGTTTTTGCTATTGTGGCGTTTCATAGAATCAATAACTTACGTAGGCTCAGCACTGGGCGCGGGTTCAAATCCCACCCCGGCGATGTCGTTTTCAGAACCGCAAATTTCGACCCAGTTCTCATTTTCCATTCATTTTCCATTTAAGGAGCGCTCTGAAATCGTTACGTGCCGCCAGCTCAAGCGTTTTCAGATTTTTATTACTAGCTTCCCAAGCTTCGGACGTGGGTTCGATTCCCATCGCCCGCTCCAGAAATCCCCGTTGATCCGTCATCCCGGAACTTTTCGAACGCCGTCGCAAGAGAAACCTCCGTGTAACCAACAATCCACGGTGGTAGCCTGACCGGGTGGCAAAAGAACCCGAAGGCGAAGCACTCTCGATTTCGAATCGTGAAGTCACGATCACGAATCCCAGCAAGCTTTATTTTTCGCAGGCAAAAATCTCAAAATTCGATCTCGTGCGCTACTACTTGAGTGTCGCGCCCGGCGCGATCGCCGCAATCCGAGATCGTCCAATCGTGCTAAAACGGTTCGTCAACGGCGCTGAAGCAGAGGCTTTTTATCAAAAGCGCGCACCCGAGAACCGTCCGCCTTGGTTGCGAACCGTCACTCTGTCATTCCCCTCGGGCCGAACCGCGGAAGAAATCGTGGTGGATGACGCCGCCGGGCTCGCATGGATCGTCAATTTGGGTTGCATCGAACTCCATCCGCATCCGGTCCGCTCCGGCAACCTTGATCATCCCGACGAATTGCGTATCGATCTCGATCCGGTTCCGGGCGTCGCGTGGGCCGACGTCCGCCGCGTCGCTCTCGAAGTGCAGGGGTTCCTCGAAGAAGTAGGGCTTCGCGGCTGGCCGAAGACCAGCGGGTCGCGAGGCATGCATGTGAATGTGCGAATCGAACCCCGCTGGACGTTCACGGAAGTACGCCGCGCTGCCGTGGCTTTGTCGCGCGCAGTGGAGCGCCGCGCGCCCTCTCTAGCTACCTCGAAGTGGTGGAAGGAAGAGCGGCACGGTGTGTTCCTCGACTACAACCAGAATGCGAAAGATCGGACCACGTGCTCCGCATACTCGGTCCGCCCACTCCCGGACGCGCGCGTTTCAGCGCCGCTTCACTGGCATGAAGTGCCTGACTGTGATCCAGCCGACTTCACTCTTTTCACGATGCCCGAGCGCTTCGCGAAAATCGGCGATCCGCATGCAGATATGGACGCGACTCCTGGCTCGCTCGAAAAGCTGCTCGAACTCGCCGACAAGGACGAAGCAGAAGGTCTCGGCGACGCGCCCTGGCCGCCTCACTTTCGCAAGGCAAAAGGGGAACCTTCTCGAGTCATGCCATCTCGCGCGAAGGCAGATGCAACAAAGCCTGCTGCAAAAAAGGCCGCTGCAAAGAAGCCTAGGGTGAAGATGCCGCTCATCACGGTTGCAAACTCACCCGAAAAGAAATTAGCGCTGGCAGGTCTGGAACGATGGAAGGAGAAGTACCCCGAAGCAGCCAAACTGCTCGCGGTCGACGACGTGCTGATCGATTCTATGCGCGGTAGGTCATCGACGTGGACTCGCATCCGAATCAATCTGCGTCATGTTCCGGAGGCGACTCGGCCGACGCAGGAAACTCCCGATCCCGACGATGATCCGACACGGGAATTCCGTGAGCGATGGCAGAAAAAGAAACGGGCAGGCTGATCTAGAGGCTGCGAGAGAAAATCGCTGCGAGTTCCTGCGGAGGAACTACCTCGAGCTGAGCGTAGGTGCACTCGCTGGGCTTTTTGTCGGACCGCCATCGGCGGAAATGCGCCATGTGACGGAAGCGGCTTCCTTGCATATGCTCGTAAGCAACTTCTACAACCAGTTCGGGTCGCAAGGGTTCCCAAGATAAGTCTTTGCCTTGGCTCCAGCGGCTCTGGCCGCCCGGCATGCGATGGCCAGCTTCACCGCTTGGCGTTTCAGGGCTTGCCCAGCCCTTCCAAGGGTGATCGACGAGCGCATTCTTTCGATAGGGATCGAGGAATTGCGCCAACTCACGGCGCTTCTCTGCGGTGAAGCTTGCGCAAACGCCGACGTGTTGCAAAGCACCGGCATCGTCAAAGAGGCCAAGCAGCAATGAGCCGACCAACGTGCGGTCGCCCTTTTTGTACCAGCGAAATCCCGCCACGACACAGTCGCAGTCGCGCTCGTGTTTGACTTTGAGCATGGTGCGCTTGTTCGGTTCGTAGATTCCCGAAGTGAGCTTGGCCATAACGCCGTCCAGCCCGGCACCCTCGAAGCGACTAAACCAATCGGAGGCGATGCCGCGGTCTTTGGTCGCCGGCGTGATATGGATCGGTGGCGGCGCTTTTGCAATCAAAGATTCCAGCTCGCGGCGCCGGGTTTTGAATGGCTCGCCGCGAAGATCCCGATCTCCCCGGCAGAGCACGTCGAAACAGACGAACGACGAAGGAGTCTGTTCCGCTAGAAGCTTCACTCGCGATGCGGCTGGGTGCAGGCGCAACTGGAGCGCATCGAAATCCAGTCCATCGTTTCTCACGATGACAATCTCTCCGTCGAGCACACATTGCGAAGGCAAAGCCGCGCACAAAGGGTCAAGAAGGTCGGGAAAGTAGCGGTTGAGTGGCTTTTCGTCGCGGCTTTGAATCAGAATCTCGTCGCCATCGCGAAACACAAGCGCCCGAAAGCCATCCCACTTCGGCTCGAAAATCCAATCTTCGCCATCAGGCAATGCACCCACGCGCTTGGCAAGCATTGGCAAGATCGGCGGGTTCACGGGAAGGTGCACGTCCTCATGTTATACGCATATTTTGATTTTGTGCTTGGGCGCCCTCTATTGTCAGCGTTAGTGATTGCGCAGCAGGGGTGCGCGGGATTCTTGACCCTCGCGGAGTGGTCCTTTAGCGTGAATGTATGCGAATTCGGCGCCTGCGCGGCGTGCGATTTTGCAGAACGCCCACGCTGAGAGACTCCATTGGCTAACCCGATTATTACCCTGACGACGGACTACGGAACGAACGACCACTTGGTTGGCACGCTTAAAGGCGTGATCCTGAAAATCCATCCGGACGTCACGATCGTGGATATCACGCATCACGTCACGCCGTTTGATTTGCTGGATGGCGCGCTATCGATCGGCGCGGCTTATTCGTATTTTCCGAACCGCACGATTCACGTGGTGATTGTCGATCCCGGAGTCGGCACCGCGCGGCGCCCGCTACTGGTTAGCGCGGACAATCAATATTTCATCGCGCCGGATAACGGGGTGCTGTCGCTGATTTACGAACGCGACCCGAACGCGGCCGTGCGGCATGCGAACGTGGAGCACTATTATTTGCAGCCGGTCAGCAAGACGTTTCATGGGCGCGATGTTTTTGCGCCGATCGCGGCGTGGCTGGCGAAGAGCGGGCAGACGTCGAGCATGGGAGATGAGATCACCGATTACAAAAAGTTTGCGATGCCGCGACCCAAGGCGGCCGATGGCGCGATGAAGGGCGTGGTGATGCGCGTCGACACGTTCGGCAACTTGATTACGAATTTCCGCGAAGAAGATTTGTCGGACGAGGCGAAACAGGCAGGCAAGGTTGGATTTCAGGTCGGGACTCATCCTGTGTCGAAGATGGTCGATACGTATGCATCGGGCGGTGCGGGCGAAGCGATCGCTTACGTCGGATCGAGTGGGTACATCGAGATTGGTGTGAACAAAGGCAGCGCGGCGAAGACGCTCGCGCAGGGGCGCGGAGCCGCGGTTACGTTGACCAAGTAAGTTTGCGGCGCACGACGATTTCTGCCGATTGAGGCCGCGCGAGTTAAACCACTTCCCTTTTCTATCGCGTTAGATCCATCACCGCCATTTGCGAGCGTGTGCGCGGATCGAGCCAGTCGCGCCAGGCATCTCCTAACAAATTGAACGCGAGCACGGCCAGCATCACGGCGAGAGCGGGAAAAATGACGAGATGCGGCGCGTCGAAAAGATGGCTGCGCGCGTCGTTGAGCATCGCGCCCCAGCTGGGTGTCGGCGCCAGAACGCCGAGGCCGAGAAAGCTGAGCGTCGATTCGGCGAGAATCGCTCCGGCCATGCCGATCGTGGCTTGGATCAGAACCGGTTGGAGAATATTGGGAAACATATGGCAAGCGAGGATTCGGATGTGTGATGCACCGAGCGAGCGTGCGGCGAGGATAAATTCCAGCTCCTTCACTTTCAGAACCTGAGCGCGCGCGAGCCGCGCGTAGCCAGCCCATCCGGTGATGACTAGCGCCATGATGACTTTGCTTATGCCGGGACCGAGAAACGCGGCGAAGGCGATCGCCAGAAGAATTCCTGGAAATGACAGAAACGCGTTGATGAGCAGCAGGTTAACGAAACGGTCGAACCAGCCGCCGGCGTAGCCGGCTAGCATGCCGATCAGCAGGCCGCTGATGCCGCAGCCGCAGACAACGGAAATCGCGACCATCAGCGAGATGCGTGCGCCATAAATCGTACGCGAGAGCGTGTCGCGGCCGAGTTCGTCGGTGCCCATCCAATGCGCGAGCGACGGCGGCTGCAAACGCGAAGGCAAATCCTGTGCAGCGGGATTCGCGGGGGTAATCCATGGCGCGAGCAGCGCGACAACGATTAATAGAACCGCGACGGAGAATCCGACTCGCGCGAGCACGCTTTGACGCAGGAATTGGCGCAACTCGGTGAGAGCCTTCACGAGAGCCTCACGCGTGGATCGATCACCGAGTACAAAACATCGGTGAGGAGATTGACGAGCACGTAGGACAGCGAGATCACGAGGATGCAGCCCTGGAGCAACGGATAGTCACGCGCGGAGATTGCCTGCACGGTGAGGCGCCCAATCCCCGGCCACGAAAAAATTGTTTCAGTGACGATCGTACCCGCCAGCAGCGTGCCGAATTGCAGGCCGAGGATCGTAATGATGGGAATTAGCGCGTTGCGAAAGGCGTGGCGAAATAGAACCGCGCTTGTCGAAAGTCCTTTGGCGCGAGCGGTTCGCACGTAGTCGCTCGACAATTCTTCGAGCATCGAGCCGCGCACCATGCGCGTGAGAATCGCCGCGAGTGCCGCGCCGAGAGTCGCTGCGGGGAGGATGTAATACGTCGGCCCACCGCGGCCGGAGACAGGCAGCAATCCGATCTCGATCGAAAAGATCAAGATCAGCACGGGACCAAGCGCAAAATTCGGAAACGCGAGTCCGAACAACGTAAACAACCCGACGGCACGATCCGCTGGTCGCCCACGGCGGTAGGCGGCCAGGATGCCCGCAGGAATCGCAATCGCCGCGCAAACAATCAGCGCGAGAAACGCAAGGCTCAACGTCGCCGGATAACGATCGAAAATAATTTGGCGCACGGGCGCTTGATATTTAAACGACTGGCCGAGATCAGCGTGCGCGAGACCTTTCAAATAGTGGCTGTATTGTGTCAGTAGCGGCTGATCGAGGCCGAGCGAATGGCGCAACTGCACGATTTCGCCCGGTGCCGCGCCTTCGCCGAGCATCTGTTCGACAGGGTCGCCCGGGACGATGTGAATCATCAGAAAGACCAGCGTGAGGACCAGCCAGAGCGCCGGTAGTGCGAGTAGAAGGCGCTGTAGCAGATGGCGTGCCATCAGCGGGTTCGCGCCGCGGGATCGGGATGAGTTTTGAGAGCGCCGGCGACGGGAGCCGAGTCTGAAGCGCTCGCTCCGTTTGAACTGTTTGCAGCCCCGCTTCCGCCTGCGCTCGCAGGCTTCGCCTCGGTCGCGATCGGCAGAACGCGTTCGATTTTCACGCGAGCGACGCGGCGCCCGTCCATCTCAACGACGGTGAAGCGGTAGCCGTCATACTCAAAATTTTCGCCGCCGCGCGGGATGAAACCGAGCTGGTCGAGAACGAAACCACCGACAGTCGCGTACGCCGGATCGTCGGGCAAGATGATGTTGTACTGCGCGTCAAGGTCGCGCACGTTGAGCGCCGCATCAAAGACCACGGCGCCGTCGGCGAGCTTTTGCGGCCGCTCGACGACGTCGAACTCGTCGTGAATCTCGCCGACAACCTGCTCGAGAATATCTTCCAGCGTCACAAGTCCAAGGATGCTGCCAAACTCGTCGATGACCAACGCCATTCCGACGCGATGGTTCCTCAACTCCACCAGGAGTTCGCTCGCCGGTTTTGTTTCGGGGACGATCAGGACTTCGCGCAGGACCCGCCGAAGATCGAATGGCGCCGGCGCAAGATTTTCTTCCAGCCGGCGCTCGCGATCGAGCAGGACCCACATCATGTCTTTGATGTGGACGAAGCCGAGAATCTGATCTTCGGTGCCGCGATAGACCGGAATACGGGAGCGTTGCGTTGTCGCGAAGGAGCGCATCACTTCGTCGATATTGGCTTCGACGGGAAGCAAATGCATGTCGGGGCGCGGCACCATGATCTCGCGCACCTGCACCTGGCCCAGTTCGATGGCGCTGGAAATAAATTTTTCTTCGCCGGGAGCAAGCAACCCGCGCTCACGTGCCTGCTGGATCTGGATTTGCAGTTCTTCGGTGGAATGCACTGAACCGTGGACACCCGGCTCGGTCACACCGAGCGCGCGGACGATCGCGGTCGAAACGCCGTCGAGCAAGTCGATGGCCCAGCGAAATGTTTTGAGGAACCAGGAGAACGGGCGCGCGATGAGCAGCGCAACGCGTTCGGCGCGCGCGAGGCTGACCGTCTTGGGAACGAGTTCGCCCATCACGACGTGGAGTGCGCTCAACATGGCGAACGCCAACCCGAGCGCGATTCCGTGCGCGATCAGCGCAGCCCGAGCAGAACTTACGCCTGCGAACAGAGGCTGTAACATCGCTGCAAGCGTGCTTTCGCCGAGAGCGCCGAGCGCCAGGCTTGCGAGCGTGATACCAAGCTGAACGGCAGAAACGACGCGATGTAGGTCGGTGAGCAGCGACTCGACGACGCGGGCTCGCGCATTGCCCTTTTGGATGAGCTGCCGCACGCGCGAGAGTCGCACGGCCACCAGCGAAAACTCGGCCGCCGCGAAAAATCCGTTCAGCGCGATGAGCGCGAATACGCCGATCAGGCGCACCACAAACATGAGCTAGGCGTGGCCCCCTATCCTAATTGTATCAGCCGAAGGTGGGTGAGGCCGTCGCGCACCCGCCACATTGTTCCTGCCCTGGCGGGCTTTGTAGTCAAACATCGGAAACGAAAAGGTTTAGGCGATCGTCCCTTGCCTCCTATCGACTCCCGGCACCTCTAAACCATTCAGAATCACATTCTTGCACGTCGTGCGCGTGCAACTCCCTTGAAATCACATTCTTGCGCAAAAACACCGGGGGAGGGTAGGTTGCGCCTCCTCCGGCGCTCCTCTAAACTTTGATTTCGCCATTCTGTTAGGCACCCGCAGGAGCCTGCTTGCGATCTCTGCTTCGCGTTCTGCTCGTACTTCTCTGCATCGTCGTTGTGATCGTGGGCGCCGTTCTCTGGCGTTTTGTCTATCGCCCACTCCCTCAACTGGACGGCAACATCAATCTTCCCGGACTGCAAAAAGACGTGATCGTCGAACGCGATCACTGGGGCGTGCCGCACATCCGCGCGAGTTCCGTCGAAGACATGGTCGAAGCGCAGGGCTACGTCATGGCTCAGGACCGGCTCTGGCAGATGGATTTGCTTCGACGCGTGGCGCGCGGGCAGCTTTCGGAAATTCTTGGTTCGGCGACGATTAATATTGATAAGCAATTCCGCACGCTCGGCTTTGGGCGCGCGGCAGAGCGCGATTGGGGAATCGTCGATCCAACGACGCGCAGTTTGTTCGAGGCTTACGCCCGCGGTGTGAATCGATTCATCGAGCAGCACTCCGACGAATTGCCGATCGAGTTCACGTTGCTGAAATACAAGCCGTCGCCGTGGACGCCGACGGACACGCTGGTGATTTCCGGCTACATGTACGAAACGCTGACCGACTCGTGGGAAGAAGAGATCGATCGCGCGAAGGTCACGGATAAAGTCGGCGCCGATAGGGCGCGCGAGCTTTTTTCCGCGGATGCGGCGATGGATCACTACGTCGTCGGCGATCCCAATGTCAGTAGTGACGGCTCGCAGCGATCGCACCTCGATCCGGACAGCGACGATGATGATGACGACGATGACATGGAGCCGGACGGCGTGCTCAAGGCGAATGCCGTCGCGCCGCGCGACACGCCCCGGACGGAGTCTTCACCCGATTTGACGACCGCGCTGGCAAATTCTGTCGTCGGCTATATTCGCGACTCGCAATCGGAGATTCGTCACAGCCTTGGCAGCAACAATTGGGTCGTGTCGGGCGATCACACAGCGACCGGCAAGCCGCTGCTCGCCAACGACACGCATCTCGAGCTTTCGATTCCGCCGATCTGGTACGAAATTCATCTCACTGCGCCCGGATGGAACGTAAAAGGGTTCACGCTTCCCGGCGCTCCGTTCGTCGTGATCGGTCACAACGATCACATCGCCTGGGGCTTCACGAACAACGGCGCCGACGTGCAGGATCTCTATATTGAGACGTTCAATCCCGCCAATGCAGACGAGTATTCAGTAAACAAGAAATGGGTGAAGGCGCAGACGATCGACGAGTTAATCAAAGTTAAGGATCATCCGGACGAACATCTACCGCTCGTGATCACGCGGCACGGACCGATCGTTCGCCGCGAAAATGGAAAAGCGTACGCACTGCGATGGACGGCCACCGAACCCGGCGGATTGTCGAATGTTTATAACTGGCTTGGCAAAGCGCACAACTGGGACGAATTCCGCAGCATCATCACGAAAGTTTGGGGACCGGCGCAAAATGCAGTCTACGCCGACACGCAAGGCAACATTGGATATGTCATGTCGGCGCGCGTGCCGATTCGCAAGAAGGGACACGGCGAAGTTCCAGCTCCGGGCGACATCGACGATTACGAATGGACCGGATACATTCCGTTTGAGCAGCTTCCGCAGGCGTTCAATCCCGACAGCGGACTGATCGCGACGGCGAACGCGCGCGTCGTGGGTCCCGCGTACAAGCCGTATCTCACCGACCGATGGGAAGAGCCGTATCGAACCGCGCGCATCTACGATCTGCTGCTCGACAAACATGATTTGCGACCCAGCGACATGCTCAAAGTGCAGACCGACACATACAGCTACCCGCACGTTTTTCTCGCCGATCAACTCATCGCAGCTGCGAAAACAGTCACGCCGCAAGATGACCGAACTAAAAAATTGATCGAAGGGTTGAAGGATTGGAACGGAATTGCGGACGCCGATTCGTCGGAGGTCACGTTTCTGGTGCGATTTCGGCGAATCGCGCTGAATTTATTGCTGGAGCCGTATCTCGGCGCGGATACGAATCTTTATCGCTGGCGCACAACAACTTTTCTACAGAAGGTGCTGACGGAACGATCACCGAAGTGGCTGCCATCGCGATACAAAAGCTACGATGATTTGCTGATTGCGGCTGCCGACAGCACCGTCGCAAAGATCGCTGAAGAGTCGAAGAGCGCACATATCGAAGACTGGCAGTGGAAGAATTTCAACGGGCTGGAAATGCTCCATCCGATCGGGCGCGATGGCGTGTTGAAGAAATGGCTGAGCATCACCGGCAAACCGCAGTCTGGCACGCCCTACAGCGTGCGTGCCGCCACGCCGCGTCACGGACCGGCGATGCGATTTGTGGCGAATACGGCGGACTGGGATCAATCGATTTTGCTGATTCCGGCGGGACAGTCAGGTCAGCCAGGCAGCAGCCACTATGCGGATCAGTTTGATTATTGGTATGAGGGAAGACCGATTTACGCGCCTTTCAGTGACGCAGCCGAACTGAAAGATCGGAAGCACATTCTCACGCTAAAAGCGGCGCAGTGAGGCGGATACTGATGTCCGGTGTGCGCGACACTCGATAGTTCCCTGCCCCGAAGGAATTTATGCCGGAACTTCCTGAAGTTGAGGCCGTGGCGATTTCGTTGCGGCCGCTTGTTGTCGAGCGCAAGATTCGCAGCGTCGAAGTGTTTCATCCAATCGCGGTATTGCCGCAGTCGGCGGCGCATGTTTCCAAGCTGCTTACTGGACGTCGCATCGAGTCGGTTCAACGCAAAGGGAAATATCTTTTTCTGCTGCTCGATAACGATGCGGCGATCGAAATGCACTTTCGGTTCGACGGGCATCTCATTCACCTGAAGAATGCGAAAGAGGTCGATGCGTGCGCGAACAAGAAGACGAAAGACGGCGTGCACATCGACGTTGCCCTCGAGCTGGACAAAGGAGTCCTTGTGTTTGCGGATGGCCGTCATCTCGGCCGTGTACATGCATGGAAGTCGCTCGCGGATTGCCCGCCCTACAATGAGCTCGGCATCGATGCGATGTCGCCGGAATTCACGGCGAAGGCGTTCACGCAACTTGTGTCGAAGTCGCGGCGACCACTGAAGGAATTTCTGCTCGATCAATCGAGAATCGCCGGCATCGGAAACATTTATTCCTGCGAAGCACTGTGGCACGCGAAGGTCAGTCCATTTCGTCTTGCGAATTCGCTGAAGCATGACGAAGCGCGTAACCTCTACAAGGCGATCGTTTCGGTTTTGCGTCGCGCTCTGCAGCTTTGCCTGCATCCGGCGCCGGATTTCACCGATGCTGATTGGTGGTTTCAGGGCATCGGAGGAATTCTTCGCGTCTATCAACGCGAGGGCGAGCCATGCCGGCGCGACGGCCATCCGATCAAACGAACTACGAAAGGCAACCGCTCAACATATTTCTGTGCTCACTGTCAGAAGTAGCACACCGCGCAAAATCCGCTGGCGTGACGTTTACAAATCTCTGCGAACTCCCTTACTCTCGTAACATCAGCAGTGCGCGGAACATCAAAAGGGGTTCGCGATTGTTTGAGATCATTTCATCGCGAGTGACGCGAGGCGCGGTTTCTAATTTCGCGTAACGCACAAATTTGAGGCAACTTTGAATACAACACCGATCAAAAAGCCCGAGCCGGCAAAAAAGCCCGATTTTGAAAAATCGCTCGGAAGGCTCGAGGAAGTAGTGCGCCGGCTGGAATCTCCGCAACTGTCTCTCGATGACGCGATGAAACTTTTCGAGGAAGGCGTGGAACTCTCACGCGAATGCCAGAAACAACTCGAAGAAGCGGAAGGCAAAGTCGAGATTCTGCTCAAGAAGGCTGACGGCAAGCTGGCCGCGCAGCCCTTCGATCCCGAGCGCGAGTCTGAACTGTGAGCACCGCCAAAACCCCAGCCGCAGCGACTCCGGTGCCAACTTCGTCGAAGTTGCCCGACTTTTTCGAAGAGGATCGCATCGCCGTCGATTCGCACCTTGAGAAATTGCTTCCGTCGGAGGACACACAGCCAACGTCGATCCATCAGGCGATGCGTTACAGCGTACAAGCCGGCGGCAAACGAATTCGGCCAATTTTGGTACTCGAAACCGCTCGAATTTTTGAACCCGATATCACGCCCGCACTGCATCCGGCGTGCGCGATTGAATTCATTCACACCTATTCGCTGATTCACGACGATCTTCCCGCACTCGACAACGACGATCTTCGCCGCGGCAAGCCGACGAGCCACAAAAAATTCGGCGAAGCGACCGCCATTCTCGCGGGCGACGCGCTGCTCACGCTGGCGTTTGAAGTCGTCGGCGCCGCCCCGGTTGACGCTGAACGCCGCGTCGCGATGTTGACCGAAATCGCGACGGCCGCTGGAACGATCAACGGCATGGTCGGCGGACAGGTCGCGGACCTCGAGGCAGAAGGCAAACCGGTCGGAAAGAGAATGCTCGAGTACATTCATCGCTCGAAAACCGCTGCGCTGATCCGCGCTTCTGTCACTGCCGGAGCGCTTTGTGTCGGTGCGCCGAAAGCTGAAGTCGCGCGGCTGCGTAAATTTGGCGAAAACATCGGCTGGGCGTTTCAGGTTACCGACGACATTCTCGACGTCGAGGAATCATCAGCCGCGTTGGGCAAAACGGCAGGCAAGGACGTCGCGCAGCAAAAGGCCACATATCCCGCAGTCTATGGTCTCGAGCGTTCGCACGAAATTGCGAACGATCTCGCGACTCGCGCCATCGATGGACTCGCCCCGTTCGGCGAAAAGGCCGATCGACTTCGGTCGATCGCCGAATTTCTGGTTCTTCGCCGGACCTGAGTCAAGCGTGCCTCCGAAGACACGCAAAATTCGCCTCGATCAGCTGCTGTTGGATCGCGGGCTGGCCGATTCCCTTTCCAAAGCACGAGCGCTGGTTTTGGCCGGTGAAATCTCCGTAAACGACGTGCGCGTCGATAAGCCGGGTACAGCAATTGCCGACTCCGCGAGAGTTTCCGTTTCCAGCCGCAGTCCCAAATTTGCGAGCCGCGCCGGAGAGAAACTAGAGGGAGCGCTCGAAGATTTTTCAATCAACGTCACGAATCAGATCTGCCTCGACATCGGGGCTTCGAACGGTGGTTTCACGGACTGCCTGTTGCAACGCGGCGCGACCCGCGTCTACTCCGTTGACGTGAACATCAGCCAATTAGCCTGGAAGCTGCAGCAAGATCCACGCGTCATCAAAATCGAGCGCAACGCGCGCGAACTGCGCGCCGAAGATATCAAGGCCCCCATTGATCTGGCTGTCGTCGATGTTTCGTTCATCTCCGCCACGAAAATCTTGCCGCCCGCGGCGGTGGTCCTGAAACCGAACGCCGACTTGCTTGTACTCGTGAAACCACAGTTTGAATTGCCCAAACAAGACATCCCGGCTGGCGGGGTCGTCACCGATCCTGATCTCCATCAGAAAGCCGTCGAAAGAGTGCGCATCGCCGCAACCGTGGCCGAACTTGAAATCCTCGGGGTGACGCCAAGCCGCCTGCCCGGCGCCGAAGGCAACCTGGAATACTTTCTCCACGCCCGCAAAGCCGGAGCCTAGGTTAGAATCTCAAACATCCATGCAGACGACTGGGCCCTTCAAAACAATTGGCATCATTTCGCGCCCGCGACGGTCGAATCTCCCCGCCGTTGTGCCGCCGCTGCTTGCATGGTTGAAAGCGCGCAATTTGGAAATCTATTACGACACGGAATCGGCCGCCGTTTTGTCCGATTCATCAAAGGGCCTTTCGCGTGAAGAAGTTGCCGAGAAATCGGAACTACTGGTCGTCCTTGGTGGAGACGGCACGCTGCTCGCCGCCGCGAAAGTTGCCGCACCTCTCGGCATTCCGATTCTTCCGATCAACATGGGCAGCCTCGGTTTCCTCACCAGCTTCAAAGCCGACGAAATGTATTCCGCCCTCGAAGATACCCTAGCGTGCCGGCTGCCGCTGAGTGAACGCGTCATGCTGGACGTCGAGCTCATTCGCGACGGGCGCGTCATCGAGCGGCAGACGGTTGCGAATGAATCCGTCATCAACAAAGGCACGCTGGCGCGCATGATCGATCTCGAGCTGATTATCGATAACGAGTTCGTCGCGCGCTATCGCGTCGACGGTCTCATCGTTGCCACGCCCACAGGCTCAACGGCGTACTCGCTTTCTGCCGGCGGCCCGATCGTGCATCCGTCTGTCGAATCGTGGATCATCACACCGATCTGCCCACACACGTTGACCGATCGCCCTGTCGTCATCCGCGATTCATCGATTATCGATGTGCATCTTTCGGCCGGAACGGAGTCCGTTTTTCTTACGCTCGATGGACAAACCGGTATTCCGATGCACCAGTCGGATCGCGTTCGCATGACGCGCTCAAAGGAAAGATTGAAGCTGATTCAGCCAGTGAAGAAGTCTTACTTTGAAATTTTGCACAGCAAGTTGAAGTGGGGCGAAAGCTGAGGCGAATTACCTGCGAAGAGTTTCAGAGACTAGAGCGAAGCAATCTTACCGTCGGAACCCGCTAAAACACCTGCCCACGAATTAAGTCATCCATCGTTTCTCGTTTTCGTATCACGCGATACCGCGCGCCATCGACCAAGACTTCTGCCGCACGACAACGCCCGTTGTAGTTCGATGACTGGCTCATTCCGTATGCGCCGGCAACCCAAATCGCCAGCACATCGCCGGGCGAAACCGGATCAAGCGGCCAATCGTGAAGAAAACAATCGCCGGTTTCGCATACGGGACCTACGACGTCGACTCGCTTTCGACCGCCATGGTCATCACGCCTTGAGACGCGAGTGATCGGATGAGTCGCTCCATACAACACTGGCCGCATGAGGTCGTTCATTGCCGCATCTACGACGACAAACGTTTTGCCGCGACTTTCTTTCACATAGAGCACGCGCGTCAGCAGCACTCCCGCCGGACCAATGATCGTGCGCCCTGGTTCGAGCAAAAGATGCGTATGCAAGGGTTCGAGAATTTGCGCGATCATGCGCGCATATGCTTCCCGCGCTGGCGGCTTCTCTTTCGCATATCTCACACCAAGGCCGCCGCCAAAATCGAGATACCTCAGCAAGATTCCGTGACTGCGTAAGTCACAAAAATAGGAAGCGAGTCTCTGCAGCGCCTGACGAAACGGATCGAGCGAAACAATCTGCGAACCAATATGCACGCTGATTCCCTGCCAGCAAATCCAGTGCGAATCGGCGTGCGCCAGATACAGGCGACGCGCCTCTTCCCAAGTCATGCCGAACTTGTGTTGATGGCGCCCCGTCGAAATGTGCGGATGGCCGCCAGCCTGCACATCCGGATTTACGCGAATTGATACCCAAGGCATCGCGTTGCCGCGGCCAATACTTCGTGACGATTCTTCGAGCAAAACTTCGAGTTCCGCTTCCGACTCGATGTTGAAAAGCAAAATTCCGGGTCTATCGCCACCGCGCTTGCTCTTGCTATTTGCAGTCGCTCGATATCGCAGCGCTTCGCGAATCTCTTCGCGCGTCTTCCCCACGCCGGAAAAAACGATGCGATCGCCGCGAACGCCGATCGTCCGCAGCATTTCGAGTTCGCCGCCCGAGACGATGTCAAACCCGTTCCCCGCCTTCGCGACGTGCTTCAAAATCGCCAGATTGCCGTTGGATTTCACTGCGAAGCACAGCGTGTGCGGGAGCGAACCGAGGCCGCGATGGAGCTCGGCCTGCGCGTCATCGACCGCCGCGCGGCTGTAAACGTAAGTCGGCGTCTCGATTTTTTCGGCAATGTCGATGAGTCGCACCCCTTCGCACGCCACAGCTTCCGCAATGCCCGATGCGCTTTCTGCATTCCCTTGTTTTTTCCAGGAAAAATGCGGAGTGAACGTTGCCGGATCGACGAACGACAATTTCTTCGCCGGTGCTTCGCCCTGGCCGCTCATCGGACCTTGACCACTACCAGCGTTCTGTCGTCGGACAGCGGTGCGTTATGCGAAAACCAATCCACGTCATCAAAAACGCGATCGATCAACTCAGACGCGGTCAGTTCGTGATGATCTTCGACGATTTTGCGCAACCGCTCCATTCCGAAAAATTGTCCCTCGCTGTTTGAGGTTTCCGCAATTCCGTCGGAGTGAAACACGAGAATATCGCCGGACTCAAGCGTAACGCCCCACTCATCGTAGGTTACGTCTTCAAAAATTCCGAGCGGAAATCCAGTGAGCTCAATCTTGCCGCACCGGCCATCCTTATAAAGCAAAGGTTGCGACTGCCCGGCATTAGCGACGCGCAATTTGCTCCGCCCCTTCTGCCAGGTGGCGAAACACGCGGTCATGAAGCGCCCTTCGATGCGCCGTTCACCGATAATCTGATTCATCTGTCGCAGCATCTCCGCCGGCTGGAGTTTCTGAGGCGCAAGACTGCGCATAATTCCGATCGCGACTGCTCCATAGAGCGCCGCGGCCGTACCTTTACCGCTCACGTCGCCGAGCGCGATGCCCAGTTGTTGCGGTCCGTAGCGCAGAAATTCGTAGAGGTCGCCGCCTAATTCGCGCGCCGACAAATACCGCGCTGCCATATCCAAGCCATGATCCTCGGAAGACGAAACCGAACGCAGCAACGCGCCCTGAATTCGCTTCGCCGCTTGAAGATCACGATCGAGACGCGCTTCATCGCGCGCCACTTTCTCGTAAAGCCGCGCGTTTTCCAGCGAAACCGCAAAATTCGCCGCGAGAATCGAGAGCGTTTGCACGTGATCGTCCGTGAAGTAGTTGAGCTGCGGGCTTTCGAGATCGAGCACGCCGATCACGCGCCCCTTGTGCATCATCGGGATCGCCAGCTCCGAACGCGTCTCCGGATTCGCCATGACGTACCGCGGGTCCGCGGTGACGTCGGGCACAAGCACCGGTTCCTTCAGCGTAGCCGCCGCGCCAACGATCCCCTCGCTCGCTGCGACTCGTAGTTTGCCCTGGACACGCTGTCCATGTTTCACATCCACGCGATGACGAAATACTTTCTGGTCCTCGTCATACAGCATGATGCTCAGAATCTGATAGTCGATGACGCGCTTGGTTTGCTCCGCCGCGCGTCGCAGCAATTCTTCGACATCGAGAATCGAGCTCGTCTCGCGCCCTACTTCATTCAGCAATAGCAACGTGTCGGCTTGGGTACGTACGCGCTCAAATAGCCGCGCGTTTTCGACAGCGACTGCAAGGCGGCTCGCCAAGAGCGTGAGAATATTTTGTTGTTCGCGCGTGAAATATTCCGGCTGCTGACTCTGAATGTCGAGCACGCCGATACACTTGCCGCGCAACATCAGCGGCACGGCCAGCTCCGATCGCACACCGTCCACCGCGTGGATGTAGCGCGGATCGTGCAACGTATCGCCGACGCGAACTGGATGCCCCGTCGCCGCCGCCGTTCCACTAATTCCCTGTCCAAGCGGTATGCGCAGATTCGCCGCCAGGTCCGGCGGATAGCCGATCGAGAAGCGATGTTTCAAGTAAGAGCCGTCGCCCTCAAACATCAGAACGCCGAAAATTTCGTAGTCGATGTGCCGCTTGATCAATGCCGCCGAGCGCGCAAGCACTTCGTCGAGGTCGAGCGACGCATTGACCTCTTCGCCGATCTCGGCGAGCGTCGCCAGAACCTCGGCGGAGGTCTCCGCTGCGGCGTTTTCAGCCAGCGTACCCGTTTGTGATTCGCGGGGATTCATCGAGGCACTCATTATAGCAGGCGAGATGGAACTGCAAGACGTTCGATTGGCGTATGTTGAAAACGGCCCGGTGTCGTGATTTTGCCGCATTTTTAGCGGCTTTTATACAAAACGCGACGCCTCAACTCGACTTCGCGCTGGCTCCCAGGGAAAGCACCGCGACTTCGGGCATATTTCGATACCGTTCGGCGTAATCGAGTCCATAGCCGACGACAAATTCGTTCGGAATCGTGAAGCCGACGTAGTCCGCATGCACCGCTGCGATGCGGCGCTCCGGCTTGTCGAGCAATACCGCGATGCGGATACGCTTGGGCTTGCGCTGTTCGAACACACGAAGGAGGTACTGCAGCGTCATGCCCGTGTCGAGGATGTCTTCGACGACGATGACTGTCTTGCCCTCGATGCTCGAATCGAGATCGCGCGTCAAACGAACCTGACCGGACGAATGCGTGTCGGTTCCATAACTCGAAACCGCGATGAAGTCGAATGAAACCTCACCGGAAATCTGTTTTCCGAGGTCCGTCAGAAAAAATACCGCGCCTTTGAGGACACCGACCAGATGCAGCGGCTCATCCGGAAAATCTTTGCGAATTTCGCGCGCTATCTCGGTTATCCGTTTCTGCACCCGCGCGCGCGAAATCAAGATGCGGAGGCTCTCTCCGTTCTTGCTCTTCCGCCGCGTCACCTTTGCTGACTTCGCTTTTTTCGCCATGGCCGACCTTTTTCGTGGAACCGAGACTCTAGCTCACACCGACACGTTCGGCAAGGCGCGAACAAAGCGCGAACGGGGGGCGCTCGCTATTGCAGCTTGCGGCGCCTCCTTTAAGATGACAGCGGAGGTCCTTTCACGTGAATGCGTCATCATCGCCGCCGGAACCTTGGCTGCGCGGCACACTGAATGAAGTTGGCGCGGTCCCTCGCGCTGTACTACACGCGCTGGAGCTGGCCGGAGAAGATCTCGCAAAATGGTGCGCATCTCTCACCGACGCCGAGTTCAACAGACAGCCTCATGGCTTACCTTCGATCGCGTTTCAGATCCGCCACATTGCGCGCAGCATCGACCGCCTGCTGACTTACGCCGAAGGAAAGCCTCTGTCCGCCAAACAACTCGATTCGCTGCGCCAAGAGTCGCAACCTACCGCTTCGGCCCGGTCCGTTCTCGAAGAATTATCAGAGACACTGGCACGAGCAGCCGCACGAATCCGCACGCTGGCAAACTCCGATCTCGAGCAGCCTAGATCGGTGGGCAAGAAAGCGTTGCCAACCACGCTCGGCGGCCTTCTCGTTCACGTCGCCGACCACACCCAACGCCACGTCGGCCAGGCCGTTACGACCGCCAAAATCCTTCTCGCCGACCGACAACGCTAAGCGCAATCGAGAAAATTCGTCTCTCTTCGCGCAATCGTCGCATCGAAGAGAATTCGGCTATACTCCCTCACCCGGAGGCGGTGTTGCTGCTCGAAGCGGTCGAGACCACAATCCTTTTTCTCAGCGCGCTCTTTCCCATCGTCAACCCGCTGGGCGGCAGCCCCATTTTCCTCGCTTTGACGCAGGAATATTCCCCGGCGTCACGCCGCCTGCTTTCGCAGCGCATCGCACTCAACAGTTTTGTCCTCCTGGTCGTTTCCGGACTGGTCGGCACGCACATCCTCGCGTTCTTCGGAATTTCGCTGCCAGTTGTGCAAGTCGGCGGCGGGATGATTGTGATCGCCACAGGCTGGAACATGCTCCAGCAAAAGGACGAGGGCGACGATCCCGACAATCAGGTCCATCACGATGTAAATCCGCGCGATATTTTCCGCAGCGCGTTTTATCCCTTCACACTTCCGCTGACAGTCGGCCCCGGATCGATTTCCGTCGCGATCACGTTGGGCGCTAACGCCGCTCGCCACGGCGATCCGTTCTACCTGGAAGTGATCGTTCTCCTCATCGGCTCGGCTTTGCTCGCTCTCAGCGTCTATATCTGCTATGGCTTTTCCGACCGCATCGCGACCATCGTCGGCGCCACAGGAATGAGCGTGATCATGCGGCTGTCGTCGTTCTTGCTGGTCTGCATCGGCGTCCAGATTTTCTGGAATGGCGCGGGTTCCCTGCTGCGCACCGTCTTCAACGGGCATTGAGCTGCGACCAGCGGCGAGCAATCTCAATCAGTGAAAATCGTGCGATACGGTTTCCGCCTTCGTCAGGAATAGCGGATGGAGTCGTTGTACTTTCACCGAAATGACGTTCTCCTGATTTTGCAAAACACCTTCGAGCAACAAAAATTGTTGATGAACGACCACGACGTGATGCTCGCGAAAGATCTGCGGCGTCAGGATCGCGTTGGAAATCCCAGTTTCGTCCTCAAGGCTGAGAAACACGAAGCCCTTCGCAGTTCCGGGACGCTGCCGCGCGATTACGGAGCCGGCAACACGCACCCGGGTTCCGTCACGCAAGCTGCGCAGTTCGATCGCGGTAATGACACCTTGCCGTCGCAAATCCTCGCGATGGTATCGCAGCGGATGCGGACCGACGGTCATGCCGGTGTTGTGAAAGTCCGCGACCAGGCGATCTTCCGATGTCATCGGTTGCAGCGGTGATCGCTGCGCTAGCGCATCGTCGGATTCGACCGATTCGAGCAGTGGACCGGGGCGCCGCGCGACACGTTCGATCTGCCACAGAGCATCGCGCCGATGAAATCCATCCTTGCCACCAATAAAGTTCAGTGCCCCGATCTCCGCCAGCGCCGCTAAATCGTTCTTTCGCAATTCCGGTACACGCAACTTCAAATCGTCGATCGAGCGAAACATTTCGATCTCGCGCTGGCGAACAATCTCGCGGCCGATTTCCTCGCGCAGCCCTTTCACGTAACGCAGTCCAACCCGCATCACGTATTCGCCTCCGGCTTTCTCCAACGTGCAAACCCAATCCGATTTCGTCACGTCGATTGCCCGTACGCGCAACCCATGCCGCTGCGCATCCTTCACTAGCGTCGCCGGACTGTAAAATCCCATCGGCTGATTGTTAAGTATCGCCGCCGTGAACGCAGCGAGATAGTGGCATTTCAAAAATGCGCTGGCATACGCGATCAACGCAAAACTCGCGGCGTGCGATTCAGGAAATCCATACAGCGCAAACGAAGTGATCGATTGCACGATCGTATCCTGCGTCGTGCCAATGATGCCGTTGCGCTCCATCCCGCGCCGCAGCTTCACTTCTACATCGCGCATCAATTTTTCCGAGCGCTTGAAGCCAAATGCGCGGCGCAACTCTTCCGCTTCGCCGCCGCTGAAGCCCGCGGCGATCATCGCCATCCGCAAAAGCTGTTCCTGAAACAACGGCACGCCCAGCGTGCGCTCCAGCACCGGCTCGAGCAAAGGATGCAGACACGTTGGCGCTTCCCGCCCCTGCCGTCGCGCCAGATAGGGATGCACCATTTTTCCGACGATCGGCCCCGGCCGAATAATCGCCACCTGCACCACGATGTCGTAAAACTCTTTCGGCTGCAGCCGCGGCAAACACGCCATCTGCGCCCGGCTCTCGATCTGAAACATCCCCACGGTGTCGGCCTTGCACAACGTTTTGTAAATTTTTTCATCGCCCTGCGGCAAATGTCCCAGATCAACTTCTTCGCCGTAATGCTTGCTGATGATTTGCAGCGACTCTTCGAGCACCGCCATCATCCCGAGTCCCAGCAGATCGATCTTCACGATGCCCAGGTCGGCGCAATCCTCTTTATCCCACTGCACGACGACACGGTCCGGCATCGTCGCCTGCTCCAGCGGCACAACCGAATCCAGTTGCCCCTGACACACCACAAGCCCGCCCGAATGCTGCCCAAGATGGCGTGGCAAATCTTGCACTTGAATGCACAACTCAAAAAACTTGCGAATTTTCGGATGATTCAGATCAAATCCCGCATCGCGAAAATGATTTTCCATCGTGTCGGCGGAATCTTTGTATTCCCACGCGCTGACCAGGCTTGCGAGCCGCGCCAGCGTTTCCGGATCGAACGAAAGCGCCTTTCCGATCTCACGCGCCGCGGATTTTCCACGATACGTGATGACATTCGCCGTCATCGCCGCGCCGCGCCTCCCGTAACGCTTATAAACATACTGAATCGCCTTCTCGCGCTGGTCGCCGCTCGGCAAATCGAGATCGATGTCCGGCCACTCGCCGCGCTCCTCCGACAGAAAACGCTCAAACAGCAGCCCCATCCCAACCGCATCGACCGCCGTAATTCCCAGCGCATAACACACCGCGCTGTTCGCCGCCGATCCGCGCCCCTGCACGAGAATATTTTCCGAATTGCAGAAACGTACGATGTCCCAAACGATCAAAAAATAGCCGGGCAGCTTCAACTTCTCGATCAGCGCGAGTTCACGCTCGATCTGCTTTTCTGCCTTTTCATTCTCCGCGCCATACCGGCGAATCCGCCCCTCATGCGCGCGCGCGCGAAGAAATTCCATCTCCGTCCCGCCGTCGGGCACCGGATATTTCGGAAACTCATAACCAAGATCGTTGAGCGAGAATTCCAATCGCGACGAAAGCGACGCTGTATTCGCAATCGCCTCAGGCAAATCAGCGAAAAGCCGCGCCATCTCTCCGGAAGTTTTCAGATGCCGTTCCGCATTGCGCGTCAACAAGCGCCCGGCATTCGAAAGATTGCGATGATGCCGAATGCAGGTAAACACATCGAGCAGTTCGCGCTGCTGTGGCTGCGCATACGAAGCACAATTGGTCGCCAGCAGCGGCAGAGACAATTTCCGCGCAATCTCAATCGCAGCCTGATTCCGCGCCTCTTCTTCGCGGCAATAATGCCGCTGCAATTCAACATAAACATTGCCGCGCCCAAAACTTTCACAAAGCCGTTCAACCGCTTGCGTAGCGAGCCCGATTCCACCCTTCGCAAGCGCATAGGCGAGCGGCCCTTCTTCCCCACCCGTCAAACAAACCAGCCCCTTCACGAACCAATCAAGCTCTCCTGCCGCGAGGCTTCCCTCCCCTTTTTTCGCGCGTAATTTCATCAACGTAATTGCGCGGCACAAATTCTGATAGCCTTCGCGCGACTCGACCAATAGCGGAAATCGCCAGCCCTCCGGCGTCGTAACCTCCGCGCCGATATGCGCGCGAATGCCCTTTTTTATGGCGGCGTGATAAAACCGCGGCGCGCCGTAAACACCATCGCGATCGAGCACCGCCATCGCGCCCATCCCGCGCTCAGTGCAAGCTTCGACCATTTCCTCGGGGATCGAAGCCCCCTCGAGAAAACTGAACGCCGACCGCGCATGAAGCTCGATATACATTTTTCTTTACGCAAAACGTGGCTAGCGCGGCGACTAATCGTAAAATCCCCGCACAAACCAACTCTTCCGCGGCAAATCGTAAAAAATCCGATACACGCCATGCCGCGGCCACGGACTCGGCTCCGGAATCTTCGTTCTCCTGTGCACGTTCACATTCATCGCGACCAACCCGATGCGCTCCAACTTTTGCTCGCGCGGTTCAGCTTTCTTCCCAAAATAAATCGTCAAGTCCCACTCATCGTGATCCCAGCCATCTTCCTGCCACCACTCCCCTGAACTCCGCCACGGCCCCGACGCCGCAATCACATCTCCGCGCATACCGCTAAAACTCACGCGCAATGGCCTACGACCGCTTTCGCCATCCACTTCCACATTCGCAACAAGCGGTGGACGCAACATGCGAAATCCCGCCGGCGAAAGTTTCGCGACGCTTTCAGTAAGCGCGTGCGAATCCTCCGCACAAACACCCGCAGCAGCCTTTCTCTTCCTGCTTCCCTTTCTTACTCGCCCGTCCGCTTCCCTCGCAATCGCCCCGCAAGTCCACCGCGCCACCCGAAAATTCTCCGCGCGATGCGTGTCGATCAATTCCGCCACGCCGACATTCGACTCCCCTACCAACTTCCCCAGCCGCGCCACCGTCAGTTCCAGCTTTTCCGGATCGGGCCCGCGCGGCACAAACAATCCGCTCTGCGCCGTGCGCGGAGACGCCGCTTCCGCCGTCATCCTTATTTTTTGTATCGGCGATTTCGGCGCATCCGATTGCAGCGACAATCGCAAAAGCTTCAGCAACACTTTTGCGTCGCGCATCGCCACCGGCAGCGTCAGCACCTTCGTAAACTCGCGCGGCGCCGTTTTCTTCCGCGATTCGTCGTTCAGCGACTGCACATCTTTCTCAAACGATGGCTCCAGCTCAAACCACACGCGAATCGTCTGCACCGCCAGCGCCCGCGACTCTAGCCGCGCGCAAACCTGATCGAGCAGCCTCCCCAGCAAAAACGAGAGCGGCTCCAATTCCTCGACCGCCTCATCCAGCTCCATTTCTTCTTCAAACGTAAGACTCGACTGCGCCAGCACCAACGCCCGCACACGCGCCCCGCGCGCCAATTCATGCAGCAAAACTCCGCGCTGTCCCACCCGTTCCGAAAGCTGCAACACCGGCAGTTCTGCCAGCCCGCGCAGCGTTTGAATCCCCCATCGATCCAGCGTCTCCAGAATTTCCGCATCGCTCGAAAGCGTGCGCACCGGCAGCACGCCCAGCTGCACCGCTTCTTCTCCAGGCAGCAAAATCGAAATCCCAGAAAATCCGCGCGCCGCCAAAATCGCCGCCTCAATGTTCGACGCGATCGCAATATTGGGCGCAACGCCAACAGTCATCACGCGCTCCATCAAAATCCGCGCAATCTCCTCATCGCCCCCAAGCAATGAAAAAAGTCCATCCAGATCGACAACAATCGTGTCCGCCGCCGTATCCTCAACGCGCGGCGAAATGCTCCAAGCCACATCCAGCAACGCAGCATGCGTTGCCTTCTCCTGCGCCTCCGCCCGGTGCCGCACCTCCACCCCGCAAAATTCCGCCACCTGCGCCTTCGTCATCCCTAGTTGCACACCCGCGCGTACCGCCGCCGCATTCGCAGCCACCACGTTCCACAGCGGTGCCTTCCCACTCAGCAGCGCCAGCGCAACGCGATCGCCGCGCAACGACGGTTCGCTCCGCGCCACCGCCTGCACCAAAAACCCCGCAATATAAATGCATGCAAACGCCATAAACTTTTTCACCACCGACAAAAAACGCCGGCAAGATGCCGGCGCTACCACGTTGATCGATCCTTTTTTATCCTCGAACTTCACTCCAATTCGTCGCCGCCTTAAACCCCGCAACCCGCTCCAGCCTGCTCCCCGCCCCTGCGTCAAATCCCGCAGTCCGCCACGACGAAAATTGATTAATCGCCATCACTTCATTCACGTCTTGCACCCGCGTCCGCACCACATCCGCTCCAACTTCAAATCCGCGAAACAGGCGCCCCATCGAATCCCGCAAAAAATCGCATCCACCGCGGCTGCTCCCCGCCTCGCTCCACTCTCCCGGCCGCGCCTCCAGCCTCAACACCAGCGACGCGCACGTCTTCGCATTCGCCTCCTGCTCCATCACCATTAAAATCGTCGGCGTATCTTCCACCGCGCGACGAAACCGAAACCACGCATTCAGCGGCACATACCGCACAATTTTCGGCGCCACATCGCTCAAATCCACCGCCACCATCCCAAACCCGCCCGCCTGAATCAGCAAATCCGTCGCGCGCAGCGCCTGATCCGCGTTCTGGCAACGCACCCACAGCACTTGCTCCAGCGCCACTCCCGCCGCGCTCGCCACCGCCGGATCAAAACTATCGCGCGCATCGATCAACGCGCACGTCTCCCCTTCCGCCGTACGCGCCGCCAGCGCCGACAACAGCACGCTCGTCCGCCCCGAACACGGCGGCCCGCAAATTTCCGTCATCGCGCCGCGCGGCCATCCGCCCACCACGGCATCCAGCGACGGTATCCCCGTCGACACCACCTCAAATACATTTCGATCGCGATAATTAAATGGAGAAACAACGCGCCCGCGCAGGTCGAGCTCAATTTTGGCGCGAAGCTCAGCAAGTGAAGACGCGGCAGCCATAAGCGATCGAACGAAAAAGCCAAATCCGTGCGGCCCGCTTGCTTCATCAGCCGCTCAACGTTTTCGCCTTTTCTTCGCCTACTCTACCCAGCCGCTTCTTCCCTGTCAACCGTGAATTTCCCTAACTTCTCGAGATTTTTTCGCTCGCTATAGTCGCTACCACTCAGCGCGTTGTCATCCTGAGCGAACCGAAGGATCTCAGAAGTCAACCTGCGCCGAGGTCACAACGACGCAAGCCAAGCATTTCCTCTGCCTCTACACCGAATACCCCGTCGCCGGCGCAGGATCCGGCCCCGGAATCGGATCCGGATCAGGATCAGCCGGCGGCAAATTCGGATCGCCCGTCCCAGGCGTCTCCGGCGTTGGTGGCGTCGTCACCGGCTCTTCCGGCCGCGGCCCCGGATCACCCGGCTGCTCCGGCCCCGGCTGCCGCGCGACAAGCGCATCGAGTAATTCACCAACCCGAACTTCATTCTGAGAAAAAATCCCGTCAGGCGAGAGAATAGCGTTCCTCCGTAATGTCACGTGGAGTGTGGGAGTGCGCCACAGCCGTCAACAATCGGGTAAATACCCCACAGCCTTGAAGGGAAATCCGCATCAGCAACACACAGAGCTCCGCTATCAGCAAACTCCACGCTAGACCTCCACCTCCCATTCCCGCTAACATCGCCGCAACGATTCCAGGTCCGCGCGTGTCCGGCGAAAGGGGCACATGCACTCCATTTTGAGAAGTATTGGCGCCGTCTTGGCTGGCGCAATCACCGCGATTGCGCTGTCGCTCGCTACCGACGCCGCAATGCACGCGATGCATTTTTTCCCGCCGATCGGTCAACCCTTGACCGACCCTCGCCTGCTCGCACTCGCAACAACCTATCGAACGATTTACGGGGTGCTCGGCGGTTACGTCACCGCGTGGATCGCACCATCCCGCCCGTTGCTCCACGCATTCATCCTCGGTATTCTCGGAGAACTCGCATCAATCGCCGGCCTCGTCGCAACATGGAACGACACCGACAAATATGGCCCCCACTGGTATCCCATCGCACTGGTCGTGCTGGCTCTTCCGCCCGCCCCGCTCGGCGCCTGGATTTACGAACGCCGCGCCCTACGCCGTCTTTTTTCCATGTAGCGGCTCGCGACCCGTTTCACTCATACCGCAGCGCCACGAGCGGATCGACCCGCGACGCACGCCGCGCCGGAATCCAGCACGCCACCACGCCCGTCACCAGCAACATCGCCGTAACCGCGATCACCGTCATCGGATCGTGCGCCGACACGCCCCACAACTGGCTCTTGATCGCGCCCGCCAGCAGCAAACTCGCAACAACGCCGATCGCCGCTCCGAGCCCGACCAATCGCACTCCCATCGACACAACCAGCTTCAGCACATCGCCGCTCTCCGCGCCCAGCGCCATGCGAATGCCGATCTCATGCGTCCGCTGCGCCGCCGTATACGCCAACACGCTGTACACGCCGACCGTCACCAGAACCAATCCGATGCCGCCAAAAATCGACATCAGCAAAAATCCAAATCGCGGACCCGCGTACGCGAACGAGTTGATGAAACTCTCCAGCGTTCCCGTGAGCGTCAACGCCACGCCTCGGTCCGTCGCCCACACTTCCTGCTCCACCGACTTCAGCATCGCCATCGGATCCTGCGCCGTTCGCACCAGGATTCCGCGTCCGCCCGAGCCGGTCATCGTGTACGGCACGAAAGCCTCGGGAAAAATCGGATCCTGAAGTCCCTGATTTTTGTGGTCGGCAACGACGCCGATCACTTCAAACCAGGCGTCCTTCACCGGGTCCGGATAGTTCTCCAGTCCGATAATGTGAATCCGCTGTCCGACCGGGTCCTCGTCATGCATGTAGCGCTTCGCAAACGTTTCGTTGATCACCGCCACCTTGCGCTTGCCATCGACTTCCGCTTCGGTGAAAGAACGACCGTTGACCAAAGGAATTTTCAGCGTCGAAAACGTGCTCTGGCTGGCCAACTGAAACTGCGATTGCCATTTTTCATCGTGCGATTTGCCGATGACCTCGACGTCCCCGCGATCTCCGCCGAACGGCGGCAGCGAACTCGTCTCCGTCGCATCGACAACACCTGGCAGCGCCTTGAGCCTTTGCACCAACGGCTTGTAGAAGCTCGCGAGTTGATCCGCCGTCTTATATCGATCCGTTGGAAGCGGCAGCCGCACCACCAGGATGTGATCCGGTTGCAGCCCAAGATGAACCTCGCGCAGCGCGATAAAGCTGCGCATCAGCAACCCTGCGCCAACCATCAACGTGAGTGACAGCGCAACTTCCAGAACGACGACCGCGTTGCGCAAGCGTCCGTTGTTGCCGCCGCCTCCCGTTCCCTTTCCGCTATCGCGCAATGGATCATTCAGATCGCGTTTGGCCGCTTGCAGCGCAGGCACCAACCCAAACACAAGCGCGGTCAGCACCGCCACGCACAACGTGAAAATCAATACCGGAGTGTTGAGCCGAATCACCGCTTCGGCCGGCACAATGTCCGCGGGAATCAGCGCAACCAGCGACTTCAATCCGCCCCAGGCAATCAGCGTTCCCAGCGCAGCTCCGCCCAACGCGAGAAACAGGCTCTCGACCAGCAACTGGCGAATCAGCCGCGCGCGTCCCGCTCCAAGCACTGCTCGAATCGCAAATTCCTTCTCGCGACCGGTTGCGCGTGCCAGCAAGAGATTCGCGACATTTCCGCACCCAATCAGCAGCAACAATCCAACTGCTGCCAGCATGATGTACAGCGTCGTCCGGAACTGGCCGACGACCAGATCAGTCAGCGACTGAATCTCCACAGAAAAGTGTTTCGGAAAGTCTTTCGGATATTTCGTCGCCAGCTGATGCGCGACGATGTCCAGATCGACCTGCGCCTGTTTCTCCGTTACGCCGGGCTTGAGATGCCCCATCAAAAACCAGCGCTGTGGGAATCCATTCTGATTCACCGACGCGGCGCGTTCGGGTTTCATCGGGATCCACACATCCGAGTCACCAAATCCAAAACGGGGCGGCATAACGCCCACCAAAGTGCGCGGCACATCGTTGAGCACGAATGTCTTCCCGAGAATGCTCGGATCGCCGCTGAACTTCGTAACCCAGGTTTTGTAGCGCATCACAAAAACCGGCGGCGCTCCCGGCTCGTAGTCCGCAGGACCCATGACGCGCCCGACCAGCGATGGCATTCCAAGAAATTCAAACGTGCCCGGCGTCACCATCGAACCTTTGAACAGCTCGGTGCCGCCGCCTTGGCGATAAAGCACATCCTGTTGATCGTTCGCGATCACGCCATCGAAGACATGATTCTGCTCAATGAGGTCCAGGAATTCGGGACCGTAATAGCTGCCGTTTCCGCCGGGTTCGTTGCGCTCGGTATCGTGGATCAGCACGGTCATGAAGCGCTGGGCATCCCTATACGGAAACGGCTCCATGAGCACGTTGTCCATCACGCTGAAGATGGCCGTCGACGCGCCGATTCCCAACGCGAGCGTAACGATGGCGACGAGCGCGAAGCCGCGGCTCTTCCAAAGCGTCCGAGCGGCATACCGAATATCCTGTCGAAGCGTATCCATGTCGATCCTCTCGCCACTCGCTGGGCGTTTTTCCCGAACTTGGCCGGCGAATGCGGCAAACGACATCTCCGCGCATCGTCATCGGCCTCAGCAAATACAACCCACCGTGCACTTAGTTACGATGCAAGTCGCACGGAAGTTCCAACCGCGCGACATCGCCGCGCATAGCGGCGCTTGCGAAGATTGACGTTGAAACGCGTTCATCGTCTTTCCGTCCATCGATGAAAATCCGCACATTTTTTGCCCCATCCACCGAATTCAGCTCAACTTGAGATATATTTCCGTGCGGACAACTTATGCCCGATAAAAAACAGACCAAACCCACGTCCGGTTCGGCCTCGCCGAAAGTCCTCGTCGTCGATGTCGGCGGCACCAACGTCAAGCTGCGCATGAAAGGCCAGAAGGAAACCACCAAGATTCCTTCCGGCCCCACCATGACCTCGAAGAAGGCCGTCGAGATCGTCAAACAAAACGCCAAAGGCTGGGACTACAACTGCATTTCCCTCGGCTATCCCGGCCCCATCATCAACGGCCGGCCGCTTCGCGAGCCGCATAATCTCGGCGGCGGATGGGTCGGCTTCGACTTCGACAAAGCGTTCGGCGTCCCCGTGAAACTGATCAACGACGCGGCAATGCAAGCCGTCGGCAGTTACAAAGGTGGCCGGATGTTGTTCCTCGGCCTCGGCACCGGCCTCGGCTCCGCGATGATCGTCGACAACGTGCTCGAGCCGATGGAGCTTGCCCACCTCGGCTACAAAAAAGGCAAAACCTACGAGGACTACCTCGGGCTCCGCGGGCTCAAACGTCTCGGCAAGAAGCGCTGGCGGAAAGAAGTGTGCAAAGTCACCGAAATGCTTAAGGCGTCACTCGGGGCCGATTACGTCGTGCTCGGCGGCGGAAACGTCAAAAAGCTCAAGGAATGCCCGAAATGCGCGATCATCGGCAGCAACGAGAACGCATTCACCGGTGGCCTGTTAATTTGGGGCCAGGACATGAAAGCCCATCCCATCGTTGACTTGGGAACAGCCGCCGGCTCAGGCAAACCCACCCCGAAGCCGGCCCTCCCCCCAGCCGTAGCCAAAGCCGAATCGAAGTCGGCCTCCAAGCCTTCGAAATAGGCGCGTTGGGTGAAACCCGCCTCCAAGCCGTCAAATCACCGGCAATTGGGTGAGTCGACCGGCAAGCCGTCGAAGGAGCGGCAGTTGGGGTGCCGCACCCTATTGGTCTTAAAGGGTGCGGGTTTAGATTCAACCCCGCCTACGCCACAACGACATTCTCATTCGCCCCAAACGCAGTTTTGGCCGATGCAGAGCGTGACACGTAAACAACCCACAACTCGCCGCCCCGCAGCAACCTCTGGCGCCTCTCGTCGGAATTTCTTTTCCCATTTCTGGCAGCCCTCGCTCGGCATCCGTTGCATACCCTGAGGAAATCCTACCCGGCGCTTCTAAGTCCCTAATCTTCAAAACCCTCGCCCATCCCCGATAAATCGATCGCTTCCCTTCCGCCGGCCTTGTGAAAAGCCAGGCGCCGACGAGTCGACGCAGTCCGTTAACTATCTGAATCGCGGCAAGATGGAAACGCCGCAGCTTCGTCGTCACAATCCCCAATGCGCCACAATCGGTGACGCCCGCCCCGCAACAGGTGACACCTTTTGCGGCCAAAACCCCGTCAAACGACGCCAATCCCCCGCAAAACCCGCCTGCTCGCGGCAATACTGCGCCTTCCATTCGCCCTGTACTTTGGTACGGCTGTTGCTTATCCACACTGTAGAGGGTCGGTTTATGTCCGCTGCCGTGTCCACATCCGCCAGCCTGTGCTGGTGCCAGCTTCCCGTTCCGCAGGAGCTCGAAACAGAAGTTCTTTGCGTCCAACACTTTCTCACCACGGTGGAGCACGAGTGCTCGGACCTTCGCCGAGAGATCGCAGTAGGCAAAACCACGCCGGCGCGTCATGCCGAAATTGCCGAGTGGGTGAAGGCCACAGCGAATAAGCTCACGATCGTTGCGTATGGTCGCCTGCGCCTATCCGACGAATTCAAGAAGCGTATCCTGACCGCCTTTCTGACTCTGATGAACCTCCACGAAAGCCTCGATCGCTCCGCGAATCGAGCGACGACCAGCGGCCGGAATCGCGAGTTGCCGGTCGTCTAGCCAGCGCCTGGCGGCGAGTTGCTCGTGAACCGCCTGTGGATTTTGGTTCCTATAACGTGAAGTAGCTGCGTCGCTACCAGTCACTTCGCCAACTTCCTTCTCATTGAATCAAAAGGACTTCCAACTTTTCACGGCATCCCTTAAGCCTCAGATCGTCGGAAAAGGGCTAAGGCACCATGCAGGATGGTCGTGGGGACTTCTAAAGGAAAGACCTGATTGGCGCGAGGGCGAGTTCCACTTACCCTACATCCACAAGAATCGTTCATGGCGAGACCGACCCTCGCTGACGGGCAGGTGCCTTTATCCTCACCGAACGAGGCACCTGTCCCCCCTCTTTTCTCCGTGTAGTAATCTTTCCCTTCCGATAACAAAGCTTCCGCTCCGATCAATCGCTTCTTGCTCTTGGCACACCCCCCGGTTGTTTTTTAAAGAGTGTGGAACCCACTGAAAATGCTGAAGTTACAAAGGGTCGATTTTGAAGAGTGTGTAATCCGCTGATAAGAAGTGGGTTGCAGCGTGTCTTGGTTCGAAAAAGTGCGAACTGAGGCGGGCCGAAGCAGAGGAAGGTCAAAAAACTTAGACGTTGGGACAGAGAGATACCTCACTCCCTCCCGGGATGCGTAAACATCGTAAGCGATGGGAGCATGTTTACGAAATTAGAAGCTTTTATGGAAGGTATTTGTTCGAATTAGAGTGTTCCGTATGATCCGAAATAAACATCAACGACTTTAGCGGTCGATTGAATATCGGCAAGGGATGCGAATTGGTCTGCTACGCGCAGGGGCGAATGCGGCCATGACGCGCACCCTTGTGATCCAACTCGGGCGACTTGGCGACGTCGTCCAGACGACGCCGCTATTCAGCGACCTCGCAGCACACGGCGACGAAGTCGACGCGCTCATACTTCGCTCAGCGCACGAGCCGCTCCTCGGCTTCTCCGCTGTTGCAAACATCATCACGATTCCCGATTCGCTCAAGCCGCTCGACGATGCGATCGCTTGCGGCTTCCGACAGGGCAAAATTCCCGTTGAAGCTGATGAGCTTCTCACCGGCCTACAACTCCCGCGGTACGATCGCATTGTCAACGCATCGCACGCGCCGCTCGGCTGCTGGCTGGCCGGCGCAATTCCCTGCACGAATGCGGACGCCCGCTCCGGCGGCATTATCTGCGATCGCGAATGCCTGTACCGCGGCCCCGCCAACGTATACCGTGTCGCGCAGCTCCAATTCCGCGAGCAAAATCTCTTCCATGTCGTCGATCTCCTCCGTGGCGCTTGGGAAGCCGAGCCAAAACGCAAGCGACCTCGTCTCTACACGAATCGAGCCGCGGATCTTCGGTTCGCATTGCCACAGGGTCGCAAAGTGGCATTGAATCCCGGCGCCAGCGACGCTGGCCGTTGCTGGCCCGCCGAAAATTTCGCGCGCCTCGCCGAAGCTCTTTGCGCGGCCGGTTTTACGCCAATACTCGTCGGGGAACTTTCCGATCACGAGCTCTGCGAACAAATCCGATCGACTACTCGCATCCCCATTTCAAATTTCGCGGGGAGCACAACCATTTCAGAAATGGCCACGCTGCTGGCTGGTTGCGATCTTCTCGTGTCCGCCGACACCGGTGGTGCGCACCTTGCCGCGGCTGTCGGCACCACGGTTCTCGGCCTCTATGGCGCCACAGCCTGGTTCGCCGAAACGGCGCCCTACGGCGACAACCATCTCGTCCTGCAAACGCCGCTCAACACGGCGATGTCTACGCTTTCGTTCGAAGCGGTTCTCGCCGCCGCATTGCATCGACTCAACCGTCTTTCCATCAACGATCTGCGCCGCGAACTGCACCGCCAAAATCAGTCTGCCTGGGAAACATTGGTGCAATCGCCATCACGCACGGGCGACCCGCTCGGCGGACTGACCTATCGTCCGGTGCATCGCGACTCGTTTACACCTGAAGAATGTTTCACCCAATCCCTGCGTGAAGCATTCACCACGGAATTTCTTGCGACAAGGATCAGCGTACGCAGAACTTCCGACGGTTGCGCGACGGATTCACTCGCGCAGACTTTCGAGCACATGCAGTCGCTTGCGGCGCTGTGCAGCGAATTCGCTAGAACCCGCGCTGCTTCATACGACGTTGCAACGGCGGCGCACGCTCTCATCGCAACCATGGAGAGACTTCGGGCATTCGCTGCCGCTGCAAAGTGGAGGCGCTTCAGCCCAGTCATCTACAACCTCGACTGGCGACTGCGCATGCTTCCGCAGCGGTCGCCGGAGCAAACGCTCCGCGCTCATGCGGAGGCGTATGCCTCGGCGGCTCGCGTCTGGCGACGCGCTGGATACCACACGGCTCAGTGACAGGGGATGAAGGTTGAATGGTCGGGATAGATGGGAAAGACCGCACCGTCCTAAAACGAGGAGGGCGCGGCAGCCAGTGTTGGAGAATATGGGGTCGCGGTTGCGCTACGGTTTATGCGTCCAGTGGCGCTCGTTGCGCCAGAGGCTGGGGCCGGGCCGGTATGCGTCCATCAAGCGGGAAACCAAGACCGCGAGGAACAGGACGCCGAGGATGGCTTCGACGATCGTCAGAGAGCGTGTGTGAGGAGTGACCGGCGTTATACCCGGGGCGCCCAATGAAGTGAGCGTGCCGAAACTGTAGTAGATGAAATCGAGGCGATCGGGAATCGTATGAAAGTTGCCGTGGGGATCGAAATAGAACGCGCCAGGATGGACCACAGAAACGAGATGGTAGATGCTGGCAAAACCGAATCCGACGAGAAGATAAATGCAGAGCGCGCCGAAAATAGTTTCGGAATTGGAATGATCGCGCGCGAAGATGTGCTTGAGGACCACGCAAACAACGAAGACGTCGAAACAGAAACTGAGGAGGATACTGCCCATGGCGAGGACGCTGGGATTTGCCGTTCTGAGCAGCCAGATGTGTTGGGCCATCGCGGGCGCGCCGAGAAGGATCGCGAAGATCAGAAGAGAGCGGCGGTAGCCGACGGCGTAGATGCTGAAGAGGATGACGCCGCTGCCGATGACGCGGAGGACATAGTAGCCGGAGGTGCTGGAGTCGGCGAAAGGATAGGCGATCAAAGTTGCGATAAGAAAGAGGAAGAGAAGCATGTAGCGGCGCGTGGACGGGGGAGCGGGCGCGGCGGGCGGCGGCGAAGTAACGGGGATGGGATGTTCGAGCGGGGATGCGTCGGACATGGGGATACGGCTCCGTTGGGTTCGTTTGGATGGTACAACAAGAATGTTGAGGCGATGTTGCGAGTGTGACGAGTTGGGTAGCGGGTGCTTCCCTTTTTCTTGCAGCGAACGATTCGGATTTAAGGGAGGACGGCGGCGCGCAGATTTAAGAGGGCTTCGGCTGCGGGCGACGGGTTAGGTGATTCGTTCGTCGCGGTTTGGGCGAGTGGGGTGCCTTCAAATTTTTGGTACGTGATATTTGTTTCGCCGGGCAGTTCGGTGACGGAGACAAACTCGATCGACTTGAGATGGTCGGGTATTTTTGCGCCGAAGTAGCGCGGGTCGTCGCGACGCGTCCATGTGACGAGGGCGATTTGTGAGCCAGGCGGGTAGTCGTGCCTGGAGTCGGAGCGCGCGTATTGAACGGCAGTGTCATTTCCGTAGAGCGTGGACATCGTTGAGGCTTGCGGATCGATGCTCGAGGTGATGATGCGCCATTTCAGAGGATTCGCTGGGAGCGCGCTCGCTGCGGCGGGAGTCAGCGACGCGTGTTCATTCACGGAGGCGACCAGAGGTGGGACGCGGTTACTGCTGGGGCAGCCGGCAAAGACAACGGTCGTGAGAAGCGCGATCACGATCGCTGGGATGAGTTGGCGTGGTCTCTGCGTCGGCCGCGTCATTGCTGGCCTCGGATCGGCTCGGTGAAGACGTAGTTGGTGTCTTCCATCGGACGGTGGCAGCCGACGCATTCGTCGACGAAATTTGCGTCCTTGCCGTAAGCCTTGAGTTCGGTGCCGCGCCAGCGTGCCCAGCCCCAGCCGAGCGTGTTGGCGTATTTGGTTTTGTCGCGAATCATAAATTCAACCTGGAAAAATTCGCCGGGGCGGATCACGCCGTCGGGGCCGGTTTGTTCGAACCACGCGATTTTTGCGAACGTCGCGCCGTCGGGCCACGGATCGATTTGATTGTCGGCGATCGCTTTGATGGCGATGTCGTTGCCGAGGATTTGGCGGATGGTGCTGTTGTCGAAGCGTTCGGTGCTGCTGATCGGTTTCCAGTTCTTATAGTCGGAGGGAAAGGCGATTCCGTTCGGCGCAGGTTGCGCCGTCGAATTCGAGTTGCCGGTGGCGATCCATTTTTTGTACTGCGCGGCACCGGCGTCGTCGGGCGTGCCCTTCTGAGCGGGTGAGATCGAGAGGAGATAATTTTTTAGAACCTGTACGTCTTGCTCTGAAATCTTCGCGTCGGGATGAAAAGCAACATAGGCGGGGATTGGCATCGTGCCGCGGGAGATTTGGAAAATACCTTCATAGAGCGCGGCCTTTTGTTGGGCGGCGGGGAGTTTGCCGATTTCAGAGAAGTTGATGTGATGGCGGGCTTCGAGGACGTGATCGCGGACGATCCAGTAGGCGGGGACGGGGTAGTCGAACCAGACGAGTTTGGTTTCGTTGGAATGACAGCCGTAGCAGGATTTGTTGAGGACTTGCTTTACTTCGGCAGGGGCTTGGAGGTCGGCGGTGACGGGAGGATTCGGAAGCGACGGATGGACGAATTGGATGGCGAGGAGGATGACGGCGAAGACGGCGATAGTGCGGAGGAGGAATCGGAACATTTGGGGACTCTGTTTTGATTACGCAAATCGACGATCGGTTACAGGGTTTACGTGGTGAAGGCGGCGCGGGAGCGCCGCACTCCACGTTGATCTTGCTGTGCCGGGATTTTGCGAGGCTGCGCGATTAGAGGCTGGTCCAGGCGGCGTTTTGTTTGGAGCTGGCTAGGACGGCGGAGATGAATTTTACTCCGGCCACGCCATCGTCGACGGTGGGGACGAGGAGCGATTCTTTTGCGGCGGGGCGGCCGGCGTCGTGGGCGGAGATTTGCTCGGCGATATCGGTGTAAAGCTGGGCGAAGGCTTCGAGGTAGCCTTCGGGGTGGCCGCTGGGGACGCGGCTGGCGTGTTTCGCGGCGGCTGTTGCGTCGGCGCCGTTGCGCGTCAGCGTCATTGTTGGTTTGCCGTAGCGGCTGAAGTGCATGTAGTTGGGATTTTCCTGCGACCAATCGATGCCGCCTTTTTCACCGTAGACGCGGAGGCGGAGATTGTTTTCGTTGCCGACGGCGACCTGGCTGGCCCAGAGCATGCCTTTTACATTTTCGTTGTAGCGGAGGAGGACCTGGACGTTGTCGTCGAGACGGCGGCCGGGGACGATGATGCTGACGTCGGCGGCGACTTGCTCGGCTTGGTGCTGGCTGACGAAGCAGGCGATGTTGTAGGCGTGCGTGCCGATGTCGCCGAGCGAGCCGGCGGGGCCGCTTTGCGCGGGGTCGGTGCGCCATGCGGCTTGTTTTTGGCCGGTGTTTTCGAGCGGCGTGGTGAGCCAATCCTGCGCGTATTCGACTTGAATGAGGCGGAGTTTGCCGAGTTCGCCGGCGGCGATCATTTCGCGGGCCTGGCGAATGATCGGATAGCCGGTGTAGTTGTGGGTGAGGCCGAAGATGAGGCCGGATTTTCTTACGAGTTGCGCGAGAGTTTGCGCGTCTTCGACGGTGGTGGTGAGCGGCTTGTCGCAGATGACGTGGATGCCGGCGTCGAGGAAGGCTTTGGCGGGGGCGAAGTGAAGATGATTCGGCGTGACGATGGAGACGGCGTCGATGCGATCGGGGCGTTTCGCTTCGGCCGCGGCCATTTCGGCGAAGCTGGTGTAGGCGCGGTCGGGCGCGATGTGGAGATCGCGCGCGGCGGCGCGGGCGCGGTCGGGATTGGAGGAGAGTGCGCCGGCGACGAGTTCATAGCGGTCGTCGATGCGCGCGGCGATGCGATGGACGGCGCCGATGAAGCCGCCGGGTCCGCCGCCGACCATGCCGAGGCGGAGGCGGCGGGTGGAGGATTGGGTGGTGGATGCGTCGATTGGCATTGTTGGTCCTTGATTGTGAATTTTTCTATGGTCGTGCCGAGCGATACGTTTTTAGTTTGGCTGAGGTTGAGATCCTTCGGCCGCTTTTGGCGGCCTCAGGATGACAATCAAACTACAACAGCAAAAGAACTCAAAACTATCCAAGCCCGAGCATGCGGCGGTTGGCGGCTTGGTCGGTGCCGGAGGCGGCGAAATCGTCGAAGGTGGTGGCGGCGGCTTGGATGATGTGTCGAGCGATGAAGGGGGCGCCTTCGGCGGCGCCTTGTTCGGCGCTCTTGATACAGCATTCCCATTCGAGGACGGCCCAGCCGGGGAAATCGTATTGGGTCAACTTCGAGAAGATGGCGGCGAAATCGACTTGGCCA
>Ga0209006_10000402_pt1 | contig 42235 bp, 32 predicted proteins | sample JacPin_JW_Ref_O2_FD_188567 | JGI IMG/M metagenome (GOLD analysis project Ga0209006, IMG submission 188567) | Forest soil microbial communities from Algoma, Ontario, Canada - Jack Pine, Ontario site 1_JW_Ref_O2 (SPAdes) (version 2) | ecosystem: Environmental > Terrestrial > Soil > Boreal... | reverse complement strand
CAGTTGGCGTTTCTGGTGCGGCGATTCGAGCAGTTGCAGGCGCTTGATCTGGGGCCGCATTCGCAGAGAACCGTGGTGGCGGATTACATCTTCGAAAAAGACAAACTCTTCGCCTGCCTCAACCTCACCGACCCGGAACTCGACATCTACAACCGCTATTACAACCACTTCCGCGAACACGTGCCTACGCCCGACCTGGTCATTTATCTGCAGGCCACGCCCGAGATTCTGAAGAAGCGTCTGAAGAAAAAAAACGCTCCGGGAGAGCGCGGTGTGAGCGACGAGTATTTGGAAGAAGTGATTCGTGCTTACGAGCACTTCTTCTTTCACTACACTTCGTCGGACCTGTTGATCGTGAACACGTCGGAGATCGACTTCGTCGACCGCAACGAAGACTTGCAGGAATTACTCCGGAAAGTCTCAGCGCCCATCAAGGGCACGCAGTACTTCCTGCCGCTGGGCGGGCAGGAAGCAGCCAGCGCCTGAGGCGCCGTTCGTCGATAAGTCATTGGTCTTGGAACCTGCATTCGGTAGGATTACTTCTCGTGCCGCGGTAACGAATAGACCGATAGCGCTTTCCCGACTTTTGAAAACTCCGGATCCGCAGTGACCAGCGAGGCGCCGCGTTCGATGGCCAGCTCCGCGGCGAAGGCGTCAGCATAGCCGAGAGCATGTTTTTGCTTCAGCGCGCCGGCCCGCGAGGCCCGTTCCCGGTCCGCTGCTACAACGGCGATTGGCATCTGTTGGAGCCTTACTTCGGCTGCGTGAGCCCCCGCTTCCCCGTGCCGTTTCCATTCAATGTAAAAGACTTCTCCCCAATTGACGGCGGACATTAGGAGCGGGACATTGTGTCGAAGTGACTCCGCGAGAAGCCGTTCCACTTTTTCCGAAGCAATAGGACGTCCCTCGAACAAGGCGATCAGCGCATTGGCGTCGAGCACATACCGCCGCACCGTGCCACGTGAGCTGGTGGGAGTCATTATTTCTCGCGGCTGCGCTCGCGCTCGCGTTCGGCAAAGGAGTCCTCAAACATTGATGGCTCGCCGGGCTTGGGCTTTTGGAATCCCACGATCTCCTTCAACTGTCGTTCGGTGATCGGCGTAAGCACAAGCTTGCCGTGCTCCTCCCTCCAACTGGCTGGCGTACCCTTTTTTAAGCCGAGTTGCTCTCGCAATTCCGCGGGAATGACCACTTGGCCTTTGGAGCTGACGACAGTACGATAGGAGGTTGACATGGCCCTATCTTACCACAAGGTAAGACGAAGCAATATTGTCTTACCTGGGAAAGTTACGGCTGGAGAACGCTCCTAAGCGATTTCACGCTGAGCCCGACGGCATCGACCTATTCATTTCTTCCTGCAACTTGGCCAACAGTTCCGCTCTCTGCTCCGTGCTTAATTCCCGCTGCAATTCTTCCAGAGCCAGTGCCACAATGTGGTAGTGGTGAGCGCCAGCGAACCGCGGGTCGCACGTGATGTTGAGCCACAGCTTGTGCATCAGCTCAACGTCTTGCGGACGTAACCGTGGAGTGTGCGGCCCCAGGGAGTACTCGCGAACGGTGCCATCGGGAGCGCAGACTTCCAAATTCAAGCGCGGACGGGGCTCGGGCAGGCGCTCCCAGGCATCGCCGGTGAGCTTCGCTTGTTCGTCGGCGGTGAGTTTGTTGGAAAGGCCGCAAATAACGCGGCTGGAACCGAGGCGCTGCGCCGTTACCATGATCGCCTCAAACACGTCGGTCGCTGGCACCACCAGCAGCGAGATTGGCCTGCCTTCCTTCTCGGCGACGGCGACTGCCGCGGTAAATAACTCCTGCTCGTAATGATCGAATACCTGGCTAGCCTCGAAAACCGTGCTGCCACTGAAAGTGTGCTCGCGATGGTAGAGGCGGGCGCTCATGACTACGACATCCTGCTTCCCAGTATTCGTGTGGGAGAGCACATGCCTCAGGTAATAAAGATTGCGCGGGTCCCGTATCGCCACCAGAATATTGCCTTCACGCACGCCCATGGCACCGCTGCCCAGTTCCTGATTGCCATAGACGCGGAATTGGTCGAGTTGTTCGGGCTTTCCGTGGCGCTCCTTGGTAACGTGGCGCTCGGAAATTGTGAAGATGGCGAAGAAAGCTGCGCTAAATACCAAGCCCGCGATGGTTGCTTGATACTTGGTGAACAGATTCACTACCGCGGTGATGAGCAGCACCCCCGAGGTGGCCAGCAGGCCCAAAGGTATCTCCGTCTTGCCGATGTGCAGGTTTCCCGGCACCTTCCATGCGCGGTTTCCCGGTTCCGTGAAGCGCAGCACGAGCACCGCAATGGACTTCATGGTGAAGCTCCAGATCACCCCGAAGGCGTAGAGCGCGGCTAGTTGGTAGACGTCGCCGCGGCTGAGAACGATAGTGAGCAACTGCAAACCCACGATCAAATTGATGATCCGGTAGCTGGTGCCGTATCGGTTGTGCGGCTTCTGGAACCAGCTGGTCAGCACCCCATCTTCCGCCACGCGATTCAAGACACCGTTGGCGCCAACAATGGAAGTATTCTGCGCTCCCGCCAGAATCAACACGCCCACCAGCACAACGAACCCATGAAACAGCAGCTTCAAACTGGTCGGCCCCACCAGATACATCGCGATGCCGCCGATCAGGTTGGCAAAATAATTAGACCGTACGCTATCCGGAATAATCATTACGGCGAAGAACGAAACGAGCGAAGTGAACAGCAGGCTGTAGATAAAAATCACCAGCCCGGTCTTTTCCAGGTTCTTCAGCTTGGGATGTTCGATTTCACGATTCACCTGCGCCAGTGTCTCTTCGCCGCTCATGGCCAGTACCGAATGCCCGAAGCCGACGAACAGAATGATCCATGTGATGTGGGTGAAAATAGTTCCGTTCAGCCAGCCCAGCGATTCTTTATTGAGAGGAACCACGCCTGCGTGCAAAGGGTTAGGCGGCAACTGGATGGGAGCCCGCAACACGGTGATCGTGCACCAAAGAAGCAGAATCACCACCATCACCGTGGTGATGACCATGATCTGCAGAGCTTTCTGGCTGGATTCGTGAATGCCCTGGGTATTTTTCCACCAGAAATAAAACACGACAATGACAGCCAGTCCGGCGGCAAAATGGTTATCCGAAAAATCCAGCGGCCGGTGAAGGTATAACCCCATGTCTTTGATGAAGCCGGCCAGATATTGTCCGGCGGAAACGGCGCTGATCGGTCCGGTCAGCACGTAGTCGAACAACAGCGCTGACACGGAAAATTTCGCCAGCGTGCCGCCCATGGCCTCTTTGACCACGCGGTACACGCCGCCGCGCACGAACATGCTGCTGGATTCGATGTAGAGCGCACGTACGGCATAGCTGAACAACATGACCGCGAGGATGAACCAGGGAGCGCTCTTGCCGATGACCTTTTCCGCATCGCCGCCGGCATAATAAGCCGACGAGGCAAGGTCCGAGAGCACGATGGCGGACGCCCGCCAGAAGGAGATGAAGGTCAACATCACCGTGGTGGCGACGAAGACCTTTACGACCGGTTTTGGACCTTCAAAGGAAGAAGCCATTCTTCAAGAACTGCGCAGAATTATGATTGCAGAACCGTGGTTCCTGGAAATCTTCGTACAGAACCGCGCTTCGCAGAATTCTTTACGGAAACCCATTGAAGATAGCACAGGGCGGGGGCACTAAGGCATACGAAGGGCGGTGGTGATTCATCCACCGCAAAATAAAATCTCTGTTAATGGATCGCGAACTTCCATGCCATAACAACTACAAAAATCACTATGCCGATCGCATAGCCTACGATTCGCGATTTATTGGCCTTCTCTTGCTCGATCATAGAAGACGCCGCGAGTTCAGAATATCACTTGCATTGCTGATGCCGCGTGATCAAAGTTCAAACGGTTGTCGGTTCCGAGGAAGATAAGCCCGCGCTTGTCTTGGGTGCGAGATAGGTGCGGGTAATCCGGTCGTGCCAGCAGAGGCAGTCTTCATCGAGAAAGACCCATGCATATCCCATGCCGAGCGAGAGCGCCGACAAATACGAGGCCAGCACCCGCCAACGCCGCAGGCTTCTGCTTGCCGGTTTGCCGCTAAAACAAGTCAGCTCCAGTTTAGCCAGACGAAGTCCTGGAGTGCTTCCCGCATAAACAACCAGCAGATACTGATACGCCACCCACAGGAGGCAGGGTGTGGTTGCCGCCAGGGTAAGTAACTGGAATCGAGGCGGCATGAAGCCGGCAACCTTCCAGAAGATGGAGCCCGCGACCGCGACCGCGACGGCGACGATGATAGCGTCAATCGTACTCGCGAACAGGCGCCGGCCAAGCGGCGCACTCTCCAGCGGAACGTCGATTCCAGGGCGTTTTTCTACCACTTGAGGTTGCGCGGACTCAATGCTGATGCCCCCTAATGCCGGTGGGGGAAGCACCACATCGGGAACGTCGAGTATCCGCGGACGGCGCAAAACCGGTCCCGCCAGTTCATTGAGCGGAACCGGAGGGGCGGCCGAAGCCAAACAGGGAAATTCGATGATCTTTGCACTACGCTGGACCAGCGGCGCTGAGGTCACCGGCGAAGGGTCATCGCCAACCGGGCGCGTGGCCGGCGCCGATGACATTCCGGGTTCAAGGAATGACGAATCGCATGAGATGAAAGGGTCCAGCGCCAACGCGTCTTGCGAAACGGAAGCGAACGCGCCCAGCGTTTCCGCGTGCGCGGTTTCATCGCCGGCGCCGATTCCGTGGAAAACCGGCTGATCGAACACGAGCCGCAATGAGGGATAGCGTGGTGGACGTGGCTTCCGGCGGGCACGGTATGAGCTGAGCCGGTTCGCCAGTTCGTCACGCCAGGCTCCTGTTTCTTCGGTCTGTAAGTTGCTGGCGGGCGCGCCGCCGTGACTTTCCTCCGTCTGAAAGTGCGGTGTGGTGGCGTTCGTATCGCTACTCGTTTTGCGTTCGACCGGCGGCTCGCCACCCGAGGGCGGGTTAACCGCAGCGTCTGTGACCCAGCGGGGCAAGGATGCCGGCCCGGTTTCCTGAACACAATTGCAAACTTCGCCGCACAAAAGGCAATTCATGGATGAGTTCACAGCGTAAAAATTGAAACCGTGAAACGTACAACCGGGCGAAGGTTCTACGGAATCCTAGAATTTTTCCGACACATTGCCTCGGACACTGCACCATGCTAAGTTCACGATGCCGTAGCCCAAGAACTCTAAAAGCATGTGGAGTTCTGTCTTGCGACAATGTGCTTTGTGATCTTAGTACGATGATCGTTCCGCGATGACTCTTCGCAACAGATTCCTTATCACGGTGGCGGCGCTTTGTCATCTGCTTCTCATTCCTCCATTAGTTACCAGCCAGTTGCGTCCCGCCGAACAGACGCCAATCGCGCAAAAAAAAGACGGTGCGGCTTCCGAATCCACGCCCTGCGCTAAGCAAGCGCAATCCGTGGAACAGGATTCGCCGGTGATTTGTTCAATAACCCAGGAAAAAGACGGACCGGTTTACAAACTGCATCAAGCCGTCGAGGTTTACTATCGCTCTTATGTCCTTCGCGCCGACGAGGCCACGTACAACTCCGACACCGGAGAAACCGAGGCGCAGGGCCACTTTGCGCTCGATGGTGGGCCCAACGATGACCACATCCGAGCCAGCCGCGGAACATACAACCTGCTCACCGAGACGGGCAAGTTCTATGACGTCGTCGGAACCACCGGCCTGCGCTTTCACGGCAACCGCGTAATCCTCACTTCGACGGCGCCATTTGCCTTCACCGGCAAGATAGTGGAGAAACCCAGTCCCGATCACTATCTCGTATACGACGGCACCATCACCACATGCGAACTGCCTCACCCAAAGTGGCAATTCAATGCTCGCAGAGTCGAGGTCGATGTCGGGGGCAATGCCAAAATCTACCGCAGTGAATTTCTCCTGCACGGACTTCCGGTTCTCTACTTTCCCTTCGCCACGCATCCGGTGGAGCGCGAAGCCAGGGAAACCGGTTTCCTGGTGCCGTCCATAGGTCGCTCATCGTCAAGAGGCAACATTATCGGCGACGCCTTCTATTGGGCGATGAATCGCAGCATGGACGCAACCATGGGCGCCGAATATTTCTCCTTGCGCGGATGGTCGCAGCGCGGTGAATTCCGTGCCCGTCCCAGCGACACCTCCTACATCGACTTGAACTATTTTGGCGTAATTGACCGCGGCATCGGCACGCCGCCCGTAAAGGAAGGCGGCGAGAATGCCCGGCTGAACGCCGAAGGAAACTTCTACGGTTTCCGCGCAGTCGCCAACATCGACTACCTCAGTTCCTTTCTCTTTCGCCTCGCCTTCAACGAGGTTTTTTCCCAGGCAGTGTATTCAGAAGTCAAGTCGCAGGCCTTCCTCTCGAAAAGCGACGACGGGTTCTCGCTCGGAGGCATGGTGGAGCGCTACCAGAACTTTCAAAGCACCGCGCCCGGAGACGTAATCACTATCTCTCATGCGCCCAGTTTTGACGCTTCGAGCGTGGATCGTCCGCTTTGGCACTCGCCCTTCTATTGGTCATTCGACTCGTCGCTTGATGGTCTTTCGCGAAGCGAACCGCGAAACTCCAGCGGCATACCGGGCCTGCACACAGGTGAGCTCCTGCGCTTCGATCTTGGCCCGGAAATTTCTCTTCCACTGCAGTTCGGTGGATGGTCTCTGCGTCCCGCATTGACGCTGCACGATACGTATTATTCCGAGCGCGTTATTCCGGGAATGGGGAGCGGCACTCTCGAAAACAATTCCATCAACCGCCCTGCCCTGGAAACGGTGGTGGAATTGCGCCCACCAGCTCTCGAACGTGTTTTCGAAAGAGAATTCCTAGGGCGAAAATGGAAACACGTGATCGAACCCTTTGCCGCCTATCGCTTTATCACCGGAGTGAATAATTATTCGGAAGTGGTACACTTCGACGAACGCGACATCCTCAGCGACACCCACGAAGTGGAATACGGATTCATCACTCGCCTCTATGCCAAACGAACCTCGGCGCCCGCGGAAGACTGCGTTCCACTCATGACGGGTTTGACGGTCGGCGGCGCAGCGCCGGAACAAACAATGCCGTGGCAGCACGCCAATAATTTGCAATCGGCCTCGTGCCAGCCTCACCCCGCCGTGCGTGAGGTCGCCCGCTGGGAACTGGCGCAAAAGTATTTTCTCGACCCCACCTTCGGCGGCGCGCTGGTTCCCGGCCAGCGAAACGTATTCACCACCACGGTCGATCTCACGGGAATTGCCTTTGTTACTGAGCCGCGTCATCTTTCTCCAATTGTCTCTCGGCTGACGGTGGAAACCAGCGACCGGACAGATACCGAATGGGATCTCGACTACGACTTTCAGTTGAACCGGGTCAACGCCAGCACATTGCTGGCAAACTATCACTTCGGGGCATTCACCGTTGGAGGAGGGGACGCTATTTTGCAAATTCCGGCATCCGGATCGAATCCCGCTCTCACCACCAAGTTCAACCAGTTCCGCATCGCTCTGGGCTACGGACAATCAAACAAGCGAGGCTTCAGCGCGGCCAGTAGTTTTGGCATCGATTCGGAGACCGGCTTGTTGCAGTTTGCCACTGCACAGACTGCGTATAACTGGGATTGTTGCGGCGCCACCGTGGAATATCGGCGCTATGCCATCGCTAACGTGCGCAATGAAAATCTGTTTCGCTTCACCTTCACACTGGCCAATATCGGAGCCTTCGGCAACTTACGGCGGCAGGATCGGCTGTACTAGCGGTCGCCTCCGGCCGTGGGACTCATATCAGGGCATGCCGTAGGCGGTGCATTGTTCGACCGGCGCCTTCAGGCGCTGCGCACCCTCGAGAATCTAATACCACCGCTCCGAGGCTGCGCACCCGTGCCAGACTCGATCTACAATAACCGAATGCCAGAAGACAGTAGCCTGACAACCAAACGCCAACTTCTGGAACACTCACTCGCATCCTCAGGACGCATCCTCGTCGCTTACTCCGGCGGCGTCGATTCCGCCTACCTGGCCTGGGCCGCACATCAGGTTCTGGGCGAAAATATGTTGGCGGTCATCGCCGATTCGGCCAGCCTTGCGCGCACGCAACTGGCAGACGCTGTAGCTTTCGCGAACGAAGAAAAGATTCCGCTTGAGGTAATCGCGACTTCCGAACTGGATCGTTCCGAGTATGCTCGCAATGACGGCCAGCGCTGCTTCCACTGCAAAGATGAACTTTTCTCGGTGATGGAGGATCTCCGCGCCGCGCGTGGGTTCGACTCGATCGTCTACGGCGTCAACCTCGACGATCAGGGAGATTTCCGGCCCGGACAAGCAGCCGCCAGACAACATCACATCGCGACTCCTCTTTTGGCGGCCGGCCTGACTAAGCAGGACATTCGCGATCTGGCCCGCGAAGCTGGGTTGAGAATCTGGAACAAGCCCGCTTCCGCCTGCCTTTCCTCCCGCATCGAATACGGCCGTCCCGTCACGCGTGAAACGTTGAGTGTGGTCGAACAAGGAGAAGACGCTCTGCGAGCCTTGGGTTTCCTTCAGTGTCGGGTACGCCATCACGGCGAGATCGTCCGCATCGAAATCGCCCGCGAAGAGCTAAGCCGAGCCCTGAATCCCGTGATGGCTACTGAATTCACCCGAATCTTCAAAGCACTCGGCTTTAAGTTCGTGACCCTTGACCTCGAAGGCTTCCGCTCGGGATCCATGAACACTCTGCTGTCGATCGATCAACTGCATAAGCGCGCGGTCTAGATTGAGCAGCGTAGCGCCACTGTCCCGACAGTATGGGGCAGTTTGACGGAATGCTCCTGTGGGGACAGCCGGCCCTCGCTGTCCAGTCGAGCGAAGCTCGACAGTTTCTTGTTACACCCTCGCGGAGCCGACCCCACTACCACAAGCGTCTGACAGGCCGCGCCCTTCTCAACTGCTATGAGATAATCAAGGCTAAACCAGCGATGCTGAGGCGCTTATCGGTGACTTTAATTCGGCGTTCTTTTGTTGTTCTTCTTTTGATCTGCCTGGGCTGCGTAGCTCAAATGGCTCCCAACGGAGCGGCCAACCAGGCGTCTAATAATGACCTGCCCAAGAAAATTGAGCGGCAAGTTCGTTCCTATTACAGTCTCCCTCCGGAAGTCCACGTCACCGTCGGCGCTATTACACCCAGCAGCGATTGGCCTAACTTCGATGCGGTGAGCGTGAGCATCGAGGGCGGCGATGCCAAGAAATCCGATTACAAATTTCTGCTCTCAAAAGACCGCGCAACGATGTTGCGCATGGTCAAGTTCGATCTGACCAAAGACCCCTTCGCCGACCTGATGAGCAAGATCAACGTGACCGGACGTCCGACTCGGGGCGCCAAGAGCGCCAAAGTAGTGGTAGTAAATTTCGACGATTTTGAGTGTCCCTTTTGTTCCCGTATGCACCAGACCTTGTTCCCTGAAATTCTGAAGGAATATGGCGATCGGGTGACGTTTGTATACAAGGATTTCCCCCTGGAAATGCACCCTTGGGCAATTCACGCCGCAGTCGACGCCAACTGTCTGGCCGCGCAGAATGGCGACGCATACTGGGATTTTGCCGATTATATCCATGCGAATCAACGGGAGGTAAGTGGGGAGCCAACTCCCGGCGCGCGTTTGGCCGCTCTCGATCGCATGACTCTCCTGCAGGGACAAAAGCACAATCTGGACGCGGCGAAGTTGCAGTCGTGCGTCAAGGCCCAGGACGAAGGCGCAGTGAAGACATCGTTGAAAGAAGGCGATGACCTCGGGATCAATGCCACGCCCACGATATTCATCAATGGGCAAAAACTTGATGGCGCCGTACCTATTGGCGAAGTCCGCGCCGCGCTCGATCAGGCTTTGAAGGACGCAGGACAACCCGTGCCGGATCATTCGTCAGCCGCGCCAGGGCCGGCATCCAAGTAATTGTTATCAGTAATCGAAAAGCTGGACTGCGTTTGAACGCCGCGTAGCCTGTGGCATGCGCGAAGAAATGTCTGGGGTGACATCCTTGAAAAGAAATTCGGGCTTTGCCCAATTAGCCGCGGGCCTTACGGCCGCACTGCTGCTCGCAGCTTTTGTTGGCTGCAAGTCGCAGGTTGGCGGAGACGTAATGGCGACGGTCGACGGCCGCAAGATTTTCCGGTCTGATGTCGACAAGTATTACGACAACCAAATCGCTTCCGCCCAGCAGGCCCCCACCGGCGAGCAGGCTACAACCTTGCGGCTGAACATTTTGCACCAGCTCATTGACGACGAAATCCTGATGCGCCGCGCCGAAAAACTGGGGCTGCTGGCCACCGACGACGAGGTCGAGCGCAAATACAATGAGATCAAATCTCCGTTTTCCCAGCAGGAATTCGACCAGCGCCTGAAAGAAAAGAAAGTTACATTAGCCGATTTCAAACGCGACATTCGCCGCTCCCTTACCGTCGAAAAAGTGATGAACAAAGAAGTGTCGTCTAAAATCAACGTGACCGATCAGGACATCACCAACTATTTCAACGCGCACAAATCGGAATTCAATCTGATCGAGCCACAATACCACCTGGCGCAGATCATGGTTACACCCACGCCTAACCCGCAGGTTCACAACCAGAACAACAAGGCGCAGAACGAAGCCGACGCGCGCAAGAAAATTCAAATGCTTTCCAACCGCCTCGACAGCGGCGACGATTTCGCCACGCTCGCCATGAACTACTCCGAAGATCCGGAAACCTCCGGCAACGGCGGCGATCTGGGAACAGTTCCTGAGTCCTCCTTGCGCAATACCGATCCCGCTACGCGCGACGTTGTGATCAAACTGAAACCTGGGCAGTACAGCTCAGTGATTAGTGTCGTCAACCCTGCGACCAAACAGGCGCTCGGTTTCCGCATAGTGAAGCTGGTTGCGAAAGAACCGGCGGGACAGCGCGACCTCTCCGATCCGCGGGTTCAGCAGGCAATCCGCTCGCAGCTTCACGACCGCCGCGAACAGTTGCTGAAATCGGCCTACTACGAAGTCCTTCGCGACTCGGCCAAGGTCGAGAATTTTTACGCCAAGCAGTTATTGGACAGTAACGGGATGGAGAAGTAGACAACCGTCTTCGTTCAACCGCGGTCGAATAGCCTCTCCATGTGGAGAAAGAAAGTGCAAATTACTGTTCGTCCGGCTCGGGCCGAAGATTTCAACTATTGCGCGGACCTCTACTTCTCGGGAATGGAAAGTATCATTCGAGAATTGAAATTGGATCGGCCCGCTCAGGCCGCCAGCCTCCGCCAGGAGTGGGAATCGACACAGGTTCGAGTGATTGTACTGGATGCAGTCGACGTCGGCTGGTTTCAGATCATTCCTCACGACGACGTTCTGTTTCTGGCGCAGATTTTTGTCGACCGCCCATTCCAGGGACGCGGAATTGGCACCGAGGTCATGAATTGCTTAATTGGCGAGGGCGCGCGTGCCGGCCAGGCCATGGCATTGGCTGTAGTGAAAACGAACCCCGCCTTACGACTCTATCGCCGTCTGGGATTTCACATTACGCATGAAGATGACCGCAAGTTCTACATGAGGCGCGATCCTGACACCGGGCAACAGCGTCCATAGCGGCTCGCGAGAAAATTAAAACTCCAGGTCCGCATCACTCCACAATTGCCAGAACATCTCCGGCGTTCACGGTCGCGCCTTGGCTGACCAGTAATCGTTGAACCTTTCCTTTCTTCGGCGACTTCACTTCGTTCTGCATCTTCATCGCCTCAACTACCATGATGCCCGCGCCCGCTTCCACGTGCGTACCTTGCTCGACCAGCACGCGCACAACTTTGCCGGGCATAGGGGCGATTAATTTTTTAACGCCTTGTTCGTCGCTGGCGCGAGATCGGCCCCGGAGTGAGCGCGGGTCGCGGACTTCCACGTTCAAGCTGTCTTGGCCGATCCAGATTTTCAATCCGCCCGCCAAGTGTTCACACCTTACTTCGTAACATTGGTTCGCCAGGCGCAGCGAGAGCACGCCGGGACGAACAAGAACCGCGTCGGCTTCGATCACGCAGCCATCCAGGCGGCAGGACCATTCTCCGCTGGCGCGGTCGAGTTCCAGACGGTAGTTCTTCTCGCCGATGGCGATGTCGTAGATCATGAGGGTTTCACGTTAGGTTCCGCGCAACGCTTCCCGGCGGCTCGCATTCTTCCAACTGGACGAAGCCTGGGCGGGCTCATTCGCCGAGCTGTTCGCTGCGGCCCGTGCTTCCATATTGCCGCCGCCGAGTATGGCGAACATTCCTGCGGCAATCGCCGCTACTTCCTCGATCCGTGTATTCGCAGAAGCGGTCTCTTCTCGCAGCGGCATGCGGTCCAAAAATCCAGTATCGAAATTCGCAGCACGAAAATCCGAATCCGCGAGTAGGCGCCGGAACAATCCAAGATTCGTTTTGATGCCGCCCACAAAATATTCGCTCATAGCCCGCGACAATCGCCCGATGGCTTCCTCTCTGCTGTCCCCATAGCCGATCAGCTTCGCCAGCAGCGGATCGTAATCCATGGGCACAGTCCAGCCTTCATAGATTCCGCTGTCGATGCGGATTCCGGGGCCGGCAGGCTCCAACAGCATCGCGATCTTTCCTGGGCTCGGCATGTAATTATTGTTGGGATCTTCCGCGTAGATGCGGCACTCGATCGCATGGCCGCGAATGCTTATGTCATCTTGCGTGAAAGATAATTTCTCTCCCGCCGCGATACGAATTTGCAATTGCACCAGGTCGAGCCCGGTAACGAGCTCCGTCACCGGATGCTCTACTTGCAAGCGAGTGTTCATCTCCAGAAAGTAAAAATTCTTCTGCTGATCGACAAGAAACTCTACAGTCCCTGCGTTGGTATAGTTTGCAGCGCGCGCCACGCGCACCGCGACCTCGCCCATCTTGCGGCGCATGTCCGCATCGACTACCGGCGATGGCGCTTCTTCCAACACCTTCTGATGTCGCCGTTGCAGCGAACACTCGCGCTCGCCCAGATATAGCGTGTGGCCATGTTCGTCGGCCAGCACTTGCATCTCGATGTGCCGAGGATTGACGATCGCCTTCTCGACGTAGACTTCGCCATCGCCGAACGCGCGCTCCGCCTCGCTTCGCGCCGCTTCCAACGCTGCCTTGAGATCTTCCCGCGCATGCACCAGCCGCATCCCCTTGCCGCCTCCGCCGGCAGCAGCTTTGAGCATGATCGGATAGCCGATGCGTGCAGCCACGTTCTCCGCCTGCTCCAGCGATTCGAGGCCGCGTGATGTACCGGGGACAAAAGGCACTCCCGCAAGCTCCATCGCCTGGCGCGCCTTGGTCTTCGATCCCATCGCTCGCATCGCCGCGGCAGTTGGACCGATGAACTTGACCCCGGCGTCCGCGCAGGCTTGCGCAAACTGTGCATTCTCCGACAGAAAACCGTAACCGGGATGAATCGCATCAGCGCCGGAACGCTTGGCCACATCAAGAATCTTTTCGATGTTGAGATACGACTCGGAAGAAACAGCAGCGCCAATGGGATAAGCTTCGTCAGCGTGACGCACGTGCAAAGAAGCGCGGTCCACATCGGAATAAACCGCAACAGCGGCGATGCCCATCTCATGGCAGGCGCGAATCACCCGCACCGCGATTTCCCCACGATTGGCAATCAGAATTTTCTTAAACATGCGGATGATACCGGCTGTCGGAACAGAACTTATGATTGTACTGAAGCCTTAGCCGCAAGCTCCGTGCTCTGCGCTTTCTCTGCGATCTCGGCGTCTCTGCGATTAACAGCTTTTGTCCTCGTTCGTAGAAACCCGATTCTTCCCAGCCTCCAACAGGAGAAACACTGCCAGTATCAGCAACTCGGGTTCAATCGGATGCCGGTATCGCGCATGCGGAAATACAAAATAGTAAGTTGTAGGGTAGGTCAGAACCAGCCCCGCGAAAAGCCAGGCTCTGGGCCGCTTTTGTCTCACCGCCCGCAATAGTCCCCAAATCGCCAGCACCGACCACGCCAGAAACAAAGATGTGCGGAAATCGACGGGAGATCGGCTGTCCGTGGCTTTAGGAACTCCATTCCAGTAATAAAAAAATCGCTTGAGGCTGATAACGAAGAACCGCTGAGGATTTTCGCGAATCCACTCGAATGCCAGCTGCTTGCAATCGGCGGCATAAGCCAACTCGCCCATGTGCTGGAATTTTTCAAATTCCAGATTGTTCAGGTTCGGCTGCAGGTAGGCCATCAACATTCCGTCAGCGCCTTTCCAGTTGCCCAGCCGAAGTTGCAGCCCAAAGTCGTCGCGCAAAAAGACAAACTGACCAAAGACCGCATAGTTCCGGATCAGCCACGGCGAGAGCACGAGAAAAAATACCACCGACGCCGCGACCACTCCCGCAATCGAAGGCAATCCCCGCCGCGATCTTCGCCACCACACCCATAACCCGCAGAAGGGCAAAAAAGACAGCATCGAAGGATTGGCCAGCGCCCCTATTCCCCACAGTACGCCGAACAAAACCCATCCTCGCCACTGCGGCGAAGCCTCACCTTTCGCATCGGCGAGATTTAGCGCCAACAGAAAAATCAGACTGAGTATTAGCGGAGTAAAAGTTGTATCCCATATCCAATGAATCGACCAATACCATACATAAGGCAGCAGTGCCCAGACACGCGCCGACCAGATCGCGACTCTGTCGCCGAATATTTTCAGCCCGATCAGGTAAATCGGAATACAAGTGAGCGCAGACAACAAGCTATTGATTGTCAACAGCACCCACGCCGAAGCGTACGTATAAACGCCAAAAATCTTGAACACGCCAGCCATCAAATACGGATAGAGAGGTGGCTCCCAAGCGGTAGGCCCGGTGTTGCCTCCGTAGGGATTGCTGAAGCCTTGTCCCTGCGCGATGGAGCGGGCGACGCGTCCCATCTCCCAGCCGAACCCGAAGTGATCGTCTTCGGTGCGCGTGCGGTACTGGCGGAAGGCTCCGATAGCCGCGACCTGCAACACAAACGACAAGAGCACGAGCCACAACACCGATCTGGGGACGGCAGTGCGGGATGGTTTATCCATCGAGCGGAAGTTTAACAGCTTCGCATTTTGTGACGCCGAATCGATAATGTCGGCTAGGACATCTCGGCCACAATCGCCATCTCCGCGGCATTCGCCGCTTCGATAATCTTTTCTCCATCCAGCAGCAGACACTTTCCTGCATCGAGCGCCAGGCAACTCGCTCCGGCCGCACGCATAACTTCAATGGTCTGCAAACCGATGACTGGCACGTCGAAGCGCATATCCTGATTTGGCTTGGCGATCTTTACTACGGTAAGCGCGCGGCTGAGCGTGGAGGAATCTCCGTGCAACGACCGCATAATTTCACCCGCGCGCTGAATGGTGGCGTCGGTGCCCTCCATGGCTTCCACCGCAACACACGCGGCTTCCGCGATGACGACGGTTTGCCCAATGTCGTGCTGTGCAAGTTCCCGCGCAACCACGCGGCCATAGTCGATGTTCTTGCGTTCTTGCTCATTGGGTGCGCGCCGCGTTCGTACTCCGGGCTTGACCAGCAGCGGATCCAGCAGCCAGGTCGAACTCTCAAGAGTGATGCCTTCATCTGCCAACACTTTTGCCACCGCTCCCAGCAGTGAATCCGTATTGCGGGTCGTCAGCGACAGCAGCAGCTTGGCCAAACGCCAGTCGGGACGGATCGCGGAAAAAATCTGCTTGTGCTTCACCTGTCCCGCCATCACCGCGCGAGTCACGCCCTGTTGTTTGAAAGTCTCGATAAGCCGCGAAAGCTCTCCCAGCGACAGCCAGTGCACCGACGCCGCGCCGCGCGATTCGATCTCAGGAAACGCCTCTTCCTTAATCGCAGCGACAACCACCTCATACCCCTGCGCGCTCGCAGCATCGAGCACGAGGAAGGGGAACTTGCCGTTGCCGGCGATAAGGCCAAGTTTTTCTTTCTGAGAGGGCATGAAACAAAGCAGCCACGTGACCGGCGCGGAATCAGTCTAGCATTGGCAATCAGAAAGAATGCTGAGGGCATGGCCGACGGGTCATCGCAAAGTCGAAGGTCAGGTCAGCTTAAAAGGTCTGATTTGAACAACAAGGTGCGGAATTATAAGAGCTCGTTCTTCATCGCGTCGGGGATAAGTTCCTTGTGTCGTCGATACACAGGGTACAGAAGATTTTGACCGAGTTCCCAGACCACACGTCCCCAAGCGCGAGCGAACTTCAGATGCTCCTCGGCGGGTTCCATCTCCTTAGATTTCTCAAGGAGTCCGCCGAGCCGTTCCTCGAACTCCGAGACGGCCTCAAGCACCGCTCTGGCCAATTCGTCGTTGGAAAATAGATTGTATGGCGACTCAGAAGACCTACGAACTTCGGACGGCTCGTTTCCTTCACCTTCCGGTAGGATTCGCAACTCCACAACATCCCCGACTTTCAGCTCGACACTCGGCCATTTCAAATGAAGAGTTTCAGCTTCTCTTGTCTCCATTCCTTCGAGCCTCACATTCTTCTCGTGCTCGTTTGGCTTGGGCCGGTCGCTCATATTCAAATGAGCGCTTAGGTAACCGGGACACGGTAGCGAGGCGACAATGTGATTACCGCCATTCACAGTCATGGATAGACGCATCTCTCTCAACTCCTGTCCTCATAGGTCCGATCTTTTACCGTGGATTGTTGACGACAAAAACGTCATTTCACCCACTAGCGATGTGGTAGTCCCTAACTTCTACTTAATTACTCCACGCTCCGCCCCCTCAATAAACCGTACCAGCATCTCCACATCTTCTCCAACATCCGTCTCTGCCTTCAGCTTCGCCAGCGCCTGCGAGGTATTCATCTTCGAAGCCAGCAGAATCTTGTACGCATGATGAATCTTGCCAATTCGCTCTTTTGAAAATCCGCGGCGCTCCAGCCCAACTTTGTTTAGCCCGTAAGCGTGCGTATCGCGCGCGGCCGAGGTCATGGAAAACGGCAGAACGTCCTGCGTAATCGTCGTTCCGCCGCCGACATAAGCGTGCGCGCCGATGCGCACAAACTGATGCACCGGGCACAGCGCGCCCACCACCGCCCATTCTTCTACGGTCACATGACCACCCAGCGTCGCGCCGTTGACCAGCATGGCATGATCGCCGATCACGCTGTCGTGCCCAATGTGTGTGTAAGCCATGATGAGAATGCGGCTGCCAATTTTTGTGAGCCCGCCACCCTTCGCCGTGCCGCGATTGATGGTTACACACTCGCGGATTTCATTATGGTCGCCGATCTCGAGCCGCGTAGCTTCGCCGTTGTAAGAAACATCCTGCGGCGCCATACCGATCGCGCAGAAAGGGAAGAACGCATTGTTCGCGCCGATAATCGTTGGTCCCTCAATTGCGACGTGCGAAATCAGATGGCAGCCCTCACCAAGCTCAACTTTTGCTCCGATCACGCAGTAGGGGCCAACTTTGCACGAAGCAGGAACCTTCGCTCGCGGATCAATGATGGCCGTGGGATGAATATTCATGCAGACTGCAATCGTTGTCAGACTCTATCCCGCGCTATCGCCACCCGCTCCACGCCCGCGCGAGCTGTCGATGAGCTGGCAGGAAACCGTCGCCTCCGCCACGCGCTTCGTTCCCACATAAGCGGCTCCGTGCATCTTGGCAGCGACCATGCCGGGCACGGCCCTCCAGCCCTTCACTTCCACTTCCAGCCGCAATTGATCACCGGGGCTCACGGGACGGCGAAATTTTGCGCGCTCGATCCCGGTGAAGACCATCACCTTGTCGGTTCGGTCTTCGACTTCGGTCAGCAGCAGCGCTCCGCCGGCCTGCGCAATCGCTTCCACAATCAGAACGCCGGGCATGATCGGCAGCCCGGGAAAGTGGCCGACAAAGAAAGGCTCGTTGATGGTGACATTTTTAATCGCCACGATGCGCTCTTTGCGCTTCAACTCCAGCACGCGATCGATCAGCAACAGGGGATAGCGGTGCGGCAAGATCTTGAGGATCTCGTGAATGTCCAGTCCGCCATTGTTTTCACTGGACGAATCCTGCTCCTCCGCCGGACTATTCTCAGCCATAAATTCTCTCGAACAGCCTGAAGATTATACTGTACGCCGCTGGCGATGCCAGAAATGTCGGGTTCTGGGATGCGAGAATTGAAGATATGGCAGCAACGAAAACGATCCGAAGGAAAATGATCGACACAAAACCAAAATTTCTTGCCGAAAATCAGTCTAAAGGCTCCTGGCAACAACGGCTCCGTTATTTCGAAAAGCAGCGAGAAGAAATTGTGCGAACAATTCGCGAGCTGGTCGAAGTCGAATCTCCCAGCGACAACAAGTCGGCGGCAGACCAACTTGGCGCAATATTGGCAGAGAAGTTTCGCGCCTTGGGAGGCAAGCCGCGTCTCCATCACGCTGACGAATACGGCAATCATTTGCAGGTTGATTTCCCCGGAAGCAAGAAAACAAAGCCGGTTCTCCTTCTCGGCCATTTCGACACCGTCTACCCGCTCGGTATGCTCGTCGACATGCCCTGCAAAGCCGCCGCGGGACGTCTGCACGGCCCCGGCGTGCTCGACATGAAATCCGGTATCGCGCTCATGCTGCACGCAATCGAAGCATTACAAAAATGGCATGCCGAACTTCCGCGTCCAGTCATAGTGCTTCTCGTTACCGACGAAGAAGTCGGCAGCCATTCCTCGCGCCGCATCACCGAGGCCCTGGCGCGGAAATCGTCTGCCGTGTTCGTGCTCGAACCCGCCGCCGGCGTTCGCGGCGCAGTAAAGACGGCGCGCAAAGGCGTGGGCGAATACAGACTCCAAGTGCGTGGCATTGCCGCCCACGCGGGACTTGATCCCTCCAAAGGCCACAGCGCGATTCTCGAACTCTCGCGACAGATCGAGGCGATATCCAAACTCAACAACTTGAAAAATGGAATCTCCGTAAACCCCGGCGTGATCCAAGGGGGCACGCGCAGCAACGTGGTTGCAGCGGAAGCCTCTGCCATCATCGACGTCAGAATCACGAGCGCGAAGCAAGCCGCAGGCCTTGATCGCAAATTCCGTTCTCTCAAGCCCTTCGACCGTCATTGCAAACTCGCACTCACCGGCGGCATCAATCGCCTGCCCATGGAGCGCACAGCCGGAGTTGCGGCGCTTTACCGCCAGGCGCAGCTCTTTGCGAAACAGGTTGATTGGAACATTGAAGAAGCCGCAGTCGGCGGCGGCTCCGACGGCAACTTCACCGCCGGCATCGGCATTCCCACTCTCGACGGCATGGGAGGCGTCGGCGATGGTGCCCACGCCACTCACGAATACATCAAGATTTCCGAATTACCCCGGCGTGCGTTGCTCCTGGCCGCCATGATCGAGAACGCTGGCGAATAAACTATTGCGCAATCGCAAACACCAGAAAATAATCCATTTTGTCGCCCTTCACAAAATCGTATTGCGACTCAAGCTTGTAACCACCCTGCCGCGCTTCACAAATTACCACGTCCTTACCGACTCCATGATTCTTGCCGTTGCCGTTGCGGTCAATTACCCCCACTTTCGCCCCCGGACGCAGCGAGGCGCGTAGATTTCGCAACAACACGACCGGATGTGCCACCTCGTGATACGCCTTCAGAAACAACACCGCATCGATGGCATCGGCGGGAAGCAACGCCTCGTCCTCCTTGCTGGAGAATCGTCTTCACGTTAGCCAACCGCTCCGGACGCACTTACACGCCGCGCCGCTCTCACCGCGAACCAGGCCGACCCCGCCGCCCCAATGTCCGCAACGGTCTTTCCCGCAGCAACATCCAAGATGTCCATCACGCGATTGATCTGCAAACGATCTTCGCGCCCCGGCGAATCGAATATCGAGAGATCGCCCGTATAAGGCTCGCTGGTCTTTCGTTGCGCGGACTCACGCTGCGCAGACTCACGGTGGCTGTCCCCATACGAACAACTACTCTGTTTATTTTCCGGCGTAGCTGACGCGCCAGATGGAGTTTGAGCCGTCGTCGCTGATTAGCAGCGAGCCATCCTGGGCGACGGTTGCGCCGACGGGGCGTCCCCAGACGTGGCCATCGGGGAGCACGAAGCCGGTGAGGAAATCCTGATACTCGCCCGTCGCGTGCCCGGTCTGGTGCAAGGGAATACGGATTACTTCGTATCCCGTGCGGACGGCTTTATTCCAGGAGCCGTGTTCGGAGGCGAAGATGTCGCCGCTATATTCAGCGGGGAATTGTTTGCCGCCGTAGAAGGCGAATTCCAGCGACGCCATGTGAGGCTGTAAGAGCACGTCGGGGATGATCGCTTTGTCTTTCAGTTCGGGATGCTTGCCTTTGTGCCGTGGATCCTGATGCGCGCCCATGTACCACCAGGGCCAGCCGTAGAAGCTGCCTTCCTGCACGTGAGTGATGTAGTCGGGCACGAGGTTGTCGCCGAGTGCATCGCGCTCATTTACGGAGCACCAGAGTTCGCCGGTTTGCGGATTTATGCCAATACCTCCGCCGGCGTTGCGGATTCCGTAGGCATAGACTTTCAGTTCGCAATGGTTAGGATCGCAGGCCAGAATGTCGGCGCGGTCTTTCTCGTCGGGGTGAGTGTCAGGATCGTCGATGTTGGAAGCCGAGCCGACGGCAACAAACATTCTCGAACCATCGGGAGAAAATTCGAGGGCGCGCGTCCAGTGACCGCCACCGTGAGGCAAGTCGGCGATGTGTTGCGGCGCTCCGCTCGGTTTGAGATCGCCATTGTGATAAGGAAAGCGGATTACTTCATTGGTGTTGCCGATATAAATCCATTGAGGGTCATTGCCCGGCGGATAAAAGGCAATTCCATAAGGATGATTCAGGCCCTCTGCGAATATCTGCATCTGTTCGGGCTGGCCGTCCTTGGTCAGGCCGCGGAAGACGCGAATGCGTCCGGGATCGCTTTCCGCGAGAAAAATGTCGCCGTTGGGCGCGGTACGCATTAAACGAGGATTGTTGAGACCTCCGGCGTAAAGCTCGACCTTGAAACCGGCGGGAGCGATAGGCCATGCATTTTCGGGGCGCGCAACAACCTGCGCGCCGTTTTCGGCTGACGACGTCGCAAAGGGCGGGGGCAGATCTTTCACTGTGACCTTGCGGGTTACGCCGGGCTTCTCGTAACGAAAATCGGTAAATGGCGGCTTAGGGGCCGGGCCTTTGAAAGTCATGCCCGGAACTTCTTCGGGAGCCGCCTCGGGGCTGGCCTGCGCGCCGGTTTGCGACATGCCCATTGACTTCACATACGTCACGATTTGCCAACGCTGCTGCGCGGGCAGGAAATTCCAGGGCGGCATGCCATTGCTCTTGCTGCCTTTGGTGACGAACCAGAATACTTCGCCGGAAGTTGCAGCCTCCAATTTGCCATCGACTAATGACGGAACATTGCCGGTACCCGAACCGGTCCTTCCATGACAAGACAGGCAATTTTTCGCGTAGAGTTTTTTGCCCGCTTGCGCCGCAGCCGTCTGGCCCTCATACGGATTTTTCATTGCCTTTGCCGAGTCGGGCGCGTTGTGGAAGTCTTTGTCGACGGCGCGTAGGAGACTAAGCGAACAGAGAGTTACAAGGACAACTGGGAGAATTCTGGGTTTCGTGAAGGTCATGCGAGCCCTCGAAAACAGACTTCCGGTTGAACCACCAGCTTGAACTATTGCTTAGGCACAGATGGATGCGCTTCGGTGGCCGGCGGTTTGCCTGGAGTTTCGTGGGCCGGCGGTTTTGGCGTGTGAACGGAATGGATATTCAATAAGTAGCTTTTTGAATTGGGGTCGAAAAGAAGCTGCCAATAGAGCGGGTGGCCGCTGGCCGCGAGAGCCTGCGCCAGAATCTGGCGAGCGGGAACTTTGTCTCCACCGATTTTCGCGTTGGTGTGGTCGACCAGGGCACGCGGCGTCACGCCGAGGGCAACCGGCGTGTGAGTGTCGTCGCTCAATTGCTTACAAACCAACTCCACCGTGTCGACAATAGTGCGCTCTTTTATCGGCAGGGTGACCGGTGAATCGAGGAATGGCTTCTGGAGGGAAACATCATCTTTGTCGTCGCGCGCTGCTATGCCGACGATCGAGACCTCGGTTTCGCCCTTGAGCACTTCGAATCGGCCCGGGTTGGCGCTGCGATTGTAAGAATCGACGACCAATTGCAGCGATTTTTCCTTAGGCGGCGCTTCCGCAGGCGGTTGCGGCGCGGGAATTTCGGTGCTGAATTGAGTTCCAGCGAGAATCAGGGTTCCCCTGGAACGAGGATCGTCCATTGTATCTTTCACAGAACGATATTGTGGATCCTCGTAGTTGATAGTCCAGCCAAACTTCAGGCGCAATGCGGCGAGGGCCTGCTCGAGCGGGCGCTGGCCAGAACCGGTGATAGGAATTGTGTTGTCCGCTTGTGGGAGCGAAACTTCCTTCCCAGAAGGCGTCGATGTTTTCGGTGTTTGAGGACCGGTTTGGGCGCACACGCAGCCGATGAGGACCACGCCCATGATCGCCAGATTCTTAATACGATTCATACGGATGTTTTCTTGCCCTTTAGTTATTCTGTCCCGCGGCGACAGCTCGGTCGCCGTGTGTTTAGGTTTCTGCCCACCGATTCTAACATTCGCGCGATCCCAACGATGGCGTAACTTCCGCCAATCCCATCGACAGTTTTGGTCGCAACTAAACATACTGATTTAGCCGCTCTGACTAATTCATTCGGGGATTGGTGTAGCAGGAGACCGAAGTGTAAGACCACAGTTGAGCTTCAGCCTTCCATGGTTTTCGATACCACAAAGTCAGCCAAACAGGAACAAGATTGGATCGAGAAGTACAGGGCAGCTCTGGCCCTAACCCCAGCTCCGTCGCGACTCGCCCAACTTCGAAGTGCGATGCGAGACGCCTGGAGAACATTGCCTGCGGGAATCAAGAGGATTTTTGGAACCAGGAAAACTCAAATACTGACGCACATGCCAAGCTCGGATTTTCCAGAGGCGTCAAACGATGCCTCCAAGACGGCTCCGATTATGACTCAACGAAAGCAGGTCAGTCATGAGATTCCAACGAAAAAATCCGGCAGACAGCGCCGACCGGGAGACAGCAAGGCTAGTTAGTTACGCGTTACAGAGCAATCGCTGACCGTCCAGTTCAGCTTCGTATGTCTATGTATTGAGAAGCTTAATGTTGCAATTTCTTGCGCATTCAGGATTTAAACCTGCCAGAAGCTGTATATTTAATTCTTTAGGATTAGCCCAAATGGGGTAATCTGTAGGGAAAGCTTCGCTTAAGTGTCCATTCTTCTTGACTTTGTTTACCAGTAAAAGGACAATACCTGCGATTCTAATCCTCCCCCCGGATTAGGTGTGGATTTTCCGTTTCCCATCGGAGAGTTCCGGACTGCCAACAAGCACAGACGAGACTAAGGACTTGCGGCAGGAGAAGTAAGCACAATATCACTCAGGCTGTCGGAGCTTAGACCAAGTGGGCTACCCCCGAGTAATGACCTGGCAAAGGTCAGAAACCACTTTCGTTAAGGCCCGGCAAATGTGGCGGCGGCGCCAAAAGGGGTTAACCAAGTGAATGTAGCTGCGACCCGACCGGGTCTGATCGTAGTAGACACATCGCTGAATCTAGTGGCTTCAAATACCGAGGCGATACAAATCCTCACGTTTCCCGAGCCGCTGGAGAAGATCCGCCACTTGGATTCCTGGCTGACAAACAAGATTCGGGCTCACCTAGTCGAGCGGCAATTGCAGCGGCCGACGGCGTTTGTGGGTGAGTTTCGTTCCGCGAAGAGAACTTATCTTTGCCGCTCGTTTCCTCTCGATGTGAATGGAAACAAGAATGGCGAGGACCATGGGGAGGGCAATGGCTCCGGCGTGCCTACCGCTTTGCTGGTTTTGATGATGGAGAGACGAAGCAATGGGGCGGTGAAACTCGCGGAGGTCGCAGAACGCTTTGGATTGACGGCACGCGAGCAGGAAACCGTTCAGTTGTTGCTGCAAGGCTTGACGAGTAAAGAAATCGCGCAGCGGATGCAGATCAGTCCGAATACGGTGAAAGCATTTATCCGGCTGGTGATGGTGAAGATGAGTGTGTCGACGCGGTCCGGGATTATCGGGAAAATTGTAGGGCCCAAAGGCTGAGATGCCGTGCTGGACGCGGCTTTTGGCGGACTAGTGAAAATGGATTAGTTCACCTGGGTACTTGTGATCCCGAATAATCAGGGTAGAGTAATCAAGCGCCACAACAGCCAAGCACCACCCCTCCCCAGCTTGGCGGCGTAACTCTAAGGAGGAAAACTCAAATGCGTCACACCACTATGCTCGTAGTCTGCACGTTGGCTTTGGCCATCTGTGCGGGATCGGCGTTTGCAGCAGTCACAACGCCCCCGGCGGATACGCTCAAGGTCGACTACTTCTCTAACGCCAACACAGCTGGGGCTCCGGATGGAACGCTCCGCGTAACCAACCCGGGCACGGCGGCTGGCAACGTTTGCGCCAGCATTTTCGTGTTCGATCCAGAGCAGGAACTGGCCGAGTGCTGCAGCTGCTTGACCACTCCCGACGGTCTCCGCACCTTCTCGGTGAACACTGACCTCACCGGCAACCCGCTGACGGGCGTGATTCTGAGCACCGGCCTGATCAAGATCGTTTCGACGGTCCCGGTCGCTGGCGCTTGCCCGCTGCCCACCAAGGTCAATTCCGAAGCCGCCTTGCGCGCTTGGGAGACCCACATCCAGAACGGCAACTTTGCCATCACTGAGACGGCTTCGCAAGATGCCACTCTCAGCGCCGGCGAAGTGACCCGTCTGCAGCAGGAGTGCTTTGCCGTTCAGCTCGACGGCAGCTTGCACGGCGTTTGCACCTGCGGCACTGGTGACTAGTTCGGTACGTTGGGAACCGGGGCTCCGGCGAGCCCCGGCTTAAAGTTTCAGGCTCGCCAGGCAACGGGCGTGCTCGTTGTCCTGGCGAGATTCTGATTTGTATAGAATGGCGGTAGATTTCAGCAAGTTTCAGATTTCAGCAAACGGGGGAGAACAATGCAGGTTTCGCACAAAATTCTAGGGCTCGGACTGGGAGCGGCACTCAGCTTGTTGATGAGCGCCAGCGCCTTGGCTCAGAGCGATTCCACTGTGGTCGCCGAAGTTGGTGGACAAAAGGTGACCATGGCCGAACTGGAACAGGAAGAGTCGCAGAAGTTGCTGGCGGCTCATTACACTTACTACCAGGCGGAAACCAAGGCGCTGGAAGAGCTGATCGACAAACGATTGCTCGAACAGAAAGCCAAGGCAGAAGGCCTTACCTATGACCAACTCATCAGTCGCGACATCCGCTCGCAGGTAAAAGATCCAAGCGAAGATCAGATGAAGGTTTACTACGAAGGGCTGGACACAGAGCAGCCTTATGAAGCGGTGCGCGTCAAGATTCTGGATAAGATCCGCGACGTGCGCCTCAACCACCTGACGGCGGCTTATGTCCGCGCGTTGCGTGCGGAAACCCCGGTTTTCATCGGCCTTGCGCCCCCGCAAGTAAGCGTTGAAACCAACAATGCCGCCGCGACAATCGGACCCAAGGCTCCGGCCGTGACGCTGGTTGAATTTGCCGACTACGAGTGCCCTTACTGCCAAAAAGTCGCTTCTGACTTGAAAAAGCTGCAGGCGGATATGGGCGACAAGGTTGAACTGATCTACAAGGACTTCCCTCTGCCCATGCACAAGAACGCGGAAAAAGCTGCCGAAGCAGGCCGCTGCGCCGCCAAGCAAGGCAAGTTCTGGGATCTGCACGACGAGATGTTCCGCACGCATTCGCTGGAGACGGATCAGATCAAGGAGCAGGCTTCCAAGTTGGGAGTCAACCAAGCAGAGTTTGACAAGTGCCTCGATTCCGGTTCCGAAGCCTCAGCCGTGGATCAGGACCGCAAAGAGGGCATAAAGCTGGGAATCACCGGAACGCCGAGCTTCTTCATCAACGGTCATTTCCTGAGCGGAGCGTTGGACTACGCCTCACTCAAGAAGGTAGTGGACCAGCAGGTAGCGGAAGCGAAGCGGCAAGCGCCGGTGGTGGCTAGCGCCAGCGGCAGCAAGTAGAGTTTGACAGCCCTCCCTCCTCCCCCGAGATTTGGGCAAATGAAACAAAGTAAAGTGGTTAGGATCGGTAGTTTACATTGCGAGAGGTAGAAGGCCCTGGACCTGTCCAGGGCCTTCTAATTTTTGTAGCAAAATCGGGCAACTGACGATATAGTTGGAATCGAAAGGGCTAGCCCGAAAGTGTTATTGCCATGCCCTTAGTCCCAGAGTACTTTGGCTCTATCTTGGGTGCCATGTTTTTCCCCCTAAAGTAACCAGGACAGTACCATTTCCCCTTTTGAAATAAAGAGCCTCCCCTTAGAGTTAAGTGGTTTAGACATCGGTATTCGCGTGGTTCGCAGCGGTATTAACTACGGCTTATTTTGTGCCGGACCGCCAGATCGCGTGCCTTTCGTCTTCAAGTTCCGTTGGGTGCAGTTCTGTCCGCAACGTCGATCCGCAGGTTGGATCGCGAATTCTAGTAGAAGGCGCTCATCCCAGTGAGTCGATGCGAGCGCGAATGAAGTGGAGGGCATTTTGGCTACATCAAGCTTGGCTACATCAATAAAAAATTTTGGGGGAAGTTCAATGTTGAAACGCACAATTTCCGGTCTGTGCTTTTTTCTGCTGCTCGGTGGCCTGATGGCTCACGCGGGCCAGTTCCAGGACGCACCGCAGTACGCAGTGGGCACAAACCCACAGGCCGTAGCGGTCGGCGACTTCAACAACGACGGCATTCTGGATATGGCGGTGGTGAACAGCGGCAGCAACAATGTGAGCGTGCTGCTGGGCAATGGCGATGGCACATTCACGGCCAAACCACCCGCCCTGACGACCGGTTCCACTCCTTACGGTATCGTTGCCGGCGATTTCGATGGCGACGGAAACCTGGATCTGGCGGTGACGAATTCGGGATCCAATTCGGTCAGCGTTTTCATGGGCCACGGCGATGGGACCTTCGGGGCGGGCACCTCTACCGCAGTCGGAACCACACCGCAGGGCATTGCAGTGGCTGATTTCAACGGCGACGGCAATCTCGACTTAGTGGTTGCGAACTCTGTTGCCAGCACTTATCAACTCCTGTTGGGCAACGGCGCTGGCACATTTGCCGCACAAACGGCCCACAACACTCTGGTGAACGGCCCCACGTCCATCGTCGTGGGCGACTTTAACAACGACGGACATCCCGACTTCGCGATCGCATGCAAGAGCAGCACCGCGAGTGAGGTTGTCGTTCTTCTCAACACGGCCGCCGCGCTCGGAACTTTCACCCTGTCTGCCGCGCCGGTTACGGGTATTCCGGTTTCGATTACGGCCGGGGACTTCGACGGCGACGGCAATCTCGACCTGGCGGTGGCCAGCCAGCCGATATCGCCCAGCATTCAGGGAACGGTAAACGTATTGTATGGAAGTCCTACCGGCGCATTCGGGAATCTAGCGACCTACGATATCGGCTCTTCACCCGGCATCAGTTCCTCGCCGACGAGCGTAGCTACCGGACACTTCACGAACTCGGGTAAGCTCGATTTGGTCGTCACTGCTGGAAACGACAATACACTTAACCTGCTTGCAGGCAACGGCAGCCGCATACTCGGATTCGGTGCGGAAGTGAAATTCGGAACCGGCGCCACGCCCTATTCGGCTGTCGTCGGCGACTTCAACAACGATGGCAAGAGCGATGTGATTGTTGCCAACTCGGGCGCTGCCAGCGCGAGCGTCCTTCTCGGCAACGGCAATGGCAGCTTCCAGACGCGTGTCGACGCCCCTGCGGGTCCTAACGTGAACGCTGTGGTCGTCGGTGACTTTAACGGAGACGGTGTTCCCGATCTAGCTTTCGCCAATGGCGATTGCTCCGGTTGCAGCGCAAATTCCATTTCGGTGATTCTCGGGAATAATGACGGAACCTTCAAAGCGCCGAATACATATTCAACAACGATCGGAACAGCCGATGTCGACACCTACGCGCTCGTCACGGCTGATTTTGACGGCGACGGAGTGCTCGACATCGCCGCCGTCAACAACGCAACCAATCAAGTCGCCATCCTGTTGGGCGACGGCCATGGAGCGTTCAGCTTGTTGAATGAGTACTCGGTTGGCACCGCGCCAGCCGCAATAACGGTTGGGGATTTTAATCAAGATGGGATTCCTGACCTGGTTGTCGCCAACAACGGCAGCAGTTCGATCAGCGTGTTGATCGGCAATGGCGATGGCACCTTCAAAACAGCAGTTCCTTACACGGTCGGCAGCGGCCCCTTCGCGGTAGCGAGAGGCAATTTCAACGCCGACAGCTTCCCCGATCTCGTAGTCGTGAACGAGACTGGCGCAACTATCACCATATTGCTCAATAACGGCGACGGTACGTTCACCTCTACACATACGTACGCGACTGGCTTGAGCGCCCCCGGCTCCGTTGCTGTGGGTACTTTCAACGCAGACAGCAACCTGGACTTGGCGATCGGAGACACTGGATCGGCAAAAGTCGCGATTTTCCTGGGCAATGGAGACGGCAGCTTCTCAGCGGCCGTACCCTACGCGACGGGTGCCAACGTCTACTCTCTGGTAGCGCACGACTTCAATGCCGACGGCTTTACCGACCTGGCTTTCGCCGGCCAGGTGAAGACGGCGGGCACAGTCAATGTGGCCGGCCTGTTGACGGGCAAGGGCGACGGTACTTTCAACACAGGAACTGTCACTCTGTTTCCTGTGGGCGCCGAAGCGACGGCGGAAGCTCAGTCGATTGCGTGGGGAGACTTCAACAACGACGGAGCGCCGGACGTTGTAGTGGCCAACGGTTTGAGCAGCACCGCATCTGTGCTGTTGAATTCCGGCGGCACGCAGATGAGCCTGGGATCTTCCGCGGGCAATCCGTCTTACGGTACGCCTCTCACGTTCACGGCCACCATCGCTCCTAGCGTTCCGGGGGCGGGTACGTTGACCGGAACGGTTACCTTTGAGAACGGCAGCACGCCTCTCGGTCCGGCGGCGGCGATTACAAACGGCGTCGCCACGTTGACCACTTCCACTCTTCCGGTGGGAACGAACACGATCTCGGCCATTTATTCCGGCAACTACCAGCCGCACACAGTGAGCAATGCTCAGGTTGTGAGCAAGGCTGGCACAACTACAACTCTGTCGCCGCTAGCTGCCGTGAATGTGGGCCAGTCGGTGACGATCACGGCAACGGTTTGTCCCGGCGCGGGCTGTCCCCCAAAAGGCGTTGCTCCGACCGGAACTGTAACCTTCCTGGACGGTGCAAGCGCCATCGGTACGGGAGCTGTTGCCACCAATGGCCAAGCCACCTTCACCACTTCGTCTTTGGCGGCGGGCACGCACAGCATCACTGCCTCCTACCCTGGCGACACCAACTACGTGGCCAGCGTTTCGCCGGCTGGGAATCTGGTAGTGGCCGCTTCTGGATTCACACTCGGTGCGTCGGCGCTCTCGCCGGGTTCAGTGTCGGCCGGCGCATCCAGCACTTCCACCGTCACAATCACAGCCGCTGGCGGACTTGATCCGACAACGGTAGCTCTGTCGTGCACCGTTACCGGACCGACGACCAGCAAACCGCCCACTTGCAGCTTCGGGACGATCTCTGCCAGCGGGACGGCGACGCTTACCGTTTCGACGACGGCACCGACCACGGCGATGGCGGCACACCACACGTCATTCCTTTATGCCATGTGGCTGCTGTTCCCCGCGACCGTGTTCGGCACGATCCTGTTGCCGAAGCAAAAACGTGCGAAGCTCATGATGTTCGCCGCGATCCTGTTCATCTCGGCAGGCTGCGTTTTCCAATCCGCGTGCGGTGGAGGCAGCCCCAAGACGACAACCACTCCACCTACAACAGTTCCCGGCACTGCGAGTGGCGCTTACTCGATCACGGTGACGGGTTCGGCAACTGGAGTGACATCACAAACGGCTGCACCGCTGACACTGACGGTACAGTAGCAAAAACCGGACCGTCGGACCTCGGACTTCAGACCTCGGACAAAAAATCCGAGCCTGAAGTCCGAGGTCTTTTTTGCTGGAAGAACAATAAGGACAAGTCGGTTATTCTCGTCCGAGGCCCGAGGTCCGACGTCTGAAGTCCGGCTTTAGTAGGGCGCTGGCACGACTGCATCTTCCGGATAACCCGCTGTACCGAATTCCGGCATATCTAGTCCTTCTTCTTCGACCTCGGGCGCGACGCGCATGCTTTTCGCTTTGTTCACCAGCGAAAACACCACATAGGTCAAACCAAACGCCCATGCCGCATACAGCGTTGCGCCCATGAGCTGGCATAGGAACTGGCGCGTGTCTCCGTGAAGCAAGCCGGTGACGCCCTGGCCTGCGTGTCCAAGATAGGAAGTTGCGCCGACTCCGTTCCATCCAGTGCCGTAAGCGCCGTCAGCAAAGATGCCCACGCTGACGGCTCCAAACCATCCGCAGTAGCCGTGAACCGAGATCGCGCCGCAGGGGTCGTCGATTTTGAGAACTTTGTCGTTGAACAACACACCTACGCACACCAGAATTCCCGCAAGCACGCCAATGACGACCGAAGAAGTTGGCGAAACGAACGCGCACGGAGCCGTTATGGCGACGAGCCCGGCGAGCATGCCATTGCAAGCCATGGTTACATCAGGCTTGCCGAACATGAAATACCACAACAGCATCGACGCGGCTGAACCGGCAACTGCGGCAAGGTTTGTGTTCACGGCAACCACGGCGATGCGGAGGTCGGTGGCGGCGAGAGTGGAACCGGGATTAAATCCCATCCATCCGAAAAGAAGAATGAAAGTGCCGGTTACGACGTAGACGATGTTGTGCGCGGGGAAGACGCGAATCTTCCCGCCGGGACCATACTTGCCCAATCGAGGTCCGAGGATAATTGCGAGAGCCATGGCGCAGAAACCTCCGACGGCGTGTACGACACTTGATCCGGCAAAGTCGACATAGCCGTGGCCCATGTTCCACGTGTTGCCGAGTTGCGAAAGCCAGCCGCCGCCCCAGGTCCAACAGCCGGAGATGGGATAAAGAATGCCACCGATGAAAAGTTCGCATAGCAGGAACGCCCAGAACGTAATGCGCTCGCAGATAGCCCCGACGATGATGTAGCCGGCGGTTTCCATGAAGACGACTTCAAACAAGGTCAGGACGTTGCTCGAGGCGTCATAGGCGGGCCCGGTGAGAAAAAATCCTTTCCCGCCGATAAATCCCCACTGCCCGCTGCCGACCAGGAAATGGTTGAGCGTAGGGACGCCGCCCAAAGGAGCCGGTGATGCATTGATGGCGACGGCTCCGAATTGGAATGCATATCCGACGGCGTAGTAAGCCAGGAAAGCGAAGACATAAGCGGCGAAGTTCAACATCATCAGGTGGCCGGCATTCTTCTTGCGCACCAGGCCGCAGGTGAGCAGAGCAAAGCCGGCCTGCATGAAGAGAACGAGGTAACCGGTGTTGAGCGTCCAGGCGAAATTGGTGGCGACGCGAACGTGACCCACGCTGTCAGCGAGCTTTACCGCTAGCGGCTCCTTGGCTACTTGAGCCTGATAGTCATCGAATGCTTTTTTTTGGGCGGCGTAGTCCGGGGCGGATTTATCAGTGGGCTCGGGGACGACAAAGGGATTGCCGGCCGCGTCGACCGCTGAAGTCTTGTCGCCTGTCGCGACGCCGGAAGGGTCGGGCTTGGGAGCGTCGTCGGCCAGGCAGCGCGGGGCAATAACCGCGAGCAGAATCAGCGCAAATAAACAGGTACTCCACAATCGCACGCGCGATTTATTCGGCGCTTCAGAAATTCGATGACAATCTGAAACCATCTGCGCACCGCCGCGCGAATGATGACATGGGGTTTGTCTCTTCATGATTATGGCTCCAGTTGATTCGGACAGAGAGGGTGTCATTTTAGTCGCGACAACTTTTGCATCTCTTCCGTCCGGCATCAAGCACAAAAATGCCTTTGATTGCGAGATCGCAATGGACCGCCGAGGGTAAACGCCGCAGTCAGCGGAGTCCAACAAATATTTCCGCTAACCGCAATCGCAAAAAGCGAAGAGACGCGATGGTGAGCAAAGCCCGAAGAATGGAATTCATCGCGTAGCGATGGTGTTTGGTTGCCGGATGAGCAACGCCAGGCGGGGAAACAGGAATCGGCCTCCGGCATCATCGATCACATTGACCTGGCAGGTGTAGAAACCGGGTTTGAGCGAGGTGAGCGGAACATCCAATTGGAAAACCGCAGCTTTGCGTTCGCGCGCATTTAGTTCTGTTAACTCGACTAGCGAGCTTTCGAAGGTCTTCGCTTTGCCCTGGAAGAACGCGACGTTGGATAAGAGACGGATGCCAGGCTTGCTTTCCTGGTTTGCGCGGGAATTTGTGGCTCCGGGGGAAACGCCGGGAGCGGGCCGCGTGGGGTCGTATACCTCGTAATAAAGAAGCAGGTGCTGCGTGGCCGAGAAGACGTGCGTGATGTTGGGAATGATTTCGGAGCCGTCGTGGATCAGAGGATTCAGACTCGAACTCTTCTTGACGGTTTGAGTCTGGCTGGCCAACACGATCGAACTCATCTTCAGCGGCTGCGTTTTAAGGTCGGGCACCTCGATGTCGGTTTCGAACGATCCCAGACGGCCGGTCTGATTTTCGCGCACGACAAATTTCAGGTGATACTTGCCGCTCAGCAAACTCATGCCAGTGTCGTACTGAACGTTCTTTTTTTGGACTTCGGTCGAGGTATTCACGGCGAGCTTAACGGTGTCGCGGACTCTGTTCAACGGATGATGTTCGCTGTCGAGCACCATGCCGATTACATCGAGCGTCGCCTTGTCGCGGTCGCTGCTGCGTACAAATGGAATCTGCGATCCGGCCACCACGAGCGAAATGGGCACGAAAAACTTGTTGTTCTCCAGGCGGAAGTAAGAGACACCGAGATACAGCGGCAAATCGGTAGCCGGCAGTTCCGAAGCAAGTTCTTCCTCCAGCTGCCGTTCTTTGTCGTCGCTGGTGGAGTGCTTGAAATCTGCAGGCGCGTAGTAGCCGCGGCGATAGTCGATCTTAGCTCCGGGAATCTTGGCCTTCACAACGATGCGCCGGTAACGGCCATCGCGTGCAGGATTCGTGCTGTGATAGCCGAGCAGGTAGTACGTCGAGGTGTCCTGCTGCACGCCCTTGAAGATCTTGCTGAAGTCATTAGAGTCGAGAAACGCGCGTCCGCCGGTATCGCTGGCCAGCGTCACCAGAGTTTCCTGCGTGGTGAAATTGGAATTCAAGGCATTGAGAGTTGACTGCCCCGAATATGCGGAAACGCCGCGCAGGCTGGCGTTCTGCGCTTCTCCGCCGGCGACCAACGCCTGGAGGCCGCGCATGTCCATAGTGTAAATCGCCAGGTTGGATCGGACGGCGGCGTTGACGGCTGCGCGCAGCTCGGATTGATTTTCGATTCCGGTGCGGTCCATGCCGCTGGAAAAATAGATTAAGGACTTCTTTTGCTGCACGTGCGAAAGCTTCTCGGCCACGGATCGCAACGCTTCCAGGCGGCGGTCGGTATTGAAGATGTTGTATTCCATGTCGTCTGCGGTGAACGGCTGACCGGAGTCGGGCGTTCCTTCTGTTGTGCCCGACGTTCCTTCTTCGAAGCCCTGGCCACTACCGGAACTGAAGGCGTCCAATTGTTTTTTGAGCAGAGCGCGATCGCTAGTGAAGTCCTGATTCACCAGCAGCGAACTTCCCAGCGAAACAATCGAGACCAGATCGGCGGGCGACATCTGCTTGTCGATGTAGTTTTCGGCGGAGCTGACGGCGTGATCGATTTCGTCCGGCTCCATCGCCGAGAGATCGAAGAACAACACAATCAAACGCCGGTCTTTGAATTGCGCGACCGCGTCTGTTACAGAAACTGATGGAGTCGCCGGTGTAGTTTCCGGTCCCGGTAGCGGCTTCCCCTGAGTTACCTCCAAGGACGGCACTGCGTCAACATTCTCGACGTCGAAGGAAACGACCTTCTGAGGCTTGTTGTCTTCGAGAATTGTGAAGTCTTCCGGCTTCAATCCTTCGACAAATTTCCCGCTCTTATCGCGTACCGTTACGTTGACCAGCACCAGATCCGATTGTGAGTGGAAGGTGTAATCCGACTGCTGCTGGGAAGGAGAAGTGGGGCATATTAGGGCAAGCGCCACAAGAAAGGAGGCGGCTTTAGTGGCGAATCGGTTCGGTATGTGAGTCATAGTCGCCTCAGCGGCTTAAAGCCGCCATAAAAAACAATCCACTCATCGCAGCGGTAAACCGCTGCGCCACCCAAACCCGCGCTGGACCAAATCAAATCGACAACAACTTCCAAAGGCTTTAGAAGCGAAAGCGCGATGTGATCGTTAACTGCCGCATTGCTCCCACAGCTGTAACCCGGCCAAAGGTCGGCGAGTTCACTGTCGTATCAATTGACGAGTAATTCGGTATGTTGAAAATGTTGGTGGCCTGCGCCCGGAATTCCAGCATGCGCGATTCCTTCAGCGGAACGACTTTCGTGAATGCCATGTCAAACACTTTGTTGCCCGGACCGATGATGCTATTGCGGCGGGCATCGCCGAACTGTCCTACAGGCGGCGCGGCAAAGGCGGCCGTGTTGAACCACTCTCCGATTGAGTGATTCGCGAGGCTCACCGATTGTCCGGGAACCACGTCCGCCCGCAGCGTGCCGTTGGTTCCGCGATTTACGTCGCTGATGTCGCCGAGAAGTCGCGGCGTAAATGGTAATCCGGATGCTATCGTGAAATCGCCGCTCCATTGCCAGTCACCAAGAATCGCACGCCAGGGAGTGTTTCCGGTGAGCCAGTGCTTGTCATGACCGAAGGGCAGCTCGAATAAATAGTCCGCAGTGAATTTATGCGTCTGGTTGAAGCTGGAAAGCCCGCGCTCGGCCGAGAGATCGAAAGCATTTTGCGCGAGGTTGGACACGCCCGCGCTGGATGAACTACCTCCACCACCGCCGCTTCCCCCGCCACCACCGCCTGCCCCAGTTCCACCCGCACCCAATCCCGGAGTATTCGCTCCCGAGGTTGCTCCGCCGCCGATGGAAGACGCATCGTCCAGCGACTTTAAAAATGTATAAGTGCCGCCGATCGAGAAACCCTTCGACAAACGCTTGCGCAGTCGCACCGAACCTGCGTTGGCTTCCGAATCCGCGTCCGAGTTTTCGTAAGTGAAGGCCTGCACTCCGGGGATGCGGATCGCAATCGCGGTGCGGTTCGGCGCTTCCAGAACATCGAGGTCCGTTCCTTTGGTGCCGGTGTAGTCGATGTTCAACAGCAGCGTTGGCCGGATCTGCTGTTGAATATCCAGATTGCGAATCTGCACATAGCCGAGCCGGTAGTTCGGATTCACCGCATAACTGTTGGTGATTCCGGTGGGCGCGGGAAATCCGCTTTGCAGCGTTAAATCTCCGGGAACAGTTTGGATGTTGGTCGCTGTGGTAGAAAATGGAGGTTGGAAAGCCAGTTGCTGCGCGATGCTCTGATATGCGCCGGTATTGTAGTTGATGCCGTAACCGCCGCGAACCACTGTCTTGGAAAATGGCTTCCATGCGAAGCCGATGCGCGGCGCGAAGTTGTTGCGATCCGGCCGAACGAGGCTGGCCGGCAGCTTTCCGCTGTATGGGCCTGTCTGTCCGGGCTGTATCGGCGTGACGGCCGGCGTGACCGATGGGTTCAGTACCAAAACTCCGGGAGAGAGATCGAGATTCGCGATGCGATTATCGATTTCCGTCAGCGGAGAAACGTACTCGTAGCGCACGCCAAGGTTCAGCGTCAAGTTACCGCGCATCTTCCACTCATCCTGCGCATACAAATCCCAGAAGTTGCCGCGGAAGTGATTATTCTGCCCGAACTGCTCGGAAGTCGCCTGCGGCAGTCCGAGGAGAAAATCGGCAAAGTCGTATCCCGTGCCCGCCACTTGCTGGCCGCCAACCATCTCTGACGTGTTGAGGCCGGTGAATGTAAAAGAGCCGCGCGGGTTGCTGTCGGTCTCCGTATTCACCTGTACGCGGCGAAAATCTCCACCCCACCGCCAGGTATGCTTGCCGCGGTTCCAGATCATATTGTCAGAAAGCGTATAGGTCTGGTTTCGCGTGAGCTGCGGAGTTGTGTCCTGCAAGCCGCCAAAATTCGTGAAGGAAAGACTGGGCAGGCCCCAGTCGAACGGATTCTGCGACACTCCGGCGATTCCCAAGGCAGCCGTGATGTCAGTATTGAAGCCGTAAAGATTCTGCGTGCGCGCCCGGCTGCGGTTGAAGTCGGCACGGACGATGTTGGTCAACTTGCCGATGCTCCGCGTGTAGGAAACCGGAATGTCAAAGCTGCGCACCGTAGTGCTGCCGCCTACACTCGGGAACGGATTCGTCAGATTGGCGCTCGAACCGTGGTAGTGGAAGCCGACGGAGAGATTGTTTTGCGGACCGCGACGCCCGCCTCCTCCGCCACGGCGTCCGCGCACTGGTGCCGCGCCGAAAGTGCGGTTCAAGCGAATGTTGAGATCGTCGCTGTCGCTATTGGACGAAGTAACGAAGTGAAAGTTCTGATAAGCGCCGGGCAAATTCGGCAGCGGGATGTATTGCAGCAATCCCTGCGCGGCCGAATTGATTTGCAGAATCTGGTTGTGAGAAGCGTTGCTGAAGGGACCGAAAATCTGCACCGGTTGTCCCGCTTGCAATCCCGATGTGTAAGTGGTCTGGGAAAAATTTCCCTGGCGCTCGAGCAGGGTAGGCACGGTGGAAAACTGATCGAAGGGATTTTCGCCGCGCTTACCGTTGTAGTTGATGAAATAAAACGTTTTGCTCCCGCCGTTGTAAATGTGCGGAATATTCAGCGGCCCGCCGACGGATCCGCCGAAACTGTTTTGCAGGTATCCCGGCTTTTCCGGAGGCTGTCCGGTGAGCGCATAAGGAGCGGCGTTCAGAGCCGAATCGCCCACGCCATAATACAAAGATCCATGCGGACGATTGATATCAAAGCCGCGGCGGCCGAAGATCATCGCGCCGCCTCCTGCTCCGCCACCACCAAACCCTCCGCCGCCGGGACCACCGAATCCGCCCCCGCCGCCGAATCCGCCGCCCTGCTGGCGGGCGTCATTAAAGCGCTGCTGCATTTCGTCCGCGCTCATTGCGTTGAACGAATTGGAAGTGTTGCCGGAAACTGCCACCGACTCCGTCGCGCTGTTGGGATCAATCCCCGGAACGGGCATTCCTGCAGGAGCTACGTCGCTCATCCCCGCGCCGCCTGTGTCCTGGCCGGCTGCACTTTGAAATACGGAAAGACTTTGAAAACCTCGCGCGCTGGCTGTTGCGCGGCGTTGTTCGTTACCCGCTTCGTGCGCACGAGACAGCAAAACTAACTCGAAGTTGGACTGCACTTGCAGGTGGGTCGCATCTATCACAATCTCCTGCGTACTTGCGGCAAATGCCGCCATTTGTATGCGCAATGTGTAATGGCCGTCGGCCGGAATTCGCACGGAATAACTGCCGTCCACATTGCTCCAGGTATTAACTTGCTCTTTTGTTGCCGTGTTCGTCGCAGAAATCCCAGCGCCGGGAATTGGCATGTTTCCTGACTTCACCACGCCGTGAATGGTTCGCGCGGTTGCCGCAGGAGCGGTGGCTTGCCCCGTCTGCCCAGGCAAGAGATGCGAGTGAAAGACAACGAGAAACAGTATCACCGACTGAAAAGCAACCTCGCGGAGCAGCCTTGTCTTCATCGCCAGCTTCGAGGCGAGAAAATCGACGGCCAGAGAATCGATCGTCAGGAAACTCAGACGAAACTCCTTATCGCGATGAAAGGCCGACAGCGCTGCTGCCTTCCTCGGATGATACCGCTCTCTAACGCGGTGGGCTGTAAAGTTTTGTTCGGCTTCAGCGGGGCTGTTAGGCCGATACGGGATCGCCCCCGCGTTTCGTAAAGTTATGCAAAGATTGCGAGAATCCCATGTCGCGGCGCAACTTAAGGTTCATAATTCCGTTCATAGGTGTAGACCGATGGTTTCGGAAAAATGGTTTCGGAAAAAGGAGATCTCCATGTTCAAGCAACGCCTACTAGTTCTTGTCGCGGCCGGCGCTATCGCGATCGCCGCTCCATTCGTCGCGGCGCAGGATAGCCCATCCAACGATCAAGCCGCGCCGAACGCAATGCAGGGCAACGGTGGCTGGCAGCATCACCAGATGGATCCCGCGCAACGCACTCAGCACCTCACCAAACAGCTCAAGCTCACGTCCGATCAGCAAGCCAAAGTGCAGGACATCCTGACTTCGGAAAAATCGCAGATGGAAAGCCTGCATCAGGACACTTCCACGCCTCAGGCCGATAAGCACGCGAAGATGATGGACATTCACAAAACCAGCGACACACAGATTCGCGCGCTGCTCGATCCCACGCAGCAGAAGAAGTGGGACGAAATGCAGGCGAAACGCGAACAGATGATGCAGAATCGTCACCAGGGTGGTGGCGATCAGCCGGCTCAACCGCCGCAATAACAGCTACCCGGAAGAAAAAGCCGGCCGTCCTCTCGGAGCGATGCTCTGAGAAACGGCCGGCCATTTATTTAGCCGAAAGTGGAAGGCTGTGACCCAATTGAGCTCCTCACTTTTTTCGCAGCGATTTCCGCTGAGCGCGGCTACCCGTCTTACCTGCGGAGAACTTCCCTGCGGAGAACCTCGCAATCACTTCCTGCGGCACGGGTATGCTTTCAATTTTGTCGGGATCGGTTGCCGATAGCGCAGCCCAAACCCTGGTCTCAACGCACTCGACAGACAAGACGCCCTCGTTAAACAGCCTGTGGCGGACGCAAAAACTGCTCCGCCTCCAATCCGTAATTTCCGATTCGACGATCACATCCTGGGAGAATCGTGAAGGTGCGATGAATGACGCCTTCAGGTCTACCAGCGGGATTCCGATGATGCGATATGTCTTAAGCATTTCCCGCTTGATCAAGCCCGCTTTTTTGAACAGAGCTGTCGTGCATGCGTCGAAATAGGCAAAGTAGCGCGGATAATAAACAATCTGTGCGGGATCGCAGTCGCCCCATTCGATATGTATCGTCTTCCGGTTTTTCATCTTCTCGTTGTCTCTATCTCGGTTTCTATCTCGCTTGCGCACTTCCATCTATCGATGGCAGGACGGGGTTGCCACCTGTTGCATCTTATCCGCTCTTTGTACTCGTCGGAGGATTGATTGCTCTCGACCCTTTTACGAGGATTCGTCATCTGCCTTTCCGGAGCCGAGCCCCGCGTTCCTCAAATTCACGCTCGCGGTTTGCAACTTATAGAGAATCTGCCCCGCCTGTTTGTGGCCAATGTTGCCCGACAGGATCCTGTTCATGACTTGCGTCAGCGCGCGCTGCACGGACGCCGGATCGTCCAGCGGCACGGATTCAAACCATCTCTGCCGCGCACGTTTCGCGGTTTTTCTCGCGGCCCGCTCTTGCTGAAGGTGATGGGAATAGCAGTACCGCGTCCCCCTCATGGCGGGGGATCCGCAGCGGGTGACATTGTCGTTGTTCATCCAGTATTGGCATAGCGGGACTGCGGCTGTTTCCATGTTTCTCTCCAATTCGTCGGTTTAGTGCGGCAAGCGGTTTCCGGGTTGCGCTGCTGGAGCTTTCCGCGATCTGGCAGACCCCTCCCCCCCTTTTTGCAAATTCTTTAGAATCACGCCCTTTGCGGTTTTTTCGCGGCAAATACCAATTTCAAAAGAAGTTACGTGCTTAATTCTTCTGAATCATGCACTTACGTGCCGCGTTTTCCCCTGCATGGGCTTGGGTGCGGCTCGCGTTCTGCTCCTTGTGCTGGGGCAATGATGGAATGATTTGGCTGTGCATCGCAAGGTCAGATGTCACAGTGGGGCTGTGGATCTCTGCTGTCCCAAGTCGATCTCTCGCACCACGGCTAAAGCCATGCCCTGATACGAACCTTCTCGAAGGTCTTCAATACTTCGGCATCTTTGGGTCTACGCGATCGGCCCACGCGGTGATTCCGCCTGCGAGGTTGTGGACTTTTGTGAATCCGGCTTGCTGCAGGAACGCTACGGCCTTCGCGCTACGACCACCCATCTTGCAGTGGGCGACGATCTCACGGCTTGAGTCGAGTTCGTTGACTCGCTTCGGCAAATCGTTGAGCGGGATCAGGTGTCCGTTGAGATTGCAGATCTGGTATTCGTGCGGCTCGCGCACGTCGAGAATGAATAGGTCTTCGCCCGCATCCAGGCGGCGTTTCAACTCTTCTACTTGCATTTCCGGAATGCCGTTAGCCACTGGTTTTTCCTCCCCGCGAATGCCGCAAAACTCGTTGTAGTCTATCAGCTTCGTCACCGTTGGATGCGTGCCGCAGACGGGGCAGTCGGGGTTTTTGCGCAGCTTCAATTCGCGGAACTTCATGCTCAGTGCGTCGATCAGCAACAGGCGGCCGATGAGCGGCTCGCCCACGCCCAGGATCAGCTTGATGACTTCGGTTGCCTGCATTACTCCCACAAGGCCGGGGAGAATGCCGAGCACTCCGCCTTCAGCGCAAGAGGGAACCAGTCCCGGAGGTGGTGGTTCGGGATAGAGACAGCGGTAGCAGGGACCGCCTTTAGTGGCAAAGACGCTGGCCTGGCCTTCAAAGCGGAAGATTGATCCGTAGACATTCGGCTTGCCGGATAGAACACAAGCGTCATTGACCAGATAGCGCGTGGGAAAATTGTCGGTGCCGTCGGCGATGATATCGAAATCGCGGAACAGTTCCATCGCGTTTTCGCTGCTCAGGAACGTATCGAAGGTTTGAAGATTCAGATATGGATTCAGAGCCTTGAGCTTGTCCGCCGCGGAATCGAGTTTCTTACGGCCCACATCGGCGGTAGAGTGAATGATCTGCCGCTGAAGATTTGTATAGTCGACCACATCGAAATCCACCAGGCCCAGCGTGCCAATGCCCGCCGCGGCGAGATACAAAGCCATCGGCGATCCCAGCCCTCCGGTGCCGATGCACAACACGCGCGCGGCTTTCAGCTTCTGCTGCCCCTCCATGCCGACCTCGGGCATGATGAGGTGGCGCGAATAGCGCAGTATTTCGTCTTTGCTTAGGGTGGATGGAGCTTCTGTGGTTGTAGTTGCCATATGTTCCTCAGGCTTATCTATTGTTGAATTTGTGCGCGTCTTGAATTGTGCGCAAAGTGCCGCGGGCGCTAATAGGAGATGGGACAACAGCAACAAAAGCATCCTGTGGGAACAGGACTCGTCTCTTCAGTAATTGTGCGTCGCTGCATGGCGCTCAAGGCCGGCCTCCGGCAATCGACGGCACAATCGAGATGCTGTCGCCGTCCTGGATCGCAGTCGCTTCCTTCTGCAAGTAGCGTATGTCTTCGTCGTTGACGTAAAGGTTCACGAAGGCGCGTAGCTTGCCCTCGTCGGTGTAGAGGTGTTTCTTCAGGTCGGGATGCTGGGCGATAAGGGAGGTCAGGGCTTCGGCGACGGTTGCGCCCTTGACCTCGACAGTAGACTGTTTGCCAACATACTGGCGCAATGGCGTCGGGATGTGAATCTTGCTCATGGCTTCAATGCTACAAGATGCGGGCGGATATGGGGAAGATTCAACACAAATTGGTGTGGCGCAGTTTGAAGCGAGACTCGTATCCCCATTACCCCAAATTCCGCTTGAAGCGAAGGGGTCCATTTCAGCCTGGAATCGTGCCGACAGATGTTGTCGATATTTATGGAACCGTTCTCACCAACCGCGCGTATCTTCGTCTAAGACGCCGGGGGATGTGTGCCTGCGAGAAGAAAGAGGAACCGCATGAAGCGATTGGGACTGATCGTCATGTTACTGTCCGTGGCCGCCGCTTTGCCGGCGCGGGCCGATGAGTGGTCGAAAACTTATAACATTGCTGGCAAGCCAGACTTGCGGGTCGAAACCTCTGACGCCAACATCCGCGTCGATACGTGGGACCAGAACACTATCGAGGCCAGAGTGACGACTACGCGTGACAAGATTGGCGAAGACGGCATTCGCGTGACCGAGCGGCAAAACGGCGACACGGTCGAAATCGAAGTGCGCTACCCACGCGAGCGTCACTATGGCTTCCATATCGACATGGGCAATCATCGCGTCGATATAAACATTCACATGCCACGCGAGGGCCGGGTGAATCTCCACACGGGCGACGGCAAGATCGAGATGGCCAGCTTTAAGGGCGAAATGGATTTGAGCAGCGGCGATGGCTCGCAGAATC